>Ga0247831_1005886_pt1 | contig 14958 bp, 14 predicted proteins | sample LaCruzMarch2015__9_FD_192406 | JGI IMG/M metagenome (GOLD analysis project Ga0247831, IMG submission 192406) | Freshwater microbial communities from meromictic Lake La Cruz, Castile-La Mancha, Spain - LaCruzMarch2015_1m | ecosystem: Environmental > Aquatic > Freshwater > Lake | place: Spain...
GGTCACGAATGCCTCGCGAGTTGGTTTGGTTTCGGGATAAGTGGCCAAGTTGCCACAAGCAAAAACTACCCCGCAAATCAAGCCCGCGCCGCCGAAATCTAACCCCGGTCATGATGGGCGCTTACCAGCAACAACATACTCAATGCCAGAACAGCACTACCCAAGAACGTGAATAGGTCGACGCGCGCCGAAAACAGCCAGGGCAACTCCCGATCACCAGCAGAACCCGCCGTCGTCGATGGAGTCAGTGGTTCTCCTGGTGTCGCTGCGATTTGCAATTCAACTCGCTCTCGCAAAAAGGACTTCATCCGCAGCTCGAACCCCATGGTAGAAAGCTTCCTCCAACAATGCGATTCCGCTCAAGTCCGTGTTGGCAAAGTGGATGGTTCCATCCGGAATTGCCGCCGCTTTACGGGCTGGTCCCCACACAAAACCGGGATAAGGCTGGATCATGGCGTGTCCCCAACGCATGATATCGACGCGAGTCACCAAGCTCCGAATATCGGGATGGGCCAAACTAAGATCTGCCAGCACCAAGTCCGCCCAATCAGCCCACCCAAGTTTCAAGAGTTTCTCGCGTGATTGCATCGGACTTATATCGGTGAACGGATAATACCATGTGAAAACACTCGGACCGTAATCATTCCCCGATTGATGTGTGGATACCACGTAACCTAGAGACTTACTGCCGTAGAGAATATTATCCCAGCACAGTGGAAATCCATTTTCCTGGGGACGGCCCCGCAAATGGACGTTTGCAACCAGCCAAGAGCTGTACTGAAAATCAGCGGTCGAGCGACCCGTGCGAGCCGAAAAATCCTGAATTACGTGCGGTGCAAGGAATTGAGGCAACGCAAAGATCACACGGTCAGCACGAAACCCAATCGGTTGCTGGCGTTGTTTATCGTAAGCCACTACTGTTGTGCCGAATGGTTCATCTTGATTGTGTGGCGGAACAATTTGGCAGACAAGCTGACCGCTACGCAGTTGGTCGCTCAAACGCGATGTTAAATGCTGGACAATATGACCATTCCCGGACGGCCATGTGATAACATCCTGCGAGTCTTTCGAAGCAGTCCGCATTCGGGCCGCAAAATAAAGGATGCCGGCCCATGCACTGGTGCGATCGAGGGGCAACCCATAATCATCGCGACAGCCGTATTCCACGTACCAAAACAAGCGGGGGGAAGTCCATCCCTGACGATTCATCCAACTCAACATCGATTCATTATCAAGTGCGATCGCTTCGGAATCGTCGGACCCGGTAGCAATAGGAAGTGAGAAAAACCGTCGGCCTTGTGCATCCCGTTTCTGCGCCCAAGTCGACATGGAAGCGTCGAATTCCGATTTCTGCTGCAGATCGTCACGCGAGGCGCCATGGCCTGGATACAATCCCTCGTTCCAAACTCCATCACAAAAGATCCGTTCCTCGGGTTCGCGACACAAATAATGCTCCGCCACAACAGGAACACCGTCTGCCGATATATCCTCGACCACTCCCATCTCCTGCAATAGTTGTATTAGAGGCATGTTCTCCGGCATCGGGGTCGTAATGTAATGGGCAGCCCAAGGGTACTGAAACGAGCCAGTGATCCCGCTGCGAGAAGTGCCCCCAAATTGATCCTCGAGTTCCAACAGTACGAAATCGTGAAAGCCGGCCTGCTGCAATCGCCAGCCTGCAGACAAGCCTGCAATCCCTCCACCAACAATGATCACCGGTATTTCCCGCCAATCGGCATGGGCCGGAACAAGCGAAAGACGATCCCTCAAACGATGCCCTAGACCTATGTCCGGTCCCAATAACTCTCCTTGCAGAGGAATGACACGCGGCCCACAGCCGATCATCGAGGCAGCTGATATTCCCAGCAGCGAATGAAAAAGATCTCGGCGACTAATCACTTCGATTCCATTCTGAGTCGTAATAGTGAACCAGCGCCTGGTTATCAAGCCGATTGATTTCGGAATCCATCGGCTGCAAATCCGCCGGCAACTCAAACAATCCTTTCAAAACGTCGTTGGTCAGGAATCGCAGTTCACCCTGTACACGATCGAATGGTAACGGTGTCGAGTCAAACTCGGACATGCTCGCGAGTGCAAACCCCCAGATACCGAACGATGGTACTGGCGCATGATAGGGACGCACGTGAAAGCCAGTTGCCTCCAACGTGCGAACGATACACCAGTACGATTTCGGAGCCACAAGCGGAGAGGTGCATTGAACCGATACGAGGGCTGCCGGTTTCAGTCGTTTCTGAAGCAGTCTAAAAAATCGGGTTGTATAGAGTTTCCCCACCGAATACGATCCTGGGTCAGGAAAATCAATGATGACCGCATCGTATTGCGGACCCGGCTTGCCAATCCAAATAAATGCATCTTCGTTGATGACCTTGACTCGCGAATCGGAGAAAGCGCCGTGGTTCAGTCGATTGAGTGGCTCAAATTTTTTTGACAGCTGCGTCATCGCAGGGTCCAAATCAACTAGGCTCAACGATTCAAGGCTGGAGTACTTTAGGCATTCCCGAACTGCCAATCCATCTCCACCTCCCATGACTAGAACGTGTCGAGGAGGTTCATTCCCCAACATGGCAGGATGCACGAGGGCTTCGTGATAGCGATATTCATCGACTGAGTTGAATTGCAGATGGCCATTCAAGAAAAGTTGAAAACCAAGCCTTTTCTGCGTGATAGCAATCCTCTGATAGGGCGAATGCGTGGTAAAGATTATCTTACCTCCCAATGCATTTTCCTCAGCTAGCGTCGTGAGTTGGTCTGCTTTAAAGAACCCTACGCCGAGTAAGAAAGTCACAAGAATGGCTCGCCATCGCAATCTCTCAAGCCCTCGTGAACTCAACAAAGGCCGCAACAAGTACGTGCTCCACAATGCCACCAATGCATTGAGCATGCCGAAAAGCAAAGAGGTTCGTACAAGACCAAGATAGGGCACAAACAAGATCGGAAACAAAAGGGACGCTAACAGCGCGCCGATGTAGTCAAACGTAAGAACTCGCGAAACAAGATCACCAAAGTCCAAATACTCTTTCAGGATCCGCATGAGCAAGGGCAATTCTAACCCGACCAAAACACCTATGGAAAATACCATCCCAAATAGCATGGGTCGAAACCAATCGATCCACGGGAACGCCAGGAATAATACCGGAGCCGAAACGCCACCGATCAGCGCCAAGGCTAATTCAATTTCGATAAAGTACCTTGCCAAATTTGACAGAATGTATTGCGACAACCACGCGCCTACTCCCATCGCCGAAAGATAGACGCCGATCACAAACGAAAACTGCGTAACGGAGTCCCCTAGCACGTAACTGGCCAAGGTCCCCGCCAGCAACTCGTAAATTAGTCCGCAAGTGGCGATCGCCAACACGTTTAAATAAAGCAATGAGAGAGGCGCTCGGTTGATCATCGCATCATCCCAAAATGGAAGCGGCGATGATGATCGAGATACCAATCACGATGGAGCCCATGATCACCGAAAGTGCAACATTGTGCTCATCGATGATTTCTTTGACGATCGAAAACGGAGTCAGTTTCTCCATCAGGAACAAACAGATCGTTAAAACGATAATCCCAACGATGGAAAACACTGCGACTGCCAACAAGTGGTACGAAAGGAGCCCCATGGACCCCGCTCCCTGGCTGCCATCAGCGATTGCCAATAACACCGAAAAGGGAAGCTGATTGAAAGAGACCATTATTTGCCCCCTCCCCAAGAACCACCCGAGGAGCGTCCGATGTAGGAACTGCTGCCTGAGGAGCGCCCGATGAACGAGTTGCTCCCAAATGAATTATCAAAACTAGGCAATCGCCACCCAGAATAGGCGGACACGCCAAATCCCAGGCAAATGCCGAACCCCGTCACGAGATAGGTTACCAATAGTGATTTCAATGCAAATACCCTTGTTCAAAGATTTCCAGGAACATGACAGCGACTCTGCAATCGGACCAATCCAAAATACAAAAACGCTGCGATGAGTTAACTACTCTTTACTCTTGCCCTTGGGCATAGGGACTGAAGTCACTATTTGCCCACCGTTTAACTTCAAAATTGTGCTTGTAAAACAACAAACCCAGCGGCATCAGCGATACCAAGAGCATTGAGAGCAACATCGTGCCAACATCCGCCCCCTTGCCCAATTTGAAAGTGCTGAACGCCAAATGGATCAATGCGAGGAGTCCGACAAAGCCGAGGTTACAGTAAAGAATTTTCCATCCCTGCATGTCTGGAGAGGGTTGAATTGGACCGACCCCCCAAGGTCGACGGATCTCGGACACGCCAAAGGCTTTTTCGAGTTCGTCCACCGAAATGTATGTTGCCAGGGAAACATTGATTTCCTCTGAAGCAGCAAAGGATGCTGAGGCTTCTTTTCGCTTTCCCGAAGTCACATCGGTTTTGTTCGCATTCGCATTGAAAGTCGAAGTTCGCTCGAACGAGAGCATGTGCGGCGGTGCGATGTAGTCCATGGTCTCGGATGTTTCTCCGATTTCGACCCGCCAAGAAAATTCACCAAGAACGTAACGCACTGTCGCCGTACCAACATCGTATTTTCGATAGCTGTCAGACTTATAACTAACACGGTCTGGCGGCGGCCAAGCAGACGTGAAATCTATCTGCTCGACAAAGGACCAGTGGTCTGAGCTATTGACCAGCCATCGAAAGCCAATGGAATTGCTGTACAACAAATATTCCGTCCATGGGTATGACTTTCCTTTGTACAGAACAAAGCGCTCCATGAATCCTATGACCGTATACTCGTTGCCTTGCAATTTCCCTTGCGAACCCAACGGAAGCACTGGATGCACCTGTTTGATCGACAATGTTTGCAAATACGCTAACTTGCCATTGCTCACGTCTAGCAACGCCGTGCAACTGGGGCATGTAACTCGCAACGATTCGTCCGGCGCGTAAAGTGTTAGCGCACCTGCACATTTTGGGCAACTGAGCTTCAACGCACTCACGGAGATTGTTTCCTCGGGCGCCATCCCTGCGTCACCCGAAAGTTTTAAATCGCCGAGTTCTACAGACTGTCCCAAGAATATGTGAGGCACTAGCCCAAATTCAAAAGTGGCGAAGGTACCCGCATCGCCGCGCAAATCGGCATATCGATGTTTTGCGCCGGGTCGAACGTCCCATGGTATCTCACCCTCGGCCGAACCTAGTGTTGCCGTCCCCTTCTCGGTGACCGTAACGTTAACCTCTTTGATTTTAAAAGACTGGCCTAACTCAACTGAATCAAAGTCGGGCAATTTAAAAGTCGACTTTAGTCGTTCTTCAAACGTTAGGTAATAACGTCCCTGCGCTTCTGCCAACCAACCCCACCGCTCGCCGGGGAACAACAAGTACCACTCGTTCCAAACTCCCCCGGCTGCATGTTGATACTGGACACGTCCGACAACATCAAAACGTTTGTCTTTGAAGTTCCCTTTCATGCCGAGTTTCAGCTTTGACTGCGTTTGGACGAGATCAGCGATTTTCCCGTGGTCTTCCACTCGCTTATCTGCGCGGGCAACGGCCGAATGACAGTATTGGCAGACCGTCACGAGCGACGAGCTAGCTCGGAATTCAACTGGACCACCGCAGCCAGGACAACTTGCTGTACGAGTCTTCATGAATGAAACCACATAAGCATTAAGGAGCTGGCGGAGGAACAGCGGGGGGCGTCAACGCAAAAATGGATGCTAATTGAGGAACTTGACCTGCGGGTAGCCAAGCTGGCATACCAGCCGTCCAAACCAACGTTTCGGGCGTCACTTCAGATCGCGAAACACCACTCATTATCTGCTGTATGCTGTAGGGCCCAAGAGTTTGACCATTGACGGCCACATGCCAAGGTGCGGCGGTCGGAGGAGGGGGCGGCACAGATTGGCTAGGCGTCGCTCCCGCCACACCGCCCGCCATTCCGGGGCCTGAAATTCCGGGAGCCATTCGGTTGGCCATCGCCAATCCAATTCCCAAACCAAGTCCTTCGGCGGCGCCACCGCCCGCTTGGTTCGCGGCGGCCATGGTCATCGCTTCACCCATCTGAAATTGCTGAAAACGGTCGAGATCGCCTAGCATGCTCATCTTCGTGCGGGTGTCGAGTGCTTTTTCAACTTCTTCGGGCAAGGAAATGTTGACGATAAACAGTTGCGGACAATCTAATCCATACTCATCATCGATCCTTTCGATGACCTGCAACCGCAATTCCGCAGCCAGCTCGCGATACTTCGACGCAAGGTCGAGCGCCGCGATCTGGGCCTTACCGAGCATGTCGGAAAACGCTTCGACAATGATCGATCGCATCAGCTCAGTCACTTCATCCGTAGACACCTCGCCGTTGGTCCCCACAATCTCTTTGAGCAAGGCTTTCGGTTCCACTGCTTTCAGCGTGTAGGTACCGAAAGCGCGTATGCGGATTGGACCAAACTCCGGATCTCGCAACATGATGGGATTCGGCACGCCCCACTTGAGATCCGTTACCGGCCGCGTACTGACGAAATACACTTCCGCTTTGAAAGGGCTGTTAAAACCATACTTCCAACCTTTGAGTGTCGAAAGCACCGGAAGATTAGCGGTCGTCAATTGGTATTGACCAGGTTCAAAGACGTCCGCAAGTTGCCCTTGCGACACGAAGACAGCCATTTGTCCAGGCCGCACAATCAATTGCGCGCCATTCTTGATTTCGTTCTGGTAACGAGGAAAACGCCAGACAAGAGTGTGTCGCGAATCATCGATCCACTCCACAATGTCAATAAACTCAGCGCGAATTTTGTCAAAAAGCCCCATGTCCTGTATTTCCTTTCAACGCGATGCGATGCCGTTGTCCCATTTTTTCTAGCGAGATTATAGCCGACAGTGAAGCTAACCATCAGCTTTTTCACGCGAGTTCGAAAAGAAGTTCATTCGAGTAATCCAACCTAAAACCGATTCCAACTGGATCCGAATCCGAATTGAAAATCAGCTTCCTACTGTTCCAATGCCCGAATTCAGTTTGCGCCCGACACGAATTTCCACCATTCTGTTAAGTTGCAGCAGCCATAACCGTGATCCAACCGCCACCACTCGTCGTCTCGTTCCAAAGCTCCAGCTTGAGAACGAGAGGACAACAACTTGTGGTGTTCGCCGAGAAGTTTCCTTTTTTGCAGTTTGTGTGTCGGGCTATCGAGCGAAACGGGCATTACTACGTTAGACTCCGTTGCTCTAACTTTGGGTATCTGGTTGAGGGTTGATATCGAACCGCAACACTTACCATAACAGTATTACAGCCTATCGAAGGAATTGCATTCATGGCGAAAACCTATATCCAGCTCCAGCAAAGCGAAGGATTTATCATTCAGGCGGCGACCCAAATTTTCGCTGCACACATTGTGGCAGGAACCATGACGGAAGAGAACAAAGACGCCCTCATGAAGCAGGCTATCCGCGACGCCATCCGAATTTCCCTAGCCGTAGACGAAGCTATCGTAGCGGATTCCGAAGCCGGGTAGGTGCAAAACGGTCGAGTGTAAGTTTCCGGCGACTGCAAGGTGCCTCCAAATCCTACCGAAGGTTATTATGACACACCATCTATTTCTGGCGTCAATTCCAAGTGATATTCTAGCGCTCGCACATGCCCTCCTTGGAACGGCTGCCTTTGGACTGCTAGGTATCGTCCTGATGCTCGTCGGGTTCAAGATGTTTGAATTCATTACACGGCGGTTGGACATCGAAAAGCAACTCGACAACCAAAATATGGCGGTTGGTGTCGTGGTGGGGTCGCTGTTAATAGGAATAAGCCTGATCGTAATCGTTTCCATGATGTAGTCTTTGTTTCTATTGGCAGGCCTTCATCCATGAAGAAAAGTACCAAAGTTGCGTTGACCCTGCTGGTCCCGGCAATGACTGCTTACGGTTGCAGCAACCAGTCGAAGACCGTCCAAGCTCCCTCGAACACTCCAACGTCCCAGTTGCAAGCAGGCATGACAATTCCAGTGACCTGTTCATGCGGCCATAGCTTTACGACCAGCGGCGACAGGGCGGGAAAGACAATTCAGTGTCCGAAATGCGAGCAATCGTTGACCGTTCTAATCTGTCAATGCGGCAAAAAATTTGCGGTCAAGTACGAAATGGCGAGCAAGAAAGTACATTGCACTCAGTGTAACCGGCAGTTGACGGTGTCGGCAGACGGCACTCAAGCTGCCACCTTTGCTACTTATGATCGTCATTTTCGCTCTAACTACAACTCCACTTACGATCGTCCTTATTACTCCGACTCCTACTATCCCAGGTCGACGTACAGGCCGTGGTTCGGAGGATGGTTTGGAGGATATCGCTCGCATACAGATTCACACGTTTCTTCGCCTCCGCCTGCCTCGCCACTACATCCAAACGTTTCGCCATTGCATACGAATAGTACGCAATCGCATACGACCACCCCGCAATCGCATACGACTTTAGCGAGTCATGCACCTAGTGTTAGTCATGGTTCGTCTGGTGGATTTGGAGGTACGGGTGCTCATTTCTCGGGAGGTTCGTAATGCGCCGCGTCACAGCCCCGCCCCGCGCAAACTGGCGTCGCGAAGTGGAAGAACTGGGCTTTACTTATCACACCATCGACGGTGAGCTCTATTGGGATGAAGCTGGCTGGTACGAGTTCTCGCTCGCGGAAATTGAGGAGATCGAGGCCGCAACCAACACGTTGCACGCCCTTTGTTTGCAAGCTATTCAAGTCATTTTCGATCAAGATCGATTGGACGAATTTCGAATACCTCCCGAGTTTCACGAATGGATCCGGTCCAGCTGGGACAACGATGAGCCAACAGTCTATGGACGATTTGACCTGGCTTGGGACGGTCGGAGTGCCCCCAAGCTCTTGGAGTACAACGCCGATACTCCGACAGCCCTGTTCGAAACCGCCGTCGTACAATGGCATTGGCTTCAGTCTGTGCATCCCGGTTTGGATCAGTTCAATAGTCTGCACGAGCAATTGATCGAAGCCTGGAAATATCTCCTCCAACATGGAATGACCGATGTCAGTTTCGCCGCCACGGCGGGTCACGAGGAAGATTTCGGTAATGTCACATACCTGCGAGACACAGCAGCCCAAGCGGGGATTGTTACCGAATACCTCGATGTTTCTGCCATCGGTTTTGACTCCACGAAAAAGTCGTATGTAGGTGCAAACGGAAAACCGATTGACAGTTTGTTCAAACTCTATCCCTGGGAATGGATGATCGGCGAAGAATTTGGTCGGCACTTGCTGAATTCGAAGACACGGTGGCTCGAGCCTCCATGGAAAATGCTACTCTCAAACAAGGCTTTACTTGTCGTCTTATGGGAGTTGTTCCCTGAGTGCGAATACTTGCTGCCAACAGCATGGCAGCCGTTATCGGGAGACTACGTTCGCAAACCGATCCTCTCTCGCGAAGGAAGCAACATTCAAGTTGTCCGGAGCGGGATGGTGGAGCGGGAAACACATGGCCCGTATTCCGAGCAGCCAATGATCTATCAAGCATATCATCCGTTGATGAACTCGGGAGGACATCATGCAGTCCTAGGTAGCTGGATCGTCGGGGATACCGCTTGCGGGTTGGGTATTCGCGAGGACATCAATCCGGTTACGCACGATTCAAGCCGATTTATTCCGCACCTCATCCGCTACTGATGCTATCGTTATTTAAGCGAGGAATAGACAAATCGATGCCCAAAGTGAACTCAAAACTCAAAGCGGCCGATCCATGGCTCAAATGGCTAATCATTGCTGGGACTGCCACTTACTTTGTCGAAGTCACCACGGGAATTTCTGAAGGCAATATTGGGCATTCGGTCTTCTGGTGGGTACAGAGTTTTATTGCCGTTTGCTTCACCGTCGAATATATCCTACGTTGGGTCGATGACGCCCAAGATCGTTTCCAATGGCACTATCCGCACTCAGTGTTGGGGGTCATCGATCTGATTTCCATACTTCCGTTCTGGATAGGCCTTTTTCTACCTACCGAGTGGTTCCAACTCATTCGAACGCTCAGGGTGTTTTGGCTGCTCAAGTTCTTCCGATACTCGCGATCGCTCCAGTTAGTCGCCCTGGGATTCTATCGGGCAACGCCCGCTCTACGGCCCCTCTGCTTTGGCATGTTCGTGATTGGTCTGTTTTGTTCCGTAGTCATCTTTGAAACGGAACACGATGCTCAACCCGACAAGTTCCGAAACATGTTCGATGCGGTTTACTTCACGATGGTCACTGTTGCTACGGTGGGCTATGGAGATCTAAGCCCCATCACGACATTGGGAAGACTGATTGTCATACTCACTTTCGTAACTGGTCTTGCCGTTTTTGCTGGGATTCTTGGTGTCGTGGGTGCAAGCTTCTATAAAGTCATGGAGGAGGAGCTCGATCCCACCATCGACCCCATTGAGGAATTCAGAAAAGAACGCGAAAAGCAGCTCGTTCGTTGGCCGGAAAAATAAGTCAACTGGATTTTGTTGGCACGCGGCCATATTGAATGTCAGTATCGATCCGTTCCCGTGAGATGGCGCTCGACTTCGTCTGCCTGCGAGGCGATATCTATCACGCTGCGCCGAATCTCTTCTGGCGCTACAGTCGACCTCGGATAGGCGTTGATGACAACGAACATCGGTTTCCCATCTATGTCCCTGATGCCGAGACTGCCGTGCATGACGATCCAGTTCTGTCTCAAAGCCTGCTCATAGTAACTTGGATTAGCATCGCAACAGGTCGAAAAGATCAGTAGAATCCTTTCGAGAGTTGCGTGTTCCGTCGTTTCAACAAAGACGATCTGCCGTCTATTTCCGGGCAATTGTCGCGTAAGACTATACCGTTCTCCCTCGCGGTTCCATGTGATTGTTGTGTCATTGGCAAAGGCTTCGATAAGTAACGATTCTATATCTCGTTCCGATCCCATGACGGCGTGCAACAGCTTTGCGGCTGCCACGGCATTGGCGGGCCGCTGAGAGAGTGACGAAGCGGTCAACAGCTCAACACAATCGGCGATGGCCGGTGACAGCTCCGGACGTATATCGCGAACATTTGGAATTGTCTCCGTCCGGCCAAACCAGGCGAGATGCGTAAGCGATGTTTCTTGCCAAGGTAGCTTACCGATCAACATTTGAAAGAGGCACAGGCCAAGTGCATACACATCGCTTGCTGGTGAAGCATTTAGCCCTTGAAACAACTCTGGAGCCATGTAGTTCGGCGTCCCGCAAAAAACCTTACCGAAATCCTCGTCATCGGACATCAATTTTTTTGCCAGCCCGAAGTCACCAACTTTGGCAATACCTTCGGGAGTCACAATCACGTTGGCAGGCTTGACATCCCGATGGATGATTCCAGCGCGATGCGCTGCTGCTAGTCCGTCTGCGACCATCGCTGCTAATCGCAAGGCCCTGACGGTTGGCAGCGGCCCCTCGTTGTTGATTAGCTGCTGGAGCGAAATGCCGGGAACGTATTCCATTTCTAAGAAGTGAGTATCTGCAATGCAACCTATAGCATGCAGGCCGACGATATTCGGGTGGATCAACGCCGCGGCCGCCTGTCCTTCTTGTTGAAATTGGGCAATGTATTCGTTGTCATATACCCCATGTTTGGGTGCCAAGATCTTGAGGGCGCAATGGCGTTGCAAGTCATCGTGCAACGCTAGATAGACATGCCCCATCGCTCCCGCACCGAGCAACGAGACGCATTGATATATGTGAAGCTTACGTCCGATTAATTTGTGATCACCGATACGTTTTAGCTGGTCAAATTCAATTTTTTCCTCAGAAAAAGAACCCGTTGACTGAAAGCAATTCACTTCAGAAGATTCGAAAATCGACGCGATTTGCTCCGCTGACAAGCTCGGGAATCGCTGGGCATAGTCACTCACCACCGGTTGCTCATTCTGGGCAAACCGGAAATCAACATCCAAGCCAATTAGTTCTTTCAGGAGCCTTTGGCGGTCTAGCGGCGTGACGCCGACGAGAAAGCTTTCGATACGCGGAGATTGACCATTCGACAGCGCACGTTGAAACTCGTCGCACCGGGCATCTATCCAGCGTTCTAACGCAAGCGAATCGAAGTCTTCATCATGCATTTCGCCACTGTCCTTCAATGTTAGGGGCACCTTGGGATGAACGATTTACAAACCATGCCACCGGAGGCTAAGGCAATAGCATAATGCCCATCTGTGTCCTCAATCCGACATTCAAAAGCAAATTAGCGCAACAAAGTAATGCATCGAACATAGCATCTGCATCATCCGGGCATTAAAGTATACACTTTTCGGTATGATGCCGTGCTAACTGCGAGAATTTGCATATCCAGCGGCCAACTTGAACTTATGCCAATTTTTGCAGCTACTTATTCCACAAGAGCAGAATTCGACATGCAACCAACAGACGCTTCGGTAACGAACTGGTTACGCAAACTCGAGGCCGGGCATGATCAAGCGGCACAGCGATTATGGGATGTGTTTTTTGAGCGATTGGTCTTGTTGGCTCAGCAGCGGATGCGGACATCACCACATGCTATCGCCGACGCTGAAGATATCGCGTTGAGCGCCTTCGCCAGTTTCTGTCTTGGAGTTCAGAGTCAACGCTTTCCGGAACTGAGCGACCGAAATGGCCTTTGGAGGTTGCTGGTCAGCATCACGCTCCGCAAATTGATGCATATGCTTCGCGACCAGAACCGGCAGAAACGCGGCGGGGGTTTTCGTCAGATTCCTCAAGCTACCGACTCCTCAGGCAGTCTAACCGAAATCGAGCAGATTATTGCTCGTGAGCCAACGCCGGAGATTGCTGCTCAGTTAGCAGAGCAATATGATCACTGGATGCGGGCATTGGCCAGCGAGGAACTCGTGCGTCTCACACAATGGAAACTCGAAGGTTTCACCAACAGTGAAATCGCGGCAAAATGCGGCCTCACAGCACGCACTATCGAACGCAAACTTAACTTGATCCGCAAGATCCTCACCCAAACTGTGTCCGACGAAGAAATCTTGATAAGTCGCAGGTGATGGTAGACGCTTGCACAATGTAGCCAACTGCCTCAGTCCAACCTGTGGAAGCTGTAGCTGCTAGGTTGCTTGCTAGGCCGATCCTGCAGGAGTACGACGCTTTCCACAGTTGATGGTCCATCTGTTTGGGCAAGATGCAAGGGGACACACCATTTTTTCAGATGCAAGGGGACACACGATTTTTTGGGGTGGGTAGTTGTTTTTGGGTTTCCGATGTGATTCAATTTCGGTACGAACTTACGATCTTAATCATTCTTTCACGGAGGTTGCTGCGATGGCCAGACTCGCGCGTGCGGAAGTGTTCAATCCAAGCGAAGTTGCTGTTCTCCACCTGTGCGCTCGGGCAAGATGCAAGCAAGATGCAAGGGGACACACCATTTTTTCAGATGCAAGGGGACACACCATTTTTTGGGGTGGGTAGTTGTTTTTGGGTTTCCGATGTGATTCAATTTCGGTACGAACTTACGATCTTAATCATTCTTTCACGGAGGTTGCTGCGATGGCCAGACTCGCGCGTGCGGAAGTGTTCGATCCAAGCGAAGTTGCTGTTCTCCACCTGTGCGCTCGGGTAGTTCGTCGCTGCTTTCTTTTTGGCGTCGATCCGGTTACCGGAAAAAACCACGATCATCGGAAAATTTGGATCGAAGATCAGCTCAGACTTCTTGCGGCAAACTTCGGGATCGACCTCCTATCGATGGCCGTTCTTTCAAACCATTTCCACTTGATCCTCAGGTCGCGGCCCGATGTTGTTGAAACTTGGGATGACAGCGAAGTCGCACGCCGCTGGCTCATGCTCTGCCCCAAACGCAAGAAACCTGACAAGTCGCCTGAGGAGCCAAATGAATTTGAACTCAACTCCATTCGCAGTGATCCGGAGAAGCTCGCGACGATTCGAAAAAGGCTGAGCGATGTCGCTTGGTGGATGCGTTTGCTTTGCCAAAACATTGGTACTCGGGCCAACCAAGAGGACAAGCAGGTCGGCAAATTTTTCCAAGGACGCTACCGGGCTGTGCGGATTTTGGACGAGGAATCGTTGCTGGCTTGTGCAGCCTACGTCGACTTAAATCCGATCCGCGCAGCCTTGGCAGAAACTCTCGAATCAAGCCAATACACATCGGTGCAACGCCGGATTCAGGCCTTGGAGCAAGCAGCTTCTTCGCCCGCTAGCCAAGGGAAATCCGTCGACTCGTTTCTGTCCCCTTTAACGATCAACGAGCAGAACGATTCCATTGGGGCTTGTGCGAATCAAACCAGACAGCGTTGCAGCGATAAAGGATTCCTGTCGATGTCGATAGTGGACTATCTGGAATTGTTAGACGCCAGTGCCAGATTGGTCCGTCCCGACAAGACTGGTTACACACCGGGAGATGTCGCCCCGATCTTTCAACGTTTGAACTTGGATCCAGACACTTGGAAGATGCAGATTAAAGACTTTGGCCGCTTGTTCGCCAACGTTGCGGGTAAACCGAAGGATGTTTACGAGATGCGAAGCCTAATCTCGAAGCGTCGGTTCTACCTCAAGCGTCTCAAGCCGGAACCGGTTCAGACGAAGTAACTTTTTGGGCAGAAATTCTTAGACACCGAATCAACAACTGTCTGAAGGTACGCGCTCAACCTGACGATATCTCTTACTGGACGGCATCCAGAACACGCTGCGCGCCCTGTTCCGGTCGGGAACAGTGTTTCGGTTGGGATCCATAAGATTTGGTTGCTCCTGAGTCTTGATTTGCGACTTCTCTGTCGTTCGGCGTAAAATTAAAGTGGAGTGTCCCAAAAAGTGGAGTGTCCCTTTTTCAAAAAGTGGAGTGTCCCCGTTTGACTCACCCGTTTGACTCGTCTGTCGTTCGTTCGGCGTGAAATCAAAGTGAAGTGCCCCGTTTGTCACCCGAAAAGTGGAGTGTCCCCGTTTGTCCTCCCCGTTTGTCCTCCCCCGTTTGTCCTCCCCCGTTTGTCCTCCCCCGTTTGTCCTCCCCCGTTTGT
>Ga0247831_1005890_pt1 | contig 14953 bp, 11 predicted proteins | sample LaCruzMarch2015__9_FD_192406 | JGI IMG/M metagenome (GOLD analysis project Ga0247831, IMG submission 192406) | Freshwater microbial communities from meromictic Lake La Cruz, Castile-La Mancha, Spain - LaCruzMarch2015_1m | ecosystem: Environmental > Aquatic > Freshwater > Lake | place: Spain...
CCGAGCAGCCTGACAATCTGCTCAGGCGACTTCCTTCTTCTCGTGGCCATAGTGATCATCTTCCTGCCAGGCGAACCTGGCCGTCAGACTCTCAACAACCCCGGACCGGTGAGAAGGGGTCAGACCACTACCAAGCGCCGGCCCCACAATGCGAGACGACCGGCAACGCGCGGATCTTCGTCGATTGCGGCGCGCACGCGATCGACGATGAAATCAGACTGACCCATGTCGTCACAAACACTCGTGACCAACGCGCGAGTGCTCGGATCTACGTAGGCGGCGATCTCACGGTAGAAATCGATGCCGATGCCATCACCGACGTATGCCTTGACCAAACCCTCCAGCCAATCGTTGGGTTTCGTTTTGGAATGAAACTCATCCAACGGTTCCCTGAAAGGCTCCATCGCCAGGTACGGGTCGACGCCCATTTCCACGAGCCGATCACGCAGAGCAAGGAAGTGCCGGTATTCGGCGGTCGCCATTGCGGACAAAGCAGACTTATCCGGCAGGGTGGGGGCGAGAGCGGCATCGCTGGCCAAACGCTCAAATGCCACCAACTCGCCGTAGGCAAGGGCTCCCAGTAGGTCGATCACGGCTTCGCGGTACACCGGATCCTTCGTTGAAGCCACATCTGCTTTGGTCATGGTGGTGCAAGGCTAGACCCCTTGAGCGGGTAGACTTCAAACAACTGGTGATCGAATGTGATTGCCCATGTTGGTGGTCTCCCCCGGATGATCACCCCCCTCGTGGATAGCGCAGAGCGCGGTCCCCTCGAACTGGAGTTCCCCCTGACAAGCACCGACGCACCTGAAGTTGCACCTGAAACACTCATCGCCCCAACCTTCGCCGAACTAGGCGCTCATCCCTTGATCGCTGAGGCACTTGCCCAGCAGGGCATCGAACGCGCCTTTCCGATTCAGGAAATGTGTATGTCGATGGCGCTCGAAGGCCGCGACATCATCGGCCAAGCCAAGACCGGCACTGGCAAAACCTTAGGTTTCGGCATTCCTTTGCTGCAGCGCATTGTCGCCCCCAGCGATGATGCCTACGCAAACCTTCCTAAGGAAGCTCAAGGTCGCCCGCAGGCACTCGTTGTCTGCCCCACCCGCGAACTCGCCCTGCAGGTGAGCACCGACCTCGAAGGCGCCGGAAAACTCAAAGGCATCCGGGTCCTCTCGATTTACGGTGGGCGCGCGTACGAACCACAGATCGACGCCCTCAAGAGTGGCGTTGACGTGATCGTCGGAACACCTGGCCGCATCATCGACCTTGCGCAGCGTCGCGATCTGGATCTTTCTTACGTCCGGGTTCTCGTTCTCGATGAGGCTGACGAAATGCTCGACATGGGCTTTTTGCCAGACGTTGAGCGGATTGTTGCGCTGCTGCCGGCAGCGCGCCAGACGATGCTGTTCTCCGCAACCATGCCGGGTCAGATCGTCAATCTCGCCCGCCGTTACATGACGCAGCCAACGCACATTCGCGCTGCCGACCCGAACGATGAGAGCGCAACTGTCGATGCGATCGAACAGCATGTGTGGCGCGCCCATCCCATGGACAAAATTGAACTCGTAGCCCGCATCCTGCAAGCAGAGGGTCGCCAGCTCGTGATGATCTTCACCCGCACAAAACGCAAAGCCCAAAAGATCATGGACGATCTCACCGAGCGCGGGTTCGCAGTCGGCGCAGTTCACGGTGATCTCGGACAGGGCGCTCGCGAACAGGCTCTCCGCGCATTCCGCAACGGCAAGGTCGACGTCTTGGTAGCGACCGACGTTGCTGCACGCGGTATCGACGTCGACAACGTCACGCATGTCATCAACTACGAGTGCCCAGATGATGAGAAGACCTACCTGCACCGCGTTGGTCGCACCGGCCGTGCAGGTAACTCCGGCGTTGCCGTCACACTCGTCGACTGGGAAGACATCGCCCGCTGGCAAATGATCGACCGCGCATTGAAGCTTCCGTTCAAGGATCCGATCGAAACGTACTCATCAAGCGATCACGTTTTCACCGGCCTGAATATTCCTCGCGGTGTCACTGGTCGGTTGCCCAAGGCCCAGCAAACCCGCACCGGCATTGACTCTGAATCCGTAGAAGACATTGAACTGAAGTCCGCCAAGCGCAAGCCGGTCTCGAGTGATCGTCCCGCACGTTCAGACAAGCCCAAGTCGGACCGGCCCAAGTCAGACCGGCCCAAGTCGGAAAAGCCCAAGGCTGCGAAGTCCGATCAGCCTGCAGACGAGGCAATCGAGAAGTCCAAGCGCAATCGTCAGCGTCGTCGTACCAAAAGTGGGCAGTCGACCGAATCCTGAATCACCGTGCTGAACTCACGGTGATCTCCACCCGGCGGTCGCGGAACCGGTCTCGCACCGGGACCCGTCGGATCATCGAGGTCACCTCTCCGGACATGCCGTGTGTCTCGAGGAATCCACTGACAGCGGCTGCACGCCTGTTGGCAAGGGACTTATCCCGAGCAGATGCACCAGTGGAACGCAGTGCACCGGTCACAACGGCACTCACAGACTGACCAGCAGGGATCTGCGCGATCATCGCCTTGAGCGATCGCTGTGCCTTACCCGTCAGTACAGCTGATCTGTAGGGGAAAAAGACGCGACTGCCCACCGAGAGTGAACTGGGGATGGGAGCACTGACGACGCGAACACCCAGCGAGACACTTCGCACGGTGCGATCCGACGTGAAGCCATTGATCTGCAAAGTGTCAGGTCCAAGAGTCACATCACCCGGGGCCATGACAGAGCCAGTGAAGTCTCCGGACCTATCGGTCATCAGTGAGCCCAGATGGGTCGTGCGCGACATCAAGAAGATGCGCACCTGCGCCAAACCATCGAATCCCGAACCACTGACGTCAAGCCTCGAACTCGCGGTGATCGCCATGACTCCACCTGGCTCCAATGGCCGGGGAGCACCGTCAGGGAAATGGGAGGTGATCGCAATTCGCCATCCCGCACCGATCACATCAAGACCGGTGCTCATGGAATTCGCCTCGACACGGACAGGAGTCACTCGTCCGTCAACAGTGACCAAATCAGCACCTGGCAGCAGTCCCCCATTCTCCACGATGGGGTCGAGGGTGCGCTCCGTCACTGAGATCGACGGCGCTGCGGGACCGACGATTCCGCTGGTGGTGCCTCCCGAGCCACCACCACCACTTGGAGCTGGCGTAGCGACCGTGATGGTGATGGTGGTCGAGGCAGCCGCATAGGTGGTGTCCGCAGCTATCGCTGCGGTAATGACGCATACGCCATCAGCGACGGCGAAGACCGTGACTGCGCTGAGTGTGCACACCCCTACACCCGAGGACCGGGTGAGAGTGATGGAACCCGTGCCCGAATACCCCGATGTTGTCAGAGTTGCGCTGCCCGAGGGCACCAATGACGTAGCGGTGGAGGAGACGGTGATGGATTGAGTTACTAGTGACACCGTGAAGATTGCGCTAACTGAAGCCGAGGCGTAACGCGATGTGGACTCGACCGTTGCAGTGACCTGGCATTGACCAGCTCCGGCGTAGGACATGGCACCTGTGGATGCATTCACAAGACAGCTGGTTCCTGCATCCGAGGTCACCGCGTATGTGATCGCACCGCTCGAATCCGACGTTGCCGTTGCCGGTGTGATCGTGGCTGCCGGCATCGACAGCGCGAGTGATGGCGTCCAAGTCATCACCGGAATCGAGAGAGCGACAGTGAAGGCGATCGATTGCGTGCGCGCGGCATACACGTCACTTTGTGCGACCTGGGCGGTGATCGTGCACGAGCCCAACGTTGTCACCGACACAACGGGCAGGCTCGAATCCGCAATCGCGCACCCCGCACCGGAAACCGAACTGACCGCATATGTGACGGCGCCCGTTGAGTTGGTCGTCGCAGCACCCAAGGTGATGGGTGACGCGCCCGCATAGATCGTCGAAGACGGTGCCCAGACCAGCGACGGGACATCCCTAGTGATGGCAAAGGTTGATATCGAGCTCGCCGGGTCGTATCCGCTCGCGGCTGCTACCGATGCGGTCACCTGGCAAGAACCCACTGCAGTGAAGGTCAGCGTTCGTGTGTCGGAATCAACGGTGCAGCCAGTGGTGCCCGCACCGGAGACGACGTATGTGATGGCGCCCGGACTCGTCGCCGAGGCAGCGGCGAAGACAACTGAGCCCGAGGTTGCAACGAGTGCCGTGGAAGGCAACCATGCGAGTCCCGCTGCCGCGTTCGCCATGGAGAACGTCACGTCACGCACGCCCGCGGCATATGCAGAGGTCGCTGCCGCACTCGCTCGTACGGCGCAGGTGCCCGCCGCAGAATACGTGAGAACACCAGTAGCCGACTCAACCGTGCAACCGGTCGTGCCCACAGCAGTCACCTCGTATGACACCACCGCACCACCGAGTGCCGTCGCTGGCGAGGACGGGGTCAACGGTGAGGCCGGCAGCGTTACCGCAGTGGTTGGCGACCACGTCACGGTCTGCACCGCCAGGTTGACCGAGAAGGTGACGTCAAAGGAGCCGGCGGCATATGCAGTGGTCGCCGCTGCACTCGCCCGGACCGTGCATGAGCCGGTCGATGAATATGTGAGCACACCTGTTGTTGCGTCCACCGAGCAGCCGGTGCTGCCCGCCGATATCACCGCGTAGGAGATGACCGCGCTCCCCAGCGCCGTCGCTGGGGAAGACGGCGTGAGTGGTGAAGCCGGCACCGTCACGGCCGTCGTCGGTGACCAGGTCACCGTCTGAGTGCTTAGCGCCTGGCTGGTCGACGTCGCCGAGCCGCTCGAGTATCCCGACCTCGTGGTTGTCGCGGTGACCGTGGCTGATGCTCCTGCCGCTAACCCGGTAACGGTCACGACCGCTCCGGAGATCGAGGCAGCGCCCGGCGACGACGACATCGCCCACCCGTACGCGGCGTCATAATTCGAGATCGGCACCGTGAAGCCATCAGCAGTTCTGGTCACGGAGCCGAACGCCGGCGTCAGCCCCGGCACCAGGGTCGAGACTGCCGAAGCCTCAATCTTTTCGGGCGTCGAACCCACAAACCACACGGCTGCCACGAGTGAGCCGTCGGAGGAGCCGGCCATGCGTGCGCTGAGATTCTGGAAGGCCGAGGTTGACACAGTCACAACGGCAGACCATGTGGCTCCGGAGTCACTGCTCGCTCGTGAGTACACCTTGTTGGGGTTACTACTAAAGTTTGAATACCACATCGCGGTGAGCTTGGCACCATCGGAGGAACCGATGATCTGCGCGGAAACCGCTGTCTGGCCCGTATCCGTGAGAGCGATGACCGAGCCCCATGTGACCCCCGCATCGGCGCTCGAACTGGTCTGAATATCGGTGAAGTAGCCGTTCTTTTGCTGCCACACCGCCGATAGACGGGTGCCATCGGCGGAGGAGGCGATCCGCGGAAGCTCTGCAACCAGCCCGGCAGCCGAGAGGTACACACTGCTTCCCCAGGTGACTCCGCCGTCCGTGCTGGAGCGGGTGCGCACGCGATAATTGCCACCGTCAATTCCCGTCCAGATCGCCGTCACCTTGAGGCCGTCAGCTGACGCAGCGATCTGCGGGGCTGTCGGGATGCCTTCGGTTCCGATGACGTTGATGATGGAAGTCGACCAGCTCGCCCCCGAGCTCGTACTCGACTTTGCCTGGATCATGTAGTCGGTCCCGCTCTTCATCCGCCAGATCGCCGTCAGGCGCGTGCCATCGGCGGATGCGGCGAGTTGAGGGCTGGGATTGTCGGCACTGCCCGCCGAGAGGTCAGTCGCCGTGGCGGGCCACGTCGACCCTCCGTTCGTGCTGGACTTTGACTGGACTGTGGTTGTGATCGGAGTGCTGGACGGGTCGTACTGGCCCCACACCACTGTGATTTTGGATCCGTCTGACGACATCTTCAACTGAGGCGACCTCGCGACTTGACCCCACGTGGACAGATCTGTAACTGCCGACCAGGTTCCCCCGGAGTCCGTGCTCGTGATGATCTTTAACTGAATTCTTGGACTCGACCCCCCGAGCCACACCACGGCCAGTTTCGTTCCATCGGCCGAGGAGGCGATCTGTGGCTGACTTGCGTCCTGCCCCCAGGTCGAGACGTCGCTTCCGCGCGACCAGGTCACGCCGCCGTCCGTGCTGCGGCTCACCTGGAGTAAGTCATATTTATCACTCAATGTCGCCTTCCTGCGTTTGAAGACCGACACGACTTTTATTCCGTCGGCCGACGCGGCAATTTGCGCCTCACTTGCAGACCCCCCGCCGTAGCCATCCGCCCCTGCCGACAATGCGACGGGGGTCGACCACACACCCGCCGCGGCTTCGACTGGCGGGGAGGTGACGAATGAGGTGGCGATCGTGGCCATGACCAGCACGAGTACTGAAAGAACCCGTCCGCTGATGTCCCTCACGCCTATTCGATCGACGTAGCCTGAGTGATGGACTCGTCGCATATTAGGACGCTATGTCGGGGATCGAGCGAGCATCAAAAATCGACAGGTGATTCAGGCCTTTTGGGGTGATTACCCCCACTGCAAACGAAATCGCATGGTGCTAGCACCCCTCGGCCTCACAGGGATCCTGCTGCGTGCTCACCAACAGTGGCGCACACATCCCATGACGATCTTCACCCGCACCGGGATTGACTCTGAATCAGTTGAAGACATTGAACTGAAGTCCGCCAAGCGCAATCGTCAGCGTCGTCGTACCAAAAGTGGGCAGTCGACCGAATCCTGAATCACCGTGCTGAACTCACGGTGATCTCCACCCGGCGGTCGCGGAACCGGTCTCGCACCGGGACCCGCCTGATCATCGATGTCACCTCGCCGGACATGCCGTGTGTCTCGAGGAATCCACTGACAGCGGCTGCACGCCTGTTGGCAAGGGACTTATCCCGAGCAGATGCACCAGTGGAACGCAGTGCACCGGTCACAACAGCACTCACAGACTGACCAGCAGGGATCTGCGCGATCATCGCCTTGAGCGATCGCTGAGCCTTACCCGTCAGTACAGCTGATCTGTAGGGGAAAAAGACGCGACTGCCCACCGAGAGTGAACTGGGGATGGGAGCACTGACGACGCGAACACCTAGCGAGACACTTCGCACGGTGCGATCCGACGTGAAGCCATTGATCTGCAAAGTGTCAGACCCTAGAGTCACATCACCCGGGACCACGACAGAGCCAGTGAAGTCACCGGACCTATCGGTCATCAGTGAGCCCAGATGGGTCGTGCGCGACATCAAGAAGATGCGCACCTGCGCCAAACCATCGAATCCCGAACCACTGACGTCAAGCCTCGAACTCGCGGTGATCGCCATCACTCCTCCCGGCTCCAATGGCCGGGGAGCACCGTCAGGGAAATGGGAGGTGATCGCAATTCGCCATCCCGCACCGATCACATCAAGACCGGTGCTCGTGGAATTCGCCTCGACACGGACAGGAGTCACGCGTCCGTCAACAGTGACCAAATCAGCACCTGGCCGCAGTCCCCCATTCTCCACGATGGGGTCGAGGGAACGCACATTCACGACAGTGAGTAGAGGAAGGGAATCTGAGGATCCACTCGATGACGATGATCCAAGAACAGGCGGCGGCGCGATGACAAGTTCCTTCACCGACACACCCGCTTGGTGGGTGGTCGTTGCTGAAGCCTCTGCCTGCAGCGTGCAAGAGCCTGCCGCGTTGAAGGTGACTATGGGCAGATTTGGGTCTGCAATCACGCAGTTCGTCGTTCCTTGGTTCAGCACTGAATACGTCACTGTTCCACCGTCTGACCCAACCGCCGTGCTCATGGTGGCAGGGCTTGATGCCGAGGAGACACCAACGAGTGGATTCCACGTGACCGTTTGCTCAGCGCGAGTTATCTCGAATGAGCGAGCAACTGGCAATGCAGCGAGATAGTTGCCATCCCCTGATTGGTTCGCCGTCAGCATGCAGGATCCTGGCAAGTGCATTGACACATCCAGCCCACTCACGGTGCAGACAAGCGGTGTTGCAGATGTCACCGCCACGGCAAGGCCTGAGTCGCTGAGTGGTGCCAAGGTAAACACGGGCACGGCGTAAGCACGATCGCTGGGTGCAGTGAAAGTGATGGACTGCAATGACTTATCGGTGACCGTCACACTCAGTTCCGCACTAGATGTCAATAGGTAGTTCGTACTTGTTGCTTTGTAGGCAGCCACCTTGCAGGTAGTACCGACATTTCCCGTTGAATGCAACCGACCAGAGACAATGCTGCAATCGGCCGTCCCAGGATCAGTAACAAGGAAAGTCACCTCACCGGTACCTGCTCCGCCCATCGTGGACAGCGCCATCGACGTTTGATACGCGACAGTGGGTGGCGTCACAGACAGAGTCGGCTGACTTGCCTTGTTCGCAACAGTGATCGTCTGTACTGCACTATCCCTGAACAGATAGCTGACGTCAGCTCCTCGAGTTGCTTTCACCGTGCATGTGCCGCCAACATCTCCACTAGAGACCAACTCATTTCCTGAAACCGAACAAACAGCCGTACCCGGATCAACAACCGAGTAACTCATAACCCCAGGCCCCGAACCTCCAGAAGACCCCAATGTCAAGGCAGAGCCATACGTCTTGACGTCAGATGAGGTCATCAGCACCTCATCAGGCTGTGCACGTGCACCGATCGTGACAGTTGTCGCTGTCGAGGAAATCGCGTTGTAATTTGTATCCTCAGCCTTAGACACTGTCACCGAGCAAGTACCGCCCCCAGTACTGGTCAAAGTCGTACCCGAAATCGAACAACCCGCTGTTCCCGCATCGGTCACGACGTAGGTATCAGAGCCCAAGCCGGACCACCGGTGGAGATTAATGTCAGGTTGACGCCGAATGTGCTCACCGTGGAAGACAACGTGAGCGGGGCTTGAATTGCTCGCGCGACAATGACGGGGACTGATGATGAAGCGGCGTTGTAGTCGGTATCTGCGGCCTTGCTCACAGTAAGCGTGCACGTGCCGGCAGACGTTGATGTGATGGACGTTGAAGTGAGCAATGAGCAGCCCGCCGTGCCCGCCGAGGAGAGTGAGAAACTCACCGCTCCCGTACCCGATCCACCGGAGCCCTCGAGAGAAAACGCAGAACCGTATGTCGCCGTAGTTGAAGCGAGAGTGAGAGCGGATTGAGTCCCCTTCGAAACGGTGATGACCAATGTTGCGCTTCCCGTTCCACCTCCATTCATCGCATTGATCGTGACGTTAAAGGTGCCAACTCCTGTGGGCGTACCCGTAATCTGACCGTTGGTCGAATTGACAGAAAGGCCGGCAGGCAATCCGGTGGCGCTGTAACTCGTGGGCGAATTGGTTCCCGAGATCGTGTATGTGGCCATACTCACACCAACCGTTGCGCTGTGCGTAAGTGTCGAATCCACCACCGGGGTGACGGGGGGAGTGGTGATCGTGAAGTTGTATACGTACTGAGTTCTATCTGCAGATGCGCAGGAGCGTGACCAGGTTTCCGTGAACGTCCAGGTTCCCGCTGTACTGAACGTGCCATCGAATTGATTACGAGCGGGGCTGAAGCTGATACCCGGCGGGAGAGAGCCTGTGTTAAGGCTGCAATTTTGGTTGCCGGAAGCGCTTCTCGGACCGGACCCAAGACCACTCTGACCACAACCATCAACAGTCTGACCCGTGCTGCAGTTCACATTCTTGGTTGAAACGTAGGTGTACGCCGCTTGTGCAGGCTGAGTACCCAAAAGGGGAATCGCAATCAGGAACGCTATCAGCATTGCAACGCGTCGCATGCTCTTCACCCCCCCCCGTTCGCTCTGGCAGATGAAAAAATCCATCAGGTGCTCTTGAAAGTAAGCCGATGGGCACAGTTCAACCAAGAAACAAGGCGCCTCTCAGACGCATTGGGGTGATTACCCCCACTACCAACCAAATCGCATGGTGCTAGCACCCCTCGGCCTCACAGGGATCCTGCTGCCTCCCCACCAACTGTGGCGCGAGACCTACCATGGGCATCTCATGCGATCGAGGGGATAGCGATGCCACAAGGCACACGAGTACTCCTGGTCGACGACGATCCCTTCACCCGCATGATGCTCACCACAACCTTGCGCACGCTGGGGTGCACAGTGGTCGGTGATGCACCGAGTGCTGCGAGCGCACTGCGCATGGCTCGCGAGCTTCGCCCGTCCGTCGCCGTCCTCGATCTCGATCTTGGCGAGGGGCCCACAGGAATCGACTTAGCTCATGGCCTGCGCAATTTGAATCCTGCTATCGGAATCGTGATGCTCTCCACATATGAAGAGCCACGACTGATGGGCTACAACCAACCTCCACTGCCCGAAGGATCGCTGTATCTGGTGAAAAAGACGGTCATCGATCCCGCGATACTCGATCGTGCCGTCATGATGTCGATCGATCCGATGTTGCGCGATGGCCGAATCAATCTGGATTTCACAACTGATTCACCAGTGCCACCCAAGCTCACTGATCTGCAGATCGACATTATGCGACTGGTTGCCGCTGGTCACTCCAATACGGAGATCGCTCGCCTGCGATCACTGACGGTGCCATCCGTGGAGAAGGCGATCGCTCGCCTCATCAAGCAGCTTGACCTGCAGGCCACGCCTGATCAGAACCAACGCGTCATGATCGCGCAGGTGTATTACCGGCTGACCGGAGCGGTCAGTGCTCGACGAATCTGATCCGCTGACAACACGCACGGCACGTCAGCGCATCGGTGGGCGGTGGGCGCTGTCCTGGCAGACCTACATCATCACGGCGGTGCTCGGACTCTTCGCTCTCCTAGCCGGAGAGGCGCAGGCCACGACAGGTTCCCTTGACGTCATGTCCTGGCTCGCTGTGGGACTTGCTGGCGTGGCCGGCATCGGCGTAACGCTCCTGATACTGAATGCCACAATTTTTCGTAACCGCCGAGTGAATCCACTCCCAATCTGGGTGGTCGTACTCGCGGACGGATTCATCGGACTTGTATTCAGCTTGGTCGTCGAACTCGGCGCTCTGGTGCTTGACCTTCCCACCTCGATCGGACTTGGCGAGCGTTGCGTTCTCAACGTGCTGTATGCCATGTGGTGGGGGCCGACTCTGAGCTACTTCATGGACCTGCGGGAGCAGTGGATCCAGGAGCGCGCTGCATTGATCACCGAGTCGGTACACATTGAGCTTGCCGCGTTGCAGCAGGGTGAACTCTTTGATCGCCTGCAGCAAGAGCTCGATGCAGAAGTCGAATTGGAATTAACCCCAGCACGCGAACGAATGGATGCCATCAGGCAACTTCTCGACTCGGATGCGCATTCATCTGATCCTCAAGAGAAAGTTGATTGGCAGGAGGCCGCAGACCTGATCCGAGGTACTGCTGAGAATTCCGTTCGACCCCTCAGCCGCGAACTCTGGCAGAGCTCCGCGCGTTCCTATCCGACGATCAAATGGTGGTCGGTGCCCAAGAACATCATGAACTACCAGCCGTTTCGTCCCCTGGCCTTTGCCGTTATCGACATTCTCGGAACTTTCTCACCACTCATGCACACATTCGGCCCTTACCGGGGACTGGCACTGCTGTTCGGCGGCCTCGCGTGGACGATTCTCCTGATGCTCGTGGCAAATGCACTCATGCACCGATTCCCCCGGCACCACGCACTCATCTTCGTCGTCACTCTGATCGCACTGCAATCCACCGTGTTCTTGCGGGAGTACTTCCGGGAGTTGTGGGTGCCAGGATCATCTCCCTTGACATGGATCCTGACGCAGATCATCGCCGGACTCCTCGTCGTCTTTGCAACGTCTGGCTTCGGGGCCTGGTGGGGCTCTCGAGTGGAACTGCAGGCAAGTCTTCGTGAGGAGATCCGCGCAGACCAAGTGCAGGCCCTCGCCATGAGTCAGCGACTTGCATCTGTAGCCCGAGAGACCTCACAACAGCTGCATGGGTCCGTGCAGACTCGCCTCATCTCTTGCGCCATGGTGATTGAGAGGGCGAACACCACGGGCGATACCGACTCGCTCAATGCCGCGCTCAATGAGGCCATTGCGATCTTGGAGCAACCCAGGAATGAAGCTTCTACTGCTCGATCACTTAACGATGAGGTAATGCGCAAGGTGGACCTGTGGGAGGGACTGTGTGAGGTTCACCTATTGATCGATCCAGCAGCAACTTCTGTCGACACCGAGTCTTGCGTGGTGATCGGCCGCGTCGTCGAAGAGGGTTTGTCTAATGCCATCCGGCACGGAAAGGCCACTGCTCTCTCGATCGACATTGACCGCATCGACTCGTCCAATGTTCGCGTCTGCGTGATTGATAATGGGCGCGGTCCGCAAGGCGGCAACCTCGGGATCGGGAGCGCTTATCTGGGTCAGACGAGTGGGAATCGGTGGAGTTTGACGCCCACCGATACCGGAAGCCGGCTCGAGGTTCTCCTCACCGCGTGAGGCTCGCGGCTAAAGCGCGATACTCCGCGGCACCTTTTGATCCCGGAGCAGTTGCCAGAATGCTGCGTCCGGCAGCTGGAGCTTCAGCAAACCTGATTGACCGCGAGATGGGTGCAAGAACCTCAAAGCCATACCGCGGACCAAGATCAGCAAGAACTGCTCGCGCATGCGCAGTTCGGCCATCGAAGAGTGTTGGCAAAATCCCGCTCACTCTCAGTTGCGGATTCACCAGTCGCTGCACGTCTGAAATGGTCTCCATCAGTTGCCCCACACCTCGATGCGACAGCGTTTCGCACTGCAACGGGATGATGACCTCATCTGCAGCGGCGAGTGCATTGATGGTGATGATCCCCAACGATGGCGAGCAATCCAAGATGATCCAGTCGTACATGTCAGCGAATTGCTTTAGCGCATCACGCAGAACAAATTCACGGCCGGCTTTCGTGGCCAGAAGTTGATCGGCTCCAGCAAGATCGAGTTTGGCAGGCAGAATGTCGACGCCATCGGCTGTGTGCTGGATCAGGCCAACCGCAGATGTTCCCCGAAAAACATCCATCACGCCCGTTGTCAGATCCTCAGGATCTATGCCAAGGCTGAAAGTGGCGCATGCTTGCGCATCCAGGTCAACCACAAGTACCGAGCGGCCTAGTTCTGCCAGCGCGGCAGCCAAGTTCACGACCGTGGTTGTTTTCGCGACGCCGCCCTTCTGATTTGCGACGGCAAGCACCCTGGTCATGTATCCATTGTGGTGGGCATCACGGGTGAAACGTATCCGCACTAGAAGACATGAATCCCCACTCCGTCAATGCCTCAATGAGACCGGGGCTGGTAGGCAGCTCACGCAGTTGCGCAGGGGTCACATAACGAGCATCGAGAGCGTCATCGGCTGCAAATGGCGGACTGTCAGAAACGTCGAGCAGGAGGAAATCTCGAATGTCATAGATGCCACCGCCCGGAGCTGCACGCTGCACGGTTCCCACTTCCCGCAGCACTTGCGCAAAGATTCCGGTTTCCTCAGTGACCTCGCGCACAACAGCGACTTCAGCTGTTTCGCCGTGTTCAATTCGACCGCCGGGCAATGACCACAATCCGCGGGCTGGCTCGTTTTTGCGCTGTACCACCAGGAGAAATCCACCGGGATTGATGACGACGCCACCTACGCAGGGGATCAACGCTGACATACATCCACCTCCCCCGCTCCCGTTATCGAGATGTTAGTCAGCCACCACGTAGGGTCCACGTGTGACCAAGGACGCTGCCCACCGTGCTCGCATCGCGGTCTCGGCGCTCTTCATCGCCAATGGTCTCTCACTCGCTGTCTGGGTGCCACGGCTCGCCGATATTCAGTCCGACCTCGCGATCAGCGATCTGGAGGTGGGAATAGCGCTGGCCGCCGGAGCTGCCGGCGGACTCATCATGGGCCCGTGGGCTGGCTGGGCGGCCGGAAAATGGGGCAGCGCTCGCGTGTCAGTGGTCACACTGCTCCTCTTCGCACCCATGACTCCCCTACTCGCTTTTGTGCCAGGGGTGTGGGCCTTCGCGGCTGTACTGCTGTGGATCGGTGGAATGGATGCTGTGATGGACGCAGCAATGAATGCGCACTCACTGCGCGTGCAAAAACTGTACAAGCGCTCCATCATCAATGCTTTCCATGGTTACTGGGCACTGGGCGCAGTAACGGGCGGGCTCATTGGCGCAGGTAGCGCAATCATCGGTGCATCGCTCGCACTCACTCTCATCATTACCGCGATATTCACCGTGGGAACGGTGCTGCTCACCGCGCGCTGGCTGCTCCCCGGCCCTGATCCAGATAGCCACCTGGAATCTGACCTCGCAGTGGAAGATGAAACCGATCAACTCTCCATGGCAGACCCTTCATCGGTCAGTCCCGACGGCAGCGGTTTCCTTGCGATCGCGCGCAAGCGGGCGCTCACCCCACTCACTGCAACGCTTGGCCTATTCACTGTTCTCGCGGTAGTCGTCGAGATGATCCCCGGCCAATGGAGTTCGATTTATCTGACCTCGATCGACACACCAAGCCAGTTCATCGGTGTGGCATTCGTGGCATCCACAGCAGGTTTAACAATCGGTCGATTCACGGGCGATCGTCTCGTCGATCGTTTTGGCGAACTTCGCGTGGTACGCGTCGGAATGGCCTCCGCAGCGATAGTCCTCACCGCGGGCCTACTAGTGGGCAGCGCGTGGGCTTTTGTGTTCGCATGTTTCGTCGCCGGTTACAGCGTGGCAACTCTTTTCCCGGCAGCAATGCGCGCAGCCGCCTGGTCCGCCCCCTGTTTCCGGTCCAGGGCTGGTGAGAGTCGCTGGTTACCTTCGGTGGGTGCAGTCCCGAGCGTATTCGTTCGGGGTCTTGTAGTTCAGGCTTGAGTGCCGGCGAACATGATTGTACTCGTGGTTCCAGTCCGCGATGACGACCTTGGCGTGGAGCACGGAGTAGAAGCTGTTGATGTTCAGGCACTCGTCGCGTTGGCGGGCGTGGAACGACTCGACGTAGCCGTTGTTCCACGGGGTTCCCGGCGGGATGAACGACA
>Ga0247831_1005897_pt1 | contig 14930 bp, 11 predicted proteins | sample LaCruzMarch2015__9_FD_192406 | JGI IMG/M metagenome (GOLD analysis project Ga0247831, IMG submission 192406) | Freshwater microbial communities from meromictic Lake La Cruz, Castile-La Mancha, Spain - LaCruzMarch2015_1m | ecosystem: Environmental > Aquatic > Freshwater > Lake | place: Spain...
TTGTCTGCATGGCCAAAAGCTGAGGCTGCTGGTGTTGCTGTTCGAGATGCTCGAAATGATGCAGACAGGCCAGATTCTGGTGCTGCTATTGCGTGGCAACAAATTACCGAATTAGCTGCCGAAATTGACACCAAATTAATGCCATGAATGTAGACAAATTGCAGGAGCAAATCGAACGCAACAAAGGCCTAAATGTTCTTTATGGAGCGACACCAGGTAAGGCTGAGCCTGCACCTGTGGCGCCACCAGTAAGCAAGCAGGTGTCAGACAGCAAACGCAGCACATGGAAACAGCGCGCTTGGTATGTGAAGCCAGAAACGGCTAGCCGCCTACGCGCCTATGTGAATAGGCAGCAAGAAAATGGTGCAGATGTTGATGCCAGCGAAGTGGTAAACCAGGCTATTGCTGAGTTTTTAGAGCGAGTAGACAGCTAGGCGCGTAACTGGCTAGCTGCCTACGCAGTTTCCGTAACGATGGTTGCGATGGTAAACTCACAGTCGACTGTGAATTTACAAAGCGTTTAATACCTGGAGCCGCCAACGCTAGCTATATGGCGCCGCTCGAATTTACCCGCATAAATAACGCCAGAAAGTACCTTGGCCGATGAAGGCAAATTGAGTGACGTCCCTACATTTACAAAGTGGCTGGCAAACAAAAAGCCACCGTGACTAGCGGTGGCTGGTGACGATTTGCCTTTCTTAGGCTAGCTGCTTAGCCAAGTCTTAGGCTGCTGGAATCGGCAGGATTAGCCGCTACATAAGCACCAGTGGTGGCACTGCTGCTGTGGCCGAGTGTTGCTTGCAATGTGAATACATCAACGCCACGGCGGATGGCTTGCGTTGCATGTGTGTGTCGCAATTTATGCGGATGCAAATGCACGTCAGCCATCGCGCCCCATTTGCGCATCCTGTCAGCAATAGCCTGGCGCGTTAAATGGCTGTTATTGCGTGGCGATGGAAACAGCCATGAATCTGCATTGTTACGGCCAAGGCTTTCCAACAAAGCTAGTGTTTCGCCTGAAATGCGAACAGTTCGAGCTTTTGAACCTTTGCCTAGCAAATGGACTTGGCCACCACCGTCAACGGCTTCAACATCACACCAGCGCAAATTTGCTAGTTCTGAAACACGGCAGCCAATCAAATACGAAGCTCGAACCATTACATAATCACGCTTTGCATTTCGGCAGCCATTGCGAACAGCAACGGCGATAACACCTAGAACAGCATCCAAATCAGGTTCAGCTAATGCTCTGGTGCATTTTGCAGTTATTAGCATTGAACGGCGTGGCATTGGATTCCGTGGAATACCTGAAACACCAGAGCGGCACGGTTCAGATGCCCAACGAAATAATGCCGATATTGCAGCAATCCGCCGATTGAATGTTCTTGGTTTGAGTTGGCCTGCGCTTACCTGCTGCAATAAGCCATCAACAAAATCTTGCGCCAGTGATGGATCAAGCAAACGCAATGGCAGATCTGAATGGTGATGATCGCGCCACCGGATTAGGTGCTTGATTTCGCGCTGGTAGCCGCCTTTGGTTTCAGTGCTGCCGGTGCGACTGCATGCAGCAAGAAAACGCTTTATCAGTTCAACATCAGACCAGACAGCGGCACCAACATGAGCAGCATCAAATAAACGCGATACAAAAGCGATGGCATCAACGCGATCCATGCCAGCGAATACAGCCGGCACTTTCCGCAATTGGTCTTGCGACTGAACAGCCAGCATGTGCAAACAGCAACTGGTCAGACCATAACATCGAGACAGCGAGGTCGCAATGCCGTACAAGCCACTACTTGCGCCGCGTCTAACCTGTGGCAATATTCCGGCAACTGCCGTTGCCTATGGCTTTGGTTTGCTCTCTCGACTTGGAGCTCTGCTCTCGAAAGCTAACGACAAAAGAATTTGCCACCAGTGTTGGCATTAATGAAACATCCGTCCGAAAATTGCGGCTTAATCGCTTTTCGATGATTGACGCTAAAAACCTTGAAAAGATATGCGTTGCACTTGGCTTGCAACCAGGAGACTTGCTCCATATCGAAGCAGATTAGGCGCTACATGTAGAGCGCAAGGCATCTTGCACGCCACAGATAGTGGGATACACTCAAAACTGTAGTTATTATATGTAATAGAAAAGCCGGCAGCTAATGCCACCGGCTTCTCGATAAACCAACCAAGTCAGTGGCGCCAACCACTACTTGGAACGAAGAACCACCCGTTCTCAACCATGATCTTAAGCAACCTTGCTCCACCTGTAAAGCCTTGTCAACTAGCACTTTCGTGGGATAGCTCGCCGCGAACTACTGCTAAGCATCGCGATGAATGGGTTAATGGGAGCGCGGTATCACTTGCCGTAACTGAGCTTGCGCTGGTTTCAGTCGCTGGCCAGCAGCAAGTAATGGAGTTTTTAAGGCCAAAAGCCATTAATGCGCACCGCACCTATGGCGGTGCAATGCCAATGAATAAACCGGCAATAAACGCTCGCCGCAAATTTAGCGACCAGTGCCGTGGAGGATGGCTTGCTTATGGCCATGCACCAATAGAAAACGGTGAGCTGGTGCCGGTTACATACAAGCCAGATATTGCGCGAATTAATGAAAAGGGAAAGCCGATTAAGTACGAAAGGCCAGCAGGTAGCAAGCCAACACCGTATTTCTCGCCGCTTGATGCTGACGCCTACTACCTAATAGCTGAACGCGCCGGCTTAAACGCACCAACATTTGAATCAAGCTGGTCTGCGTGGCTGTGGCTACTGAAGCAGGATAAAGTCGATTTAGTAATTGACGAAGGCGAGAAGAAAGCCGCCGCCGCATGTGCAAACGGTTTTCTCACAATCGGTTTAGCTGGTATCTGGAACGGTTGCCCACGGCTGCGCGATACAACCGGATTGCCATTTGGTGCTCCAACCTTAATTGCAGAACTTCAATGGCTTGCATCAATTCGACCAAGCAAAGCGCCGATAATCATTGCTTTTGATGCCAGCGAAAGCGCGCGTGGCCGTGTTGATATACGGAACGCAAGGCAAAAACTTGGCCGTTTATTAGCTGAAGCTGGCCACCACGTTCGCATCCGAGAAATGCAGCAGCCTGATGGTGCTGCCACATTTATCAAAGGCACCGATGATCTGCTGGTATTTGGCGGTGCTAACGCCTTAAACGCACTCAAAATTGTTGATTTCGATGTTTGGACAAAAGAATCAAGCAAAAAGGCCATTACCGACCATTTGCTCCAACCGTTTCACACCAGCAACCGCAGGCATCAAGTTATTGCAAGGCATTTCAAGGCCAGCGATATTCCACATGATGCAAACCTTGTTGCATTAATTGGTGGACTAGGTAGCAACAAAACTGGTGCTATTGCCGATTACAAGCCAAGGGAGCAGCCACTAAGCCAAGTGGTAGCGGCAGCCTGCGATGGTGCATGCAAAGGCAATCCAGGAAAAGGCGGATATGGCGCAATTTTGAGATTTGCTGATGGTGGCAGCATTGAAATTGGTGGCGCCGAGAAAGAAACAACCAATAACCGAATGGAATTAAAAGCCGCGATTGAATTGCTGAAAACACTGCAATCACTTGATATTTCAGATGGCTTAAAAATTGAAACAGATTCCAAATATGTACAAAAGGGATTCGATGAATGGATTACGAACTGGAAAAGAAATGGATGGAGAACTAGCAGCGGCGAACCAGTCTCAAATTCAGACTTGTGGCAAGAAATTGACCAATTAAGAATTAAAGGCTTATCAATGAAATGGGTCAAAGGTCATGCTGGTCATGCGTTGAATGAACGCTGCGACACCATTGCATCCGATTTTGCTGCTGGTTTGGTGCCGCAGCTTAAAAACGACAGCCCGCGAAAGAAAGGCGTAACCGGAAAACTTGTATCAATCACACATCGCCGCAGCCTTGCCGATAACCAAGGCCATCGCTTTGGTTTAGCCATTAAACGCGAAGGCCAAGCATTAAACGCATCAACTCAGTCGCAAGGTTCATTACGTCAAATAGAACAAGCCGAAAACGATGGTTTCGTTACCGTCGCTGATTCCAGCTATATCGGCGGCAGTGGCGAGCTACGGCCTGAACATTGCTCTGGTGCTGTGCTGTTCATTGATGAAGCAGATGCCTTTCTCAGGCATTGCCTGATGGCAGCAACTGCAATCAAAAATCATAGATGTGATGTTCTGACGAATTTGGCGAAATGTGTTGCAGCGGCAAAGCAAGTGGTGCTAGCTGGTGCTCACATTGATGAAACAACACTGCTGGCATTTGAGCGGATGCGTGGCTGTAGTTCAACCATTGTTGAATCAACGATGCAAACCGCAGCATCGAGAACATGTGTTGCATTTGACAAAATTGGCCAGTTATTAGAAAAGATAGAAAATTTGGCAATAAATAAGCAACCGTTCTTATTCCATACAGCCAGCGCCGAAGATGCCAGCAAAATGGCACCACATAACCTTGCAAAATTTATTCGTAACTATTGGCCTGATGCGCGAATACTTGAATTGACAGCCAAAACCATAAGAGAACCAGAGCATCCGGCAGCCGCTGCAATGGTGAATCCAAGTCGCTTGCTTGCTTTTGATGTTGTGCTTGCAACGCCAGTTTTGGAAACTGGTTTTTCCATCGAAGATCCAACGCAGCATTTCAAAGCCGTATTAGGTCATACATCAGGCCATACATTGCCGCAGGCTTTTGTTCAGTCACTTGGCAGGCTGAGAACTGGTGTTGAGCGGTTTATCTGGTGTTGTCATAACGGCAGCAAACTAGGCAATGGCGCGCCTTGTGCTGATGATGTAGAGCGAATTAAACTCCACCATGCAAATCGCTTAGATTTAATTGATTTAGTTCAATTACATGAAGCAAATGATGCAATCGGCAACTCTGCTCAATTTGTGCGTTGGTGGTCTGAAATCGCTGCACATCAGAATTGGCTAGCTAACTACTACCGGCATGCCGTTGAAGTATTGCTAACGCGCGAAGGTTATTCTGTTAATTGGCAAAATTCTGATGTTGACACTAAGCCATTAATTGATGAACTAACTGAAGCGCGCGATGCAACCGTTGAAGCTGAAACCACAGCAGTGGCAGCAGCCGAACCAATTTTGCCAAGTCGCTTAATTGAACTAGAAAAGCATCAACGGCTTACACGCGAACAACGGCGCCAAATGGAGCGCGCGCAAATAGAACGCGATTTAGGCATCAAAATTCCATCGCCTGAACAAGTGCAATGCAGTCGCAATAACTGTTACGGAAAGGCCTTGCTGCATTTGTTAATGGTTAATTCTGATGTTCGCCACCAGTGGCATCAAACGGCTGCTGGTGCTGCTGGTCGCTTTGCACCAGATGTAACCAAGGCAATGGCACCTAGTACACGCGCCAAGCTATTGGCCGGTATGCCGTGGCTTCATAAATTAATTGGTTTAGCTGGAACTGGTCAAACCTTTATTCCATTTGATTTTGAACAGCAGCACCAGGACGCGATTGCACAGCGTGGCATCTGGCGCGAATTGCTTGGTTTTGATCCTGGTGGTATCACAGCTCGAACATTCTTGAATCAAATGCTGAAATTGATTGGATTCAAGCTGCAACGCACAAGCAGACGCGAAACCATAGCTGAAATTGGCAAAACCTATTGGCATTATGAAGTGGTCGATGATTTAGCCGCAGTCGACCGCGAAAAGGTGCACCACCACTTGGTTGGTGTCATTTCTTCTGTAAGTAAATAAGACGGCATAAATGACACGGAATCCATTTGCAGCGTTTTTCCATCACAGCCATGCCGAATGGCAATATCTGCTAGAAGGCGATGGATTAGGTGATAGGCAAGAACTAGAAAAGCAGTATTTGCAACTTTGCAGACTAGCTAGACTAGATGTGACCCAAAAGGCTAGAAATGAACAATCGAAAGCCACTCCACCTAGTAGGTGAAACGCTGTTAAAACAGCTTCAATGCCAAGCCATTTTAGAAAGGCAATTCGATGATGATGTGCCGTTGATACCAGATGCTTTCTGCCTTGCGTTATCGAATCAACTACCAGTCGAGGTGCATTGATGGCAACCTTGGAGCAACGTATTGAATCCGCTGCCACTGATATTGAAGCAGTTGAACTTGAGGCTGCTCAAATTGAGTGCCGTATCTGCCAGATAGCAGGTGCTGACAGGCTTTTGCCACAGCGTCAATATGGGAAACCGGTATCCGCTGCCAGTATTAATGCAAACTTGACGCTATCGGCATTAATTAATCGCGCCGATGCACCACTTGCGGCTTATTTAGGTATCCAAAACGGCCAAGCACAAGCACAAGCTGCCGCTGCTGCTGCACGTAAGGCCGCCGCTGAGCGACTGCAAGCGCAAACCATAGAGTTACAGCAAAAGAATCAACAAGCTGCCGCCATAAGGCAGCAGGCTGCCATCAGTGGCATTAATCCATTAACCGGTCGCAGGCTCGGAATATGACTAACAACACTAAACAGCTTGGCCTTGATTGGACAGCAATTCTTGCCAATGCTGGAATTCCTGAGCCACCAGGTCGCAACGAAACAATCGAAGCATTAAAAGCCGTAAAGGCTCAACAATCCATCATTAGCCGAAGGAAAGAACAATGAGTTACATCTCAAAATCCCATCCGTTATGTGGCTGGTTACGGCTGCAACCGCAGGATTACGCCAGAACAATGCAAGAGCTGCTAAATCAACGCGATGATTACCTATTGATTAAGCCAGATCACAGTGGCCCGGCACCTGGCTATTGCGCCTGGGTGTGGTCTGTAGAGCTGCCACAGTTAGCAAATAATCCCTACTACGCCGCACAAATTATTGAACGTGTAGGTGATTTAGAGCTCAGCAGTTCACAGCTAAGCGATGCAATCGAAGCAGCCGTTGGCAATAAATTGGCTGAGTTGCAATCTGTTGATTCCGAAGCCGACAAGTTGAGAGCTGCTGGTGGTCTCGATTGATGATTCATAAAGACCTAGTGATTGCCGCAACCGCACTTACGGAAATTGCATCCATCAGCGATGCTGAGATGTTGGCCAAATTGGTGCCGCTGTTTGCAACTGGTCTAGTGATGTGCCAGCGTTCAATGCTGGCCTATCTATGGGATGCAGAGCTTGATATTGATGGCTAGCCGTACTGCCATTAATGACCGCATCCGTGAAGCTGTGTCGCTGTTACTGGCTGGGAGAAGTGCTAGTGGCATTGTTTCCGAAATGGCCGATAAACACGGTGTAACGCGCCGTCAAGCGCGTAGGTATGTAGGGAAGGGATATGAAATTATCCGCGATGATATTGATGAATCAGATGTTGACCGCGAAAAACTTGTTAGTCAGCTTGTTAATTCGCTGCAAGAATCAATGGCAAAAGCAGCGGCAGCAGGCCATGCCTGCGCTGTAGTTGGTTGCTGCCGAGAGCTGCGCGAATTGCTCGGTTTAGCTGCTGACGCAAAACCGAAGCCATATTCACCACCAACGCCATATCGCATCGGCCACGGCAGCTAGGCACTTTCCGTAACTAGAGTTGCGACTGAATGGCCGCCTACGCGGCTAGCCGGCTATTCAAGTATTCGACTATTCGCTTATCTGCCTTGCTACTTAGCCGAGTAGGTGCTTAGCTGCCGCACATGGCACACCAAATTTTGACGGTTGCAGGCTTAAAGGGCGGCACTGCTAAAACCAGCACGGCCACAAATCTTGCTGCTTATTGGTCTTCTGCCGGTAGGCGCGTTTTGTTGATTGATGCTGACCCAAATGGCAGTGCAACGAAATTGCATGCGCGTGGCGATGGAACATTGCTGGCTGATGGCAGTGCTGTGGCGCCAATACAGCAAGCGCCAATGGCGATGGCAAAGCCTTGGGATTTAGTGGTGGTCGACACCGCAGGCGGCAGCCGTGATGAACAGCGAACCTATGCCGAAGGTTCAAATTATGTTTTGGCACCGTGTCAGCCGGCAGCCAGCAGCATCGAGCAGGTAGTTGATTTAGCCGAAATACTCAAAGGCACTGATGTTGCTTTTGGTGTTGTGCTGACGATGTGCGACACCAGGCGAAAAGTTGATGCAATAAAAACAAGGCAAATTCTTGAACGCCTTGGGCTGAATGTATTAGCAACTCAGATAACGCTTTTGTCTGCATGGCCAAAAGCTGAGGCTGCTGGTGTTGCTGTTCGAGATGCTCGAAATGATGCAGACAGGCCAGATTCTGGTGCTGCTATTGCGTGGCAACAAATTACCGAATTAGCTGCCGAAATTGACACCAAATTAATGCCATGAATGTAGACAAATTGCAGGAGCAAATCGAACGCAACAAAGGCCTAAATGTTCTTTATGGAGCGACACCAGGTAAGGCTGAGCCTGCACCTGTGGCGCCACCAGTAAGCAAGCAGGTGTCAGACAGCAAACGCAGCACATGGAAACAGCGCGCTTGGTATGTGAAGCCAGAAACGGCTAGCCGCCTACGCGCCTATGTGAATAGGCAGCAAGAAAATGGTGCAGATGTTGATGCCAGCGAAGTGGTAAACCAGGCTATTGCTGAGTTTTTAGAGCGAGTAGACAGCTAGGCGCGTAACTGGCTAGCTGCCTACGCAGTTTCCGTAACGATGGTTGCGATGGTAAACTCACAGTCGACTGTGAATTTACAAAGCGTTTAATACCTGGAGCCGCCAACGCTAGCTATATGGCGCCGCTCGAATTTACCCGCATAAATAACGCCAGAAAGTACCTTGGCCGATGAAGGCAAATTGAGTGACGTCCCTACATTTACAAAGTGGCTGGCAAACAAAAAGCCACCGTGACTAGCGGTGGCTGGTGACGATTTGCCTTTCTTAGGCTAGCTGCTTAGCCAAGTCTTAGGCTGCTGGAATCGGCAGGATTAGCCGCTACATAAGCACCAGTGGTGGCACTGCTGCTGTGGCCGAGTGTTGCTTGCAATGTGAATACATCAACGCCACGGCGGATGGCTTGCGTTGCATGTGTGTGTCGCAATTTATGCGGATGCAAATGCACGTCAGCCATCGCGCCCCATTTGCGCATCCTGTCAGCAATAGCCTGGCGCGTTAAATGGCTGTTATTGCGTGGCGATGGAAACAGCCATGAATCTGCATTGTTACGGCCAAGGCTTTCCAACAAAGCTAGTGTTTCGCCTGAAATGCGAACAGTTCGAGCTTTTGAACCTTTGCCTAGCAAATGGACTTGGCCACCACCGTCAACGGCTTCAACATCACACCAGCGCAAATTTGCTAGTTCTGAAACACGGCAGCCAATCAAATACGAAGCTCGAACCATTACATAATCACGCTTTGCATTTCGGCAGCCATTGCGAACAGCAACGGCGATAACACCTAGAACAGCATCCAAATCAGGTTCAGCTAATGCTCTGGTGCATTTTGCAGTTATTAGCATTGAACGGCGTGGCATTGGATTCCGTGGAATACCTGAAACACCAGAGCGGCACGGTTCAGATGCCCAACGAAATAATGCCGATATTGCAGCAATCCGCCGATTGAATGTTCTTGGTTTGAGTTGGCCTGCGCTTACCTGCTGCAATAAGCCATCAACAAAATCTTGCGCCAGTGATGGATCAAGCAAACGCAATGGCAGATCTGAATGGTGATGATCGCGCCACCGGATTAGGTGCTTGATTTCGCGCTGGTAGCCGCCTTTGGTTTCAGTGCTGCCGGTGCGACTGCATGCAGCAAGAAAACGCTTTATCAGTTCAACATCAGACCAGACAGCGGCACCAACATGAGCAGCATCAAATAAACGCGATACAAAAGCGATGGCATCAACGCGATCCATGCCAGCGAATACAGCCGGCACTTTCCGCAATTGGTCTTGCGACTGAACAGCCAGCATGTGCAAACAGCAACTGGTCAGACCATAACATCGAGACAGCGAGGTCGCAATGCCGTACAAGCCACTACTTGCGCCGCGTCTAACCTGTGGCAATATTCCGGCAACTGCCGTTGCCTATGGCTTTGGTTTGCTCTCTCGACTTGGAGCTCTGCTCTCGAAAGCTAACGACAAAAGAATTTGCCACCAGTGTTGGCATTAATGAAACATCCGTCCGAAAATTGCGGCTTAATCGCTTTTCGATGATTGACGCTAAAAACCTTGAAAAGATATGCGTTGCACTTGGCTTGCAACCAGGAGACTTGCTCCATATCGAAGCAGATTAGGCGCTACATGTAGAGCGCAAGGCATCTTGCACGCCACAGATAGTGGGATACACTCAAAACTGTAGTTATTATATGTAATAGAAAAGCCGGCAGCTAATGCCACCGGCTTCTCGATAAACCAACCAAGTCAGTGGCGCCAACCACTACTTGGAACGAAGAACCACCCGTTCTCAACCATGATCTTAAGCAACCTTGCTCCACCTGTAAAGCCTTGTCAACTAGCACTTTCGTGGGATAGCTCGCCGCGAACTACTGCTAAGCATCGCGATGAATGGGTTAATGGGAGCGCGGTATCACTTGCCGTAACTGAGCTTGCGCTGGTTTCAGTCGCTGGCCAGCAGCAAGTAATGGAGTTTTTAAGGCCAAAAGCCATTAATGCGCACCGCACCTATGGCGGTGCAATGCCAATGAATAAACCGGCAATAAACGCTCGCCGCAAATTTAGCGACCAGTGCCGTGGAGGATGGCTTGCTTATGGCCATGCACCAATAGAAAACGGTGAGCTGGTGCCGGTTACATACAAGCCAGATATTGCGCGAATTAATGAAAAGGGAAAGCCGATTAAGTACGAAAGGCCAGCAGGTAGCAAGCCAACACCGTATTTCTCGCCGCTTGATGCTGACGCCTACTACCTAATAGCTGAACGCGCCGGCTTAAACGCACCAACATTTGAATCAAGCTGGTCTGCGTGGCTGTGGCTACTGAAGCAGGATAAAGTCGATTTAGTAATTGACGAAGGCGAGAAGAAAGCCGCCGCCGCATGTGCAAACGGTTTTCTCACAATCGGTTTAGCTGGTATCTGGAACGGTTGCCCACGGCTGCGCGATACAACCGGATTGCCATTTGGTGCTCCAACCTTAATTGCAGAACTTCAATGGCTTGCATCAATTCGACCAAGCAAAGCGCCGATAATCATTGCTTTTGATGCCAGCGAAAGCGCGCGTGGCCGTGTTGATATACGGAACGCAAGGCAAAAACTTGGCCGTTTATTAGCTGAAGCTGGCCACCACGTTCGCATCCGAGAAATGCAGCAGCCTGATGGTGCTGCCACATTTATCAAAGGCACCGATGATCTGCTGGTATTTGGCGGTGCTAACGCCTTAAACGCACTCAAAATTGTTGATTTCGATGTTTGGACAAAAGAATCAAGCAAAAAGGCCATTACCGACCATTTGCTCCAACCGTTTCACACCAGCAACCGCAGGCATCAAGTTATTGCAAGGCATTTCAAGGCCAGCGATATTCCACATGATGCAAACCTTGTTGCATTAATTGGTGGACTAGGTAGCAACAAAACTGGTGCTATTGCCGATTACAAGCCAAGGGAGCAGCCACTAAGCCAAGTGGTAGCGGCAGCCTGCGATGGTGCATGCAAAGGCAATCCAGGAAAAGGCGGATATGGCGCAATTTTGAGATTTGCTGATGGTGGCAGCATTGAAATTGGTGGCGCCGAGAAAGAAACAACCAATAACCGAATGGAATTAAAAGCCGCGATTGAATTGCTGAAAACACTGCAATCACTTGATATTTCAGATGGCTTAAAAATTGAAACAGATTCCAAATATGTACAAAAGGGATTCGATGAATGGATTACGAACTGGAAAAGAAATGGATGGAGAACTAGCAGCGGCGAACCAGTCTCAAATTCAGACTTGTGGCAAGAAATTGACCAATTAAGAATTAAAGGCTTATCAATGAAATGGGTCAAAGGTCATGCTGGTCATGCGTTGAATGAACGCTGCGACACCATTGCATCCGATTTTGCTGCTGGTTTGGTGCCGCAGCTTAAAAACGACAGCCCGCGAAAGAAAGGCGTAACCGGAAAACTTGTATCAATCACACATCGCCGCAGCCTTGCCGATAACCAAGGCCATCGCTTTGGTTTAGCCATTAAACGCGAAGGCCAAGCATTAAACGCATCAACTCAGTCGCAAGGTTCATTACGTCAAATAGAACAAGCCGAAAACGATGGTTTCGTTACCGTCGCTGATTCCAGCTATATCGGCGGCAGTGGCGAGCTACGGCCTGAACATTGCTCTGGTGCTGTGCTGTTCATTGATGAAGCAGATGCCTTTCTCAGGCATTGCCTGATGGCAGCAACTGCAATCAAAAATCATAGATGTGATGTTCTGACGAATTTGGCGAAATGTGTTGCAGCGGCAAAGCAAGTGGTGCTAGCTGGTGCTCACATTGATGAAACAACACTGCTGGCATTTGAGCGGATGCGTGGCTGTAGTTCAACCATTGTTGAATCAACGATGCAAACCGCAGCATCGAGAACATGTGTTGCATTTGACAAAATTGGCCAGTTATTAGAAAAGATAGAAAATTTGGCAATAAATAAGCAACCGTTCTTATTCCATACAGCCAGCGCCGAAGATGCCAGCAAAATGGCACCACATAACCTTGCAAAATTTATTCGTAACTATTGGCCTGATGCGCGAATACTTGAATTGACAGCCAAAACCATAAGAGAACCAGAGCATCCGGCAGCCGCTGCAATGGTGAATCCAAGTCGCTTGCTTGCTTTTGATGTTGTGCTTGCAACGCCAGTTTTGGAAACTGGTTTTTCCATCGAAGATCCAACGCAGCATTTCAAAGCCGTATTAGGTCATACATCAGGCCATACATTGCCGCAGGCTTTTGTTCAGTCACTTGGCAGGCTGAGAACTGGTGTTGAGCGGTTTATCTGGTGTTGTCATAACGGCAGCAAACTAGGCAATGGCGCGCCTTGTGCTGATGATGTAGAGCGAATTAAACTCCACCATGCAAATCGCTTAGATTTAATTGATTTAGTTCAATTACATGAAGCAAATGATGCAATCGGCAACTCTGCTCAATTTGTGCGTTGGTGGTCTGAAATCGCTGCACATCAGAATTGGCTAGCTAACTACTACCGGCATGCCGTTGAAGTATTGCTAACGCGCGAAGGTTATTCTGTTAATTGGCAAAATTCTGATGTTGACACTAAGCCATTAATTGATGAACTAACTGAAGCGCGCGATGCAACCGTTGAAGCTGAAACCACAGCAGTGGCAGCAGCCGAACCAATTTTGCCAAGTCGCTTAATTGAACTAGAAAAGCATCAACGGCTTACACGCGAACAACGGCGCCAAATGGAGCGCGCGCAAATAGAACGCGATTTAGGCATCAAAATTCCATCGCCTGAACAAGTGCAATGCAGTCGCAATAACTGTTACGGAAAGGCCTTGCTGCATTTGTTAATGGTTAATTCTGATGTTCGCCACCAGTGGCATCAAACGGCTGCTGGTGCTGCTGGTCGCTTTGCACCAGATGTAACCAAGGCAATGGCACCTAGTACACGCGCCAAGCTATTGGCCGGTATGCCGTGGCTTCATAAATTAATTGGTTTAGCTGGAACTGGTCAAACCTTTATTCCATTTGATTTTGAACAGCAGCACCAGGACGCGATTGCACAGCGTGGCATCTGGCGCGAATTGCTTGGTTTTGATCCTGGTGGTATCACAGCTCGAACATTCTTGAATCAAATGCTGAAATTGATTGGATTCAAGCTGCAACGCACAAGCAGACGCGAAACCATAGCTGAAATTGGCAAAACCTATTGGCATTATGAAGTGGTCGATGATTTAGCCGCAGTCGACCGCGAAAAGGTGCACCACCACTTGGTTGGTGTCATTTCTTCTGTAAGTAAATAAGACGGCATAAATGACACGGAATCCATTTGCAGCGTTTTTCCATCACAGCCATGCCGAATGGCAATATCTGCTAGAAGGCGATGGATTAGGTGATAAGCAAGAACTAGAAAAGCAGTATTTGCAACTTTGCAGACTAGCTAGACTAGATGTGACCCAAAAGGCTAGAAATGAACAATCGAAAGCCACTCCACCTAGTAGGTGAAATGCTGTTAAAACAGCTTCAATGCCAAGCCATTTTAGAAAGGCAATTCGATGATGATGTGCCGTTGATACCAGATGCTTTCTGCCTTGCGTTATCGAATCAACTACCAGTCGAGGTGCACTGATGGCAACCTTGGAGCAACGTATTGAATCCGCTGCCACTGATATTGAGGCAGTTGAACTTGAGGCTGCTCAAATTGAGTGCCGTATCTGCCAGATAGCAGGTGCTGACAGGCTTTTACCTAGGCGCCAGTATGGCAAACCGGTATCCGCTGCCAGTATTAATGCAAACTTGACGCTATCGGCATTAATTAATCGCAGCGATGCAAAATTGGCGGCTTATTTAGGTATCCAAAACGGCCAAGCACAAGCACAGGCTGCCGCTGCTGAGGCACGTAAGGCAGCCGCTGAGCGTATGGCAGCCGCTACAGCAGCACTTAAAGAGCGGAATGATGCCGCAGCCAGCAACCGCTACAGGAACCAACTGGCAGGCACTAACCCAGCCACTGGCAGCAGGTATATCTGATGGCGATATCAAGGAAACACCCAGTCGCTAATTGGCTACGGCTGCCAGCGCATGAAACTAGGCGCGCGCTAGAGAAGGTTTTAGATATACGTGATAAATCAGATGATCCATTAGCCAGTGGCCTGCCACCCGCCGCTATCGACTGGTTCTATAACGAGGAACTACCAAGGCTTTGTATGCGGCCTGATGTACGCCTACAGGTAGAGCAGCAGATACAGGAACTACTACAACAAGCCGCCACGGTAGAAGCTGAAATATCACCACAAGCCGCTGCACTACAGCAACGTTTAGATGAGCTTGCCTTGCAAGTTGATGCACTGGAGGCTGCTATCGGCCATGACTAACCGTGGCGGTG
>Ga0247831_1005898_pt1 | contig 14928 bp, 22 predicted proteins | sample LaCruzMarch2015__9_FD_192406 | JGI IMG/M metagenome (GOLD analysis project Ga0247831, IMG submission 192406) | Freshwater microbial communities from meromictic Lake La Cruz, Castile-La Mancha, Spain - LaCruzMarch2015_1m | ecosystem: Environmental > Aquatic > Freshwater > Lake | place: Spain...
GTTCCACTTGTATGCACGTGAGAGCGTGACGGACGGAGAGACAGACAGAGAGACAGAACATTAAGGGCTGCCGGGCTTTAGGAGTACCTCCAAAAGAATCATCTACACTACCACACGTGTATCTACCCACAGCCCACAGCCCCTGCTCAACAGTGTATTCGAGAATATGATGGACCCAACAGCCGCTTTACAAAATTTAACACCCGAACAGAAGCATGCGGTTATGACACAAGCACAGCAGCAGGCGAATCAACAGATTATGTCATCAATGATTGAATCGATGACACTTAGCTGCTTTGATAAGTGTGCGGGAGTTAGTGGTGATAGACTTGATGGGAAGGAACAGGGATGGTGAGTTCGTTTTGAAAGAGGAGATTTTTCTAATCAGATTATTATGGGGAGATGGAGAGGAAGGGGGTACATCACCGCACTCTATTCTACAAATTATTTCTCACACATCGTTGCATACATAATTCATCATATTTGATCTGTGATGCAACAAATACAGTCTCGCAAATTGTCAAGATAGATTTTTAGATGTGAGAAAGGCAGTGCAGGATAGTTTGGAGAAGAGGCAGGGTTGAGTTTGGGAGGATTATGCAATTCATGCGTGGGGAATTTTGTTAGAGAAGAGACTGTCAAAGACATCCTAGCAATAAATGAGGGAAGTAGAGAGCAAGATGAGGGAAGCAATTAACATATTGCAAAGTGATTTGGCATACTACTTTGAGGCGTATGTGCACAGAAATTTCATGAGGACTTCAAATGTTAACTCAATAAATACCACACTTGTTGTTGTATTAAAGTGTCATCATAAACGTTGAAAGTGAAAATCTTATTAGCCCTTAATCCAGGATTTTCCTTTCGGCTTCTCCCTTTCATCCACTTCATTCGTCAATGCCCTCCCCGCCTCCATCATCTTTTCACTAGCGTAGTCCATCCGTGTTGCCGAGAGAGATCCCGCCTCAATACTTTGATCGAGCTTCCTTATTGTTTCTGCGAGGTATGCCAATGATTCTCCACAAGAATTCAAATGTCGTCCGACTTCAACTACCGATTCTTGTCTCATGGCACATGCACCTGCCTCCTCGAGAGATGTAGCCGCCTGAATCGTTGGTCCAATCATTTCTTTTATTGTTGATGCTAGACGTATTGCATCTGCGGTATTATCTAATTCACTTTCTGTTATAGCCGATGACAATTTAGTTGATCCTTCTCGTAAACAGTCGGCACCCTCACGTAATTCATCAATGACTAGCTCTGATGCAGTCTTGAATCGACATGACGCAGCAGCTTGTGCTATACAGTCACCGCAGTTACGTATCGATGCACCCGCCGCAGACAAGGATCCACCGTACATGTCCAACGATGTGGTTAAGTCTATAAGAAGTTCACCAGACCGGGCAAGGGCCTTACCAGAATCCATTAGCGGCATGGCTGCTGGCTTAAGTAGTGAGAATAGCCGACTACTTCTCCTGTCATGATGACTTTGATGTTGTTGTTGTTGTTGTGATGAAGAACCGATGAAGTTATTCCGTTGCAGAGTGGTCATTGCGTTTGTCGATGAATCGACGTGAGTGAAGGCGGACGCCGTTCCCCACCGCATAATGGATACGCCCGAGACTGCCAGTATCATCGATAATAATATGTAGAACATGAAGACCAGATGAAAACAGCTTCGCTCGGGCTTTTGGAGGTGATGGTGGTACGTGTGAATGCCAGCAAGATGCCAGATATCGTAATATTTCTTCGATTGCAAATTGCAACATCAAGTGTGAGTTTGAGCTCATTTGGTCCCTCGTGTCACGCCCTCAACCCCAAACATGATGATCGCCCTCGGCCTCCTCCTATTCGTGGGCCTCTCCTGCGGTGCACTCGGCTTCTCGCCACCTGTAGTATCAATCATCGCAACAACAACGCCAACAACTACTCTTCCTTTGACTTCTACAATCACAACTGTCGACCCTCGTATCATCTTCCCACGGTGGTCTCTCGGAACGGCTGCCGAGCGGCGTGATGACCTTGACTTCTCGCCACGACGAACTTCCAATACCGCAACGTCATCATCATCATCACCGTATGTCACTGCACTATTTGCAAGAACTAGTAATAACGATGATGATAATAGACATGGCGAATCATCATCATCATCAACACCTAATTGGAATCAACAAGCTGACGACTATGCCGCATCCGGCATCGACCCGAATGAAACAATCGCACGTCGAGTAATAGTTACCGGTGATGTCGATGGAGGCTATTATCGGAGTTGTGTTAAAAATGAAGCATCGCGATTTCGTAAACTTATCGGCACGATGAGTCCGCCAGACGACGATGATAATAGACGGGCAGAAATATATGTCGAGGGGAAGAGGAAGATGGTAGATGGATTCGTTCGGTGGTGTAAACGTGGGGATGTGGGATTAAGTCAAGCTGTGGTGGTGGAAAGTGTTGTGGATGAATACCCGACTGGATTGTATGATGATTTCTATGTCCATACTGGTTGGTAGGTAGTTGTAGGTGTGAAAAGTGGGGAACAGGCTGTTGAGTGAGGAGAGAATAGAGAGAGAACGAGCTAGATGGACGCAAGGCGGGGAGAGGACAAAGGCTGATGGGAGACGTGGTATGACCATAATAGTGATATCTATCTGGGACATGAAGCAAGGTGCAAAATCGATCACGATTAATGAGAGAAACAGATCAGCATATTTACTAGAGATTTAGTCAAGGTTCTTTGGAGTTTATTTTGCACTAATTGCTGATGGCAGCGTCTCTTGCTTCACTTCTCATCTCAGCACAATAATTATTGTAGGCTGTCAAAGTTGTGTCAATTGATTCTCTACTGACAACATCTTTTTCAAACAATGCAATCAATTTACGCATGGCATTGTGCTGCCCAGCTGATGCAGCAATCGCCCAATGTTTCACAGCTCGCTCAATTTTTCCTGATGCTGCCTCTATGCATCCAAGGTCGAATCTTGCGACTTCGTGTCCAGCAATAGCACTGGCCTCGTAGTGGAACTTGGCTTTCTTTAAATGTCCCCCTTCATAATAATACACACCCAAGTTATAATGCGCCATACTAGAACCAAGCTCCGCGGCCTGTTTCCATAATTCCAGTGCCTTTGCCCGATCTTGTTGCAAACCATGATCTCCATGGTGATAACAATTACCCAGTACAAAAATTGCACCAGCATCATTCACCTCAACACGCTTCAGCAGTTCTTTATTATCATCTTCATCTGTTTTGTTAGTTCGGTCGCAATTGCAAAACGGACACTTCTCATCGTTTCCAGACTCACAAAAGGAATAAATGCACCCTGTACAAACATTCTTCCCGCAACATGAATAATAGTAGTCTGTACTCTTGGTTGCCAACTCCTCATTTGCTTCCGCAAAGTCGTTGATTGGTACGGACAATATAGTCGCGGGTGGAAGCGAAATACAGCATATCAATTTCTTCGGCATTGGTAGGAAGCAAATGGGACAGTCTTCCATAGCCGGTGGGTCCTTGAAGAGAGCCTCATCGCGTAGCTCGGCAACACGTTGTTTGCACTCTTTTTTGTGCGTCGCCCAATGATTCCTTTGACACCCGGCGTTGCAATACCTGACGAGCATACACGACTTACACGTCTTTAGACTGACGCCTCCATCAGCGCCGCACTCCGCACAGCAGGCGTTGATCGGGTTCATCCCACGGGAGTCGCAACTACTACAGGGCCACGGAACCACGGCAATATTCAACTCCAAACTTCCAAACAAGGTTTTTTTGCGGGACGCAAACTCTGTATGTGAGCGCGTTTACAGGGGGAAGTAGTAGAGCAGATTCCGATGTTCTTCCTAGCGAATTCGCCTCATCCGATATTCGATGGCGTTGACGCAGCTGCGTTGATCAAGAGCAATCGCACCGCAAGCAATGACGAGAGCAATCGCGTTCTCCCCGCGACAAGAACGTATTACCCAACTGATTCAGAATTCATACACCCCGAAAGAAACAAATGCGATGCAAATGCAGCAGATGAATGTGCAAATACAGCGTTAAAAGACGATCTCAGTAATGTCAAGGTCGATGAAGAAATGGAGGAGAACGACCTCGATAGACCTCGTCTTGGACGGCGAGAAGAAATGACAAAGACAATGCTAAAGCAGCAGCAGGAGTCGCAACAGAACGACTACGAAAAGAACAATAATAACCTATCAGATGATGAGGGAATGCAAACGAATGAATTCGACGATGACGCTGCTGAAATTCCAACACTTGAAACATACGTCCCACGTGAGCCATCCTACGACAAGGCCAATGCCATCCCATTCGCACAGGTTTGTCAACGTTTAGAATATCTATGGAAGGTACGCCTCAATGCCAAGAAACGTATACTAACGAAGCAGCAAAAGTTGGAAATCTTATTACCCGATGCACTGAAACAATATTTGGACGGGGGTTCGCCATTCCCTTATTTACGATTGATACTGGCCGAGCATGATAGTAGTAGACCACATACCGGATTGAAGGAGGTACGAATAGCAGAAACTTGGGCCAAGGCGATGGGGTGTGATACTGGATCAGAGGCATACAAACAGCTAAAGGGGTTCCGGGAACCGAACATAATAAAAAATCCTAATTCGGTAGGAGATCTATCATGTGTTGTCCAAGATGTCATGACTGAGAGGCTACCCGCCAGTGGATCAAAGCTAACAGTGGGGGAAGTCAATGAATGGTTAGATGTACTCGTTGAGATTGTCAAGGATAAATTTGGTATGGCCGTGGAAGACCGGATTGAGAAGAGTGCATGGCGGAAGACACTTGAGAAGGCAATATTATCGAAGAAGTCTGCCAAGAAGCACGAACAGTATTCTATATTAGTAGAGAAGTTGATTGATAAAAATATGAGTGTGAGTATTATGAAAGCATTGCTTGAGGATTATGGTTATATATTATTTTTTCATGTGACATTAATTAATTACTTTTTGTCATTCTCTATTGTGTATTTTACAGCCAGTAGAGCACAAATTCATAGTAAGGATAATACTGCAGCATATTCATGTTGGGATCAATTTGAAGGAAGTATTAGGGTATATGAACGCACATGCCATGGATATTCACTATTCGTCGAACAGTCTTAAGGACTTGTGTAGTCGATTGAGTGATCCAGAGTATGTACGTCTCCTGAAAGCGACTGTGGATAAGAATACAAAAGAAATTATGGAGAGTAATCGGTACGTAGACGAAGTACACTCGAAATTTGTTACTTTGCTGAAACACTCACACAGCTTGCTTATTCACTATCTCCACCAATTTAAGACAAATATGGATGACTCCGTCCAACTTGCCTGCTCAATTGCAGAATACAATATCCCCCATGCTATCACGTCGTACATCGTTTCAGACATTCTTGAAAGAAATAGCTCTCCGTCATAGTCAGCTCGATAAAGCTTTGCCTGCAGACTCGCCGGCCAAGTCTTGCTTGGCAATCAAGCATCCTGCGTTTGCATGCGAAATTAAGGTTAGTTTGACTCTGGTATGTATTGCACTTTTTGTTGATATACCTCCTCCCAATAACATCTTATATTTTCCTAGATGGATGGTGAGAGAGATCTGGTCCACATCAAACGTGGTATTGTTACAATCCAGACCAGGAATGGAACCTGGTACAGTCCTCTTTATAGTCCCGCCATCGGTCCGTCACTCAGAGCAGCCATTGCTGCTTATGATGTCGATGTTATTTTAGATGGAGAGATGATTGCATGGGATGGAATCGAGAATAGACCCATCCCGTTCGGAAGCAATCGAACCGTGGCCGAGATGAACCGTAATCAACGTTCACGAGATGGAACACAGGATATACGTGACTTGGGACTACACAAATTTGACACCAATATAAATGTTATGACCATTGCCAAGGATAAGGCATTTAAAGAACTGAATACAAATAAACACACAAGTCTTGACATGTCAGCCACGACAAATGTTGCTCCGTGGGGGATATGCTCGAACAAATACTGGTTGCAGTATGTAATATTTGATATTCTATATGTCGATGGTCCAGGAGCGAAAGGCTTATTATCCAAGGTACGACATTTGTTTGGGAAAGAGGATACGATCCAGCCTGGTTCGTTAATCAATATGGACTGTATGAAACGTAAATGTATTCTGTATCACCTTATCAAGCCTCAAGATAAAGTTGTCGAGCACATTCGAAGTGTAATTATCAGGTCTGATGGCACACGAATGGACCCGTCAGACTACTTTTTAGCCACAGGTGGCTTGGAGTATGGAATGACGCCATGTGAAATAGACTCAATCTATGTTGCGCTGTGTGATAAGTCAGGCACGACCAAGTTCGACACCCAGCGCTGTGGAAAAACGCACGAGGAAATCGAGATCCGACGATCGCTCGAATTAGAAAGTTTGTACAACCAGATCGTATCATTGGGTGGTCAAGAGGGTCTTATTTTTAAAGATCTTGCATCTCCTTACTATCGTGAGTTGTGTCGATTGCACTTCACACAACACTGTTCTTACTTTTAACTCATATATTGCATGTTGTGCACAGTTGGTGCCAAATCACGTACACTCGGATACTGGTGGAAACTCAAGCCCGATTATGATGCATCTGGCACAGTTGCAGATATTGATTGTCTTGTCCTAGCCGGGAAATTTGCTGACGGGTTAGATCGAAGAGGATTATTGAGCAGTCTTCTCGTCGGTTGCTTATCCACTGAGCATCGATACGGAGGGCATGGTGCAAAATATATGGTTCTTACTAAGGTCAATTTTGCCAAAGATGTTGAAAATGTGCTCAGTGAGCTTACAGGATTGCAAAGAGCAGATGAATCTGGAGCATTCCAACTTGGAAAATGGTTCGAAAGTAACGAGATTCCTGATTTTATTTCGTCTGAATCATATCAGCGGGGATTTGTACGCGATGAATTAGGATGGAAACCAGAAAGTAAGGACAGACCAGATGTTTGGATTAAGCCAGAGGATTCTTTCGTTGTGACTATCAACGCTGCGGAACTCCAAACGTCTCATGCTATGCAAGCAGGATTCACGTTGCGATTTCCTCGCATAACTAAAGTCAGAGGGAAAGGATCAGAGGATCCAAAGAACGCGGATGATGTGGTGGATTGGAGCCAACTGCAAACGTTATTCATTGAACAAGAAGAGAATCGCCAAGACGAAGTATCATTCGGATCCCAACATCAGCAGCAAACCTCGCGATTCCTAACAGCTAAGCAACTATTGATGAGTACAAAGCAGAAGGCGGCAAAAAAATCACGAAAGCAAACAAATGAAGTAAAGCAATTTCACATCCCAGAGGCAGGTGAGACTCTTAGTAGTGCCTTGGATGGATTTTCTTTCTGTGTCCTGCCGGGCAACTACTGCTTGGAGAATGATTCATATGCTGCCGCCCAAGCCGAAGAGAATCGATGGAACACGGAGGCAAAGCTAGTAAAACGACGTGAAGATGTTATTCGATATATTCAATCTCATGGTGGTACATGCCAATTGGCTGTACATATGGGAACGAACTTTGTGTTAGGTGGTACACCCACAGATGCATCAGTGTCGAACTTACGTACTCTGATGGAGAAGACAGATAAAAATAGTACAGCCAAGAAGGAAGCCGATGCTCGAAGGCTACTTGAATTGGGCGGGGTTATCAAATGGACTTTTGTTTACTCGATTGGTAAGTTGATTTTGATTCCACCCTCTCTTCATATTGCTGTTTGACCAAACTGTTTTCCATGCTATCTTACTGAACGAATTTGTCATGGTCAGTATCGCAATTCCTAACGAGTCTGAGTGACGTTACATCGAGTTACCGACGTAGTATAAAGGACGATTGGCCTAGCTTGGCGTCAGCTCGCGCATCGGATTTCTTAGCTGTATCAAATACTGCCAAATTGAATCTTCAGTCGACCGAAGATGTTTATGGTCTACGGATCAATGAGGTTGCCGGATCTCTTGATTTTTGTAGAGCTCTTGAGGAAGTTGGACGTCACCGACAAAAGCAGTGCATCAAGGGTGTTGAAGGAGTGCCGTGGCAAGTCATGGCATTACACAATTTTAACGACAATGAACGATGGATGTTTGGTGGAAAGTTACAGAAACTGTGGCCGTATGGCAAGAACGCCGACGAAAATGCATCGAAGTGTATTTTGTATCCTGATTTGTTCGATGATCTCGGCTATGAAGAAGAAGTCGATGCAAACAAGGAAGCACTCGATTTCAACGAATCTCCCCGGTGGGAAGATGATATAATGGTCAGTAAAAGTCTAGGTTATGTGGCCGCCACTCTGCCCTTGGCCAAAGCTCTCGGTGCAATAGTTACTCCACATCTTCATACCGGTGTTACTCATATCTTGTGTGATTTAGCGAGACATAAAATGTTAAGGTGGTCATCAAGACATCCTTTATCAATATACACCGATTCACAGTCTGGTTCACGTTTGCAGGAACGACTGATTTCTTTGGAAGAAATATCAGCTGATTGGCCTGGTGTGCTCCTAGTATCTCCTACTTGGTTGGAAGACAAATGGAATGAGGACTGATGACTTCTGTCTATCATTTGAGTCTAAAAATGATTATGGCATAATTTTCATAAGTTTTGATTAGAGAAACAATCATTCAATAATTTGTTGACTCATTCCATTTACGAATCATGAAGTGTGTTAAAGATTTCCAGAGCTCACTACATTTTGTTGTCTCTCAAGTAAGGTAGTGAGACATTGTTTGCATGGTGCAGAAGTCGACGCCTACACCATCTCCAGTGAATGATTTGATTTTAAGCGTTGTCGTCTAACCAATGATTCGTCCTCTTTCTCCTCATCGTTGTCGGCATTTCTAGAACTACCATTCCGTCTATCATTATGACTCTTGCCATTGCTACTACTACCACCACCAGTAGCCAATCTCCACATGGATGTTGGTACAGCCTTAATGCTCGCTGGACCATCGAAGATATCGCGAAAGTCCACAGTTAATGTTTCATCAAAATCAAATTTCTTTACTATACGATAATATGCATCTCTCATACGTGCTATAGTGAACATGGCAATGCCACAACAGATTATGCTTGCCTCCCAATGCAAATGTAACCAAACGGCCATAACGACGGAACCCATGGTAAATACTAATCCACGACCAAAGGCTTGGAATACGACTACACGTTCATGATAGAGTCCATCAGTGGCTGTCATCATGGAACCGTCAGGACCACGTAATGCCAGAGAGGCGCCTAAAACTGAAAGTATGGTAGTTTGTGCCACGACATATATGTTCGAACAGAATGCGGATGTGATTAGTACGTAGAATACAAATTTGAGTGTTCTTGGTATGATAGCTATTGCCTGGTGTGTGATTGAATATCAAAATCATAGATGAAGAACGATAAGAAAAAAACAGTTGAGGGTTAAAGTCAATTATAGAGGTCTTCTTACCCATTCATCATTGGGTGGAGGTTGGAATTCTATGAACATTGTAATATCTAACCCGGCGAGTACAGCCGCCTGTGTCCCCACAGTCATAAGATTACCATGATGTAAATTAAATTCCTTCTCTTTTAATGCCGTCGCCTGTTGTCGGAGTGTGCTTTGTAGTTGAAGTTTGTCGGCAGCGAGCATGATGCTATGGTGTATGATTATTTCTCTCGTGACCACCGAGCAAAGCAGCAACACCGAGGATACAGCAACTTCTTTCAGGCTCCTACGGCGCGAGGCGCGAGTGTTGGGAAGTGAGGGACCTACGATATCTGCTTTTGGGCAGTTCTTTGGTGTGTGCAGGCAGTATTCGCCAAAATAGGACAAAACGTACGATATATTCTTGTGTGTGTCCGTTTCCTTGGGCGACGTCTACACCGACCCCACTACGACTACATACTCCCGAATAACCGACGGACGATAAACTGCTTGAAGGAGGGGAGTGCTCAAGACAGAGAGAAACAACGGGTGGAAAAATGGCAACTAAAAAAGCAGGAGGAGCTGCTAAGAACAAAGATTATGATTATCTATTTAAATTGGTATTAATTGGTGATAGTGGTGTAGGCAAATCATGCTTACTATTAAGATTTGCGGTAAGTGAACACAGTATTTTTTAGTAGCTGTTGTTATTTTTGTCATTATTATTTGTTTGTTGAATCATTGGAAGGAGATCAAGAGAGAGTGTGTGGGCGCTGTGGCGCAAAAAAATAGGTTGTGTTGAGAATCGATGGCTTTCTTCGTTTACTATTGGGTGAAGGTGGGGGTGATTCAAATATCTCACTTTAGGTGTGTTGGGGTAACACTCATCATAATTATTTATCACTCACACATGCACATCTTCATCATTATTTCATTCTCACACATCACACAGGATGATGCATTTACTGAATCATACATATCAACCATAGGTGTTGACTTTCGTTTCCGTACTATTAAAATGGATAAGAAGACTGTTAAGTTACAAATTTGGGATACTGCCGGACAGGTAAGAATATTTTGTGTGTGTTTTTGTTTTGTGCATGTATATAATGTTGGACCATCTTTACCTCACACATTTCTGTTTTTAATCGACATATTGTGGTTTTATAATACTGGGGGGGCAATCAATGATCTATTTCGGGCGATGAATAATTAACAATGACACTACGTACATAAATTGTGATGGGGGGGTGGGGTGTGTTATTTTGTGTGTGTGTGATATCATGTAGGAACGATTCCGAACAATTACTTCAGCATATTATCGTGGAGCCGATGGTATCATTATGGTCTATGATACCACGTCATCTGAATCATTCGATCATGTTAATGATTGGCTTAAGGAAGTGAATCGGTATGCCTCTGAGGGGACATGCAAATTATTAGTCGGGAATAAGAGTGATCGGACTGCCGATAGGGCTGTGACGACCGAACAGGCAAAGGAATTTGCCGATGATTTGGGTGTAGCATTCTTGGAAACGAGTGCCAAGACTGCCAAGAATGTTGAGGAGGCATTCTTAACCATGGCTGGTGAGCTGATTAAGCAACGTGTGGCCAAGGCTGCTGCTGGTGGTGGGGGTGGAAAGGATAGTGGTAAGGTAAAGTTAGGAGCGGGCAAGGGTAATACTAGTGGCTGCTGCTAGGGAAGGCGAGAGAGAAAGTTTAATGGAACAGGGGGACCTAATCAGTCCATTGCTGAGGAAGAAAATTATCGGCTGTGATGCGTGTTGATTCGATTCGAAAAGTTGTTTCTGTCTATTTGTTTTTGGACCAGAGAATATAATGGAGGCAATGACTACATTTCAGCAGTGTGGTCATTGATGTAATTAAAAATATTTACTTAATGGATATAGAATAACAATAAATACAAGTGTATTGAATAACATCCATCTCCATAATAGTCGGAATAGATATATACAACAAGTTGGATTATCCTTGGATATTTGTAAAAATGATATAGTTATATCTTGCCATAACTCATGTGCTAGATTCACATTCAAATATCTGTAATTATTAGTATCCTTGTTATTGGTATTCTTAGTACTATTACTGATATGATGAGGTGTCAACCAACGACTTAAGAGGACATGTACAACAACAACATAATAACTCAATACTAATGTTCTCCATGTCAGTACAGCATCATTATTTTTCTTAGTATTATATAGGAATAATGGTATTGTCCATAGATGATGTGTACAAGTAAATTTATCAACCCATAATGTTTGTTCCCATGTTAGATACTTCATAACACCTATGGGAAATGTACGATAATTGATATAATAAAGTGCATCGATATACCATAATACTTGATCAATGGATACTGCTATACAAAAGGCAGTTGCAACAATTGGTCGTCTACGTAGTAGCCAACTATTACTAGTTGTTGTAGTAGTTGTATTGCCCAAAGTTAAACATCCAACGATTAGTGTTGTATTACATAACCATGTTAATTCATACAAGACTGAATAATAACGTAATTTTCTTCCACCTAAGGATGACGATGATGTAGCTTGAAAGGAAGAAATGTATCGTGTAATGAATAATAGGAGTGTATAGCAAATAAGGAATGTAGAAGTAATATCACGTTGTGTAGTCTGTTCATGGTATGATTCTTGTTGCAGTGACTGCTCTTGTTGGAATTGATGTTGTTGTTTCTCTTCAACATCATCCACTACAACTCCAATGAAGAAATTGTCATGTATGAAAAATATGGTAGCTATTGCAATGATGTAATGTATAGTGAATGCTAGCAATGGATGCTTGAGTGGAAGAAGGTAGTAATTGTCTACTTTTACTCTGTCTTTGTTATTCCTACTACTATTCTCCAATTCTGAAGAGCGATTACAATCGAAATCACCACCACCACCACCATGCTTCGGATGATAAGGTCCACCCTGTGAAAGGTATTGAATCATGCTTGTCATTCCACCATGACATACGAACACTGCTTTGTCCTTCGTCGTATTGTAGCCTCGCACCGAGCACCGAGCACCGAGCACCCAGCACCGGGAGCACGGACTCTGGGTGTCGACTCTCGCGTTTGAGCTGTTCCAGCAAGTTTGATGCTCCGCCTCCCCCTTTTTTCGCTCGCTCACGATGCAAAAAAGATTTACCAAGCGTCGAGCCGGCGAACGAAGAATATGATAGTCAACTCAAGCCGCCCATCATCATCCATCGTATCGTCATCATCATCATCTACCGCCAAGGCATCATCGACGTGGAATCGCGATACGCGTCGTTTCGGACCGCAGAATGCCCTCGATGGTACATCCGATTCTTCGTGGAATTCGGGTCCGTCCGCATAATCGGAGAATAACGAATCATCATTTGCGCAATACTACGAGATACACTTTCATCGGTCGGTGAAGATGCACGAAATACGCGTACAGTTTCAGGGCTGATTCGTCGGTTTGGATTGTACGGTGTATAAACAACGACGGCGGGAGGACGATTCTAATGATGATATTGGCGACGATAAAAAATGGGAAGAAATGGAGGAATTATACATAGACCCCATGGACACGACTGACGTACAAAGTTTCTACCCTTCTGACAACATGATATCACCATCTAATCCAATAGTCACTGCAATAAGAATAGAGTTTGGCAAGAGTACGGATTTCTATGGACGGATAGTATAGTTCAATAGAGGTTTGGGGCATGGAGATATCAGAGGAATAAACCATGTATAAATATATATATATCACGCAGATTATATTGTTAATCTGTCTATAAGCATTGCTTTTTTTCTTTCTTATTTGAGTCCCTTGGAAACAATATTTACCAAACTTTGCTTCACGCTAGGGATGGATACCAACGCGCTTGCACAAATAGCAGTCAAGACCATATTGATTGCCGCAAATGGGAATGCATCAACTTCGACCATCATGGCCGCGACGCCCAATCCCTGTCCGGCCGCACCCATGCCGAGTCCGCGACTCACCGGGTCGGATATCCGTAATGCATCCAACAGTCCTCGCCCGACGGTTGCCGCGAGGATACCAGTCAGCACGACAACGCTCGCCGCGATGGCCATATCTCCATCGAGCATTTGTGTAATAATGATGGCCAGTCCGGTGGTAACATTCCGCGTTAATAATGACAGTCGGACCATGGCGGACGTGCCCACATTCAACAGTCGAATGTACCACGCGGTACCGAAGAGACCGCCCAAACTGGAACAAAGCATGGCGGCTACGACTACTGGCAAATTCGTCGCCAATATCGATTTACGACCGTACATGGCAATGGATAAGCATCCCACGGCCGGACCCAGTAAGAATAGCAGTATATCTCCCGCGCCGACTTCGGTCAATGCCAATGATCCGGCCTTGTACGTTCTTAATACGGTAGTGAATGGCAATCCGGTAACGATGGCATCCAATTGCGTTAGTAATAATGTGCCCGCGGTGGCCGTAACTAGGGGATGTATAATTTTAGTAATGCCCGGCGGTAATCGTGCACCGAATACGTATGCGAATACCGTACCGAAGAACATGAAGATTGTGCGTAATGGCGTGGTGTAGACTGGATTGTATCGTCGTTGAGTAGTCGTCGTCGTCCGCGAAGAAGCGATCATGCTAATAATGCCAAATAGTATTGTACCCCCGGAAAAGAAATTTAATGTTTCTCGCGTGAATGGCCTCGATGATGGAGAAGGCGATGATGACGATGATTTCACCACCCCCACCACACTCCTATTCAATCCAAACGTCTTCTTCTTCGTCGTCGTCGTCGCACCAGTACTACCACTGCCAACGGGAATCGACGTCGCGCGTCCCTGCAATGTACGTATACATAAAACGAGATACGCGGTACTGATCATGGTAAAACCGAAGCCGAGCACGATGACCGATAATATCTTAATCCCATCGATAATCCCACCTATACTCGGCGCCAGCGGCAGCATGGCCAACCCCGGCACGAACATGACGGGGAGCCATTTGGCCAATAATGTCGATCCGGGCAATAGTAATCGATATGCCACATCCCCCAAGTTAGTGTCGTCGTCGTTGTTACTGGGTAGTAGATTGGCAAGTACTAATGTTGCAAATACGAGGATGGTACATCCCAGCATGGCCGGGAATACTATATTATTAGCGCGGAATAATTTAGTAATGAGTATTTGTAATGCAGCGAAGAAGAACGCGCCGGCCAATTCGGATGCTTTGGGTATGTCGGCATTGGGAGCGTTGATAATGACATCACCACCACGAGCGGCGGCGGCAGCAGCAGCAGTAGCAGCTTGGAGTCGATCGATCCCATCACTCCTCTCCTCCCCATTGGAATATTCGTTTGCTGCATCGACTGGTAATGATGAACTACCATTTTTGGAAATAATGTGGCGATTATCACGACGTCCGAGATGGTGGTTCGCCGTAGTACGCCGAGGGCGAAAAGAAGACGTGGATGATGATGATGTCACACCGATGATACATGCGGGTAGTAGCAGTGCCACCAACAACT
>Ga0247831_1005901_pt1 | contig 14924 bp, 9 predicted proteins | sample LaCruzMarch2015__9_FD_192406 | JGI IMG/M metagenome (GOLD analysis project Ga0247831, IMG submission 192406) | Freshwater microbial communities from meromictic Lake La Cruz, Castile-La Mancha, Spain - LaCruzMarch2015_1m | ecosystem: Environmental > Aquatic > Freshwater > Lake | place: Spain...
ATCTCAACCGAGCGCGGAATGTAAAGCCCGCGCACGGCCGGGGCTTCGGCCCGGGCCTCGCCAGCCCGTCCCCAGGGTCGCCGCTCCAGACCCGCGAGATACCGCACGGCACCTATGAAGGAGGCAGTGTGCCCTTCAGCGAGATAGCCGAGCCAGGCGACTGGCTTCGGCAGGGTCCACGCGCGCGCGATCACAGCAAATGCGGCGATCGCAATCAGGAAGACCGATGTGGTGAGCAGTAACTGAGACATGACCGATCCTTCACGTGCGAGGGAAGCGAGGGCGCCGAGACCGGCGAGCAGAATGAAAGGCATGATGGCGCGCAGCGCCTTGCCCGACAGGAACACGAAGGCGATGCCAGGCCTCCGGGGGTTCGCGAGGCACCAGAGCCGCAACGCCTGTTGCATGTTGCCCGCGCCTATCCGGATGCGGCGGCGGAATTCCTGGGCCGGACGAGTCGTCTCGAGTTCGGTCGCGACGATGGTGCTGTCGTAAACTGCTCGCCAACCCGCGCTCACGATGCGCATCGGCAGGATGAAGTCGTCGTTGATGGTGTCGGCTTCGAGCGGGCGAGCCGCACTGCGGCGAATGGCATAGCACGCGCCGTGCGCGCCCATCGGTACGCCGACCGCTGACTCGGCGTCCTTGATCGCGACCTGATATCGCCAGTAAGCGCGTTCGCCCTCGCTGCCAGCTCGCGCCAGTCGGTACGTGGCGCAAACAACGCCGACCGACACATCTGCAAAGTGACCGGCCAAGCGCTCGAGCGCGTCAGGCGCAAGCATCGCCGACGCGTCGGTCAGCACCACCACCTCGGACTGCCCCGCGCCCAACGCTTCGTTGACAACTGCAACCTTGCCGCGATTGCGCTGGTGATCATCGAGGCGGAAACGTTCGGGCCGCACCGATTGCTCGATGCAACGCCAGGCGATCGCAACCGTTGCGTCAGTGCAGCCGTCGCATGCGATCACGATCTGCAGCCGGTCGGCAGGGTAGGTCAGCGCGTCGAGATTGGCGATCTTGTCGGCGATCACCGCCGCCTCGTTGAAGGCGGGCACAATCACAGTCAGCGATGGCAACGGCGCCGGATCGGGAGGAGCGGGCGCCGTGCGGTTGCCGCAGCGCGTTGCAAGAACCTTCAACAGCTTCGGGTACACGACGTGATGATAAAGAAACAGCGCACCGCTTGCGCCGACCGTGAACTCAGGCAGCATCGGCGACCTCCATCGCGGCTTCGTAGGCGGCCAGCGTGTCGCGCCAGGCGAACCGGCGCGCGACGAACGCGCGCGGTGATACTGCTGGCGTTGCTGCAAGCACCCCGCGCAGAGCTTCTGCCAGCGCAGTTGGATTGGCCGCCGGTACCAAGCGGCCGCTGGCGGCACACACCGCCTCGCGCAGACCGCCGACGTCGCTTGCCACCACCGGCACGCCGCAGGCCTGCGCCTCGACGACGCTGCGTGGCAGACCTTCGTTGCGGGATGGCAGGCAGAACACATCGAACGCAGGCAGGATCGCCTGCACGTCGTCGCGATGCCCGATGAGATGCACGCGGGCCTCGACGCCAAGTTCGCGCGCAAGCTGACCGAGCGCAGCGGCAGCTTCGCCGCCTCCGGCGATGACGATGTGCACATTGGCTGGCAAGTGTTGCGCCGCCCGGATCAGAACGTCGTGCCCTTTGACCGGCAACAGGCGGCCCGCACTTCCAACCACTCGCACGTCCGCCTGCAGCCCGATCAGTCGGCGGGCGACGGCGCGCTCGCCCGGCCGGAAGCGCTCGAGGTCGATGCCGTTCGGCACGACGCGGATATCTGCACCCGGAACGACCGCTTCGAGTGCAGCGGCGACCGAACCGGAGACCGCCACGTGCCGGGGCCGCAGCAACCGTTCGAGCCGCCGCGTCATCTTGCGCCGCCGATCACTCTCCAGATGCCAGCCATCGTGCTCGACGTGGACGAGCACCGGCACGCGCACCAGCCGCGCTGCGATGCCGCCATACAGATACGGCCCGATGTGGTGAACGACGACAGCAAGCGGCCGGTCGGTTGCGAGTTGATGCACCAGGGCTGCGAGAAGCCTCGGGCTCAAACCGGAAACATGACCGAAGCTCTTGAGACGATCTGTAATCGGGGAGAGCGCCCGCCAGTCGTCGACAAGTTCCCGGGTATTCCCTTCGAGGCTGTACACCAGGTCGGCATCAGGATGCGACGCAACGAGATCGAGCACCAGTGTTTCGATTCCGCCGGGAGCCATGCGCTGAACGATATGGACTACTCTTGCCGACACGATCTGAACCCTACAATTTGATCTTTGTTTCTCAGAACTCGCGGGCGATCACCGCGGTCGCCATTATATTTCTATCGCGTTCGATTTAATCGATGACCCAAAGCCGACACTTGCATTTCTCTAGATATTATCTGACCTTTCATGATCGATGCACGGATCGACAGAACGAGGCATGGCGACGGCTTGCGCCATCGCCATGTCGAGGTCCCTGAGAGACTTTCGAAGAATGCAGGCCTCGTCTGACAGCGGGTCTATTCGACGGTCACTGACTTCGCGAGATTGCGCGGCTTGTCGACATCGCGGCCGAGCGCGATGGCAGTGTGATAGGCGATGAGCTGCAAATGAACGGCTACCAGAAATGGAGCTGCCAACGGATGGGCGACCGGCATTGGTAGGTGGCCGGCGAGTTCGCAGCCGATTTCGTCTGGGCTTGCGTCACTGATTGCGATGATGCGTCCGCCTCGGGCCGCGACTTCCTGCATGTTGGAAATCGTCTTGTCGAACAGCTCATCGCGTGGTGCCACGACCACGACCGGCACTTGGGTATCGATCAACGCAATTGGACCGTGCTTGAGCTCGCCTGCGGCATAGCCCTCCGCATGGATATACGAGACCTCCTTCAGCTTCAGCGCACCCTCGAGCGCCATTGGATAGTGCACGCCACGGCCGAGATAGAGCACATCTTGCGCCTCGGCCAATGCGACGCCGAGCCTCGCCGTCACGCTCGCATCCTTCATCAGATCGGCCATCTGCCGAGGCAACGTCGAGAGCAATGCGACCAGTTCGCGCTCTCGCGCGCGATCCAGTCGGCCGTGCGCCTTGGCGAGCGCCAAAGCGAGAGCCGCCATCACGGCGAGCTGGCAGGTAAACGCCTTGGTCGACGCGACGCCGATCTCGGGTCCGGCGAGGATTGGCAGGGCTACGTCGGACTCGCGTGCGATGGTGCTGGTCGCGACGTTGACGATCGATGCCACCGCCAAGCCATTGCTCCGGCAATAGCGGAGTGCAGCCAGAGTATCTGCCGTCTCGCCAGACTGCGATACGAAGAGCGCCAACGTCCCGGATACGAGTGGCATTTCGCGATAACGGAACTCGGAAGCGACATCGATGTCCACCGGCAGGCGTGCGATTCGCTCGATCCAGTACTTGCCGACCAATCCAGCGTAGTACGCCGTCCCGCACGCCGACATCGCGAGACGGTCGAAGTGGGTGAGATCGAGGCCGAACGCCTCGTCACGCACAGCGAGTGTGTCGAGATCGAGATAATGCGCGAGCACGCGCCCGAGGACGTCCGGCTGCTCGGCAATTTCCTTCGCCATGAAGTGCCGATAGCTGCCTTTGTCGACGATCGCGGAGCCGATCGCAGTGTGCGTAACAGGCCGCTCGACCAGGTTACCTTGCTCGTCGTGGACGATCAGCTGGCCGGGCAGCACGATGGCCCAGTCTCCATCTTCGAGATAAGTGATCGCATCAGTGAACGGGGCCAGCGCCACCGCGTCGGAGCCGACGTAATAGCCGTTGGTGCCATGCCCAATTGCGAGGGGACTGCCGCGGCGGGCCGCGATCAGCAGGTCGTCATGCTCGGCGAAGATCAGTGCGAGCGCGAAGGCGCCGCGCAAGCGCGCAAGCGACTGGCGAACCGCCTCGACCGGTGTCATGCCGCTCCGGAGGCACCCGTCGACGAGATGAACGATCACCTCGGTGTCGGTGTCGGACTCGAAGTTCGCGCCTGCAGTCCTGAGTTCCGCGCGCAGCTCGTGGAAATTCTCGATGATACCATTGTGGACCACGGAGACGCGCCCCGTGGAGTGGGGATGCGCATTGCGCTCGGTCGGTTTGCCGTGCGTCGCCCACCGTGTATGGCCGATGCCGACGCAGCCATTGATCGGAGCAACTTCGATCACCTGCTCGAGGTTACTCAACGCGCCTTCTGCGCGGCGACGCGCCAGTTGGCCACCGGTAACGGTCGCAATGCCGGAGGAATCATAACCCCTGTATTCCAACCGCCGTAGCGCAGAGATCAGATCACCTGTCACCTGCTGATTTCCAACTATACCGACGATACCGCACATTCTGAAGTCCTCCACCCGTGTCATTCAGTACACTATTGAGTAGTAGCCGAAATTTTTGAAAACATTTTTCAACCGGGAATGAAAAATCGACGACAATTGAACGTGAGCGCCATCTGTTCAGCGCAACGAGGACCGGGTCGCACGCCGGAGATACAACGACGGCAGCCGGCACTGCACGACCTCAAGCAGCGATCCTGAGTAGCTCGTCCTTCACGGTGCGGACGGCACGCTCGACGATTGAGCGATCTTCGCCTTCGGCCATGATCCGAACGAGCGGTTCGGTCCCAGAGCGTCGGACGACGAGGCGGCCCGCCCCGGTGAGTATTTCCTTTGCACCCTCGATCGCCGTGCGCACGCCGGCTCGCTGTAGCACCTCTGGATCGTTGCACCGTACACTCTCGATGAGCTGCGGAAGGGGCTCGAAGCGGCGGCAGATCTCGCTGGCCCGCTTGTCGCTCTCCACCATCGCCGCAAGGACCTGAAGTGCGCTTACGAGCCCATCGCCCGTCGTCGAATAGTCGGAAAGTATGAGGTGGCCGGATTGCTCGCCGCCCACGTTGCAGCCACGTCGGCGCATCTCCTCGACGACGTAGCGGTCGCCAACCTTGGTTCGCGCCAGCTCAAGACCGAGACCGCCGACGAATCGCTCGAGGCCGAGGTTCGACATGACTGTTCCGACAACCGCTTGCCCCTTGAGCATTTCGCGGCGATGCCAGAGTTCGGCGATCAGCGCGATGATCTGGTCTCCGTCCACCACGTTGCCGCGTTCGTCCACGATGAGCACGCGGTCACCATCGCCGTCGAGGGCGATGCCGATGTCCGCGCGAATCTCGAGCGTCTTGGCGATCAGACGCTGCGGCGAGGTGGAGCCGCAGTTCTCGTTGATATTGATGCCATTCGGCTCGGTTGCCATCGAGACGACTTCGGCCCCCAATTCCCACAGCGCGAGCGGCGCGACCTCGTAACCCGCGCCGTTGGCGCAATCGAGCGCAATGCGTAGCCCCGAAAGCGTCCGTTGGGTCGGAAGCGTGCGCTTGGCATGCTCGATGTAGCGCTCGCGCGGACTGGCGACCCGCTTTGCGCGACCGATCGCCTCCGTCGGTGCCAGCAGAGCCTCGCAATCCGCGTCGATCAGCCGTTCGATCTCGTATTCGCTTTCGTCGGAAAGCTTATAGCCATCCGGACCAAACAACTTGATGCCATTGTCCTCGAACGGATTGTGCGAAGCCGAGATCATCACACCCAGGTCGGCGCGCATCGAGCGGGTCAACATGGCCACGGCCGGCGTCGGCATCGGGCCGAGTTGCAGCACATCCATACCAGCGGACGTGAAACCTGCGACCATCGCCGCCTCGATCATGTAGCCGGAAAGCCGGGTATCCTTGCCGATGACAGCCCGGCAGCCGCGCTTGCCGGACGTGAAGTGACGCCCAGTCGCCATGCCGACACGCATGGCGAGTTCCGGCGTCATCGCCTTCGAGTTGGCACGACCGCGAATACCATCGGTACCGAAGTAGCGACGCGACATGGTGAGACCTCTCATGAGCGCTGAGAAACATTGGTGACGCAGTGCGCCATTACGAACGGATGGTCGCAGGATGCGACGCGAGACCGACGCAACATCTTCTAGCCGAAGCGGAATAAGAGCGAAGAAACGACGCCTCGCAAATAATGGCAAACAGAACGTCAAATCCCCAGCAAGGTTACATATGATTTTATTAAACTGCGCCGAGCATCCAGACATAATTTTGCCCGTAATAACACAAGAGGACAGGCAATTAACGATTGAATCACCTAGCTTAACAGCCCCTCCGAAAAATATAAAGTTGCGCGCTTTTCAGAAGGCGTTCATTCGCGCCGCGCCGCTAGATCGAGCGGCAACAGCGACATGAGCCAACGGGTGAACGATAATGATCTACACAAATGGAACCGACACTGTCGACTCTGTAGTCGGGAGCGATCAAGCGGAAGAAATCAGTGCCGGCAACGGCAACGATATCGTCGTGGCGGGTGGCGGCGATGACGTCGTCCTCGCGGGAGCCGGTGCCGACCAAATCGAAGGCGGCGACGGCAACGACACAATTTACGGCGACAGCGGTCAGGTTTTCGTCACTGGCGTCATTACGATCCAGGAGGACGGCCCGCTCGAGGTCACATTCAATTTCGAGGAAGCCGGCTATCGAAACACCTTTGGTTGCTACAAGGTCGACCCGGACAGTGGAGAGTTCGTGGAAGCCAGGGTGGTCTGGCCCAACGCCTCGCTGAAGGGCTCGGGCGGCGACCTCGTTGGCAACGTCTCGACGGCAACGATCGAGGTCTCGGCCGGAGATAAACTCGCCTTTTTCATTATATCAGACGGCTTCAGCCAGAACAACTTCGCCGCACTTGGAAATGGTCATTACGAGTTTCGCAATGGCGATGGCACGCCTGCGACCATCGACAGCGCCAATCCGCATCTGTGGTACGTCTCCGATGCTGGAGTCGAGACATACATTCGTGGCCACAAGTATCACACCGCCGCCTTCGACGAGACGCTCGTCCTCAACGCGGACGGCCTCATTCACACCGTTGGACTGCTCGACGTCGAGGCCGGCGCTCTCAAGCTCGGCTTCGAGGATCTCCTCAACGGCGGTGACAAGGACTATGACGACACCGTGTTTACGGTATCGCTCGGCACACAGACGGTCGAGGTGCTGAACGCGCATTTCTCGACGCTCGACATGTCGAACGACCAGACGCTGACCGAGATTTACCAGAAGTCGAAGGTGATCGAGGCGCCTGGCGCCGACACCATCGACGGTGGAGCCGGCAACGATACGATCTACGGCGAGGGCGCCAACGACACGCTGTCGGGTGGTGCGGGTGACGACACGATCGACGGCGGCGCAGGCATCGACACCGTCTCTGGCGGCGACGGTCACGATGTCGTGTTCGGCGGGACCGAGGGCGACTTTGTCTATGGCGGCGAAGGCCAGGATTCGCTTGTGGGCGAGGATGGCGACGATAGGCTGTACGGCGAGAATGGCGACGACACGCTGGCAGGCGACGCCGGAAATGACAAACTTTATGGCGGCGTAGGCGATGACGCTCTCGATGGCGGTATCGGCAATGACCTACTGGACGGCGGAGACGACGACGACAGGTTGAAAGGCGGTGCCGGTAACGACGCCCTCGACGGCGGTGCCGGCGCGGACGTGCTGCTCGGCGAGAACGGTGGCGACATACTGCGCGGCGGCACCGGCGACGACACACTCGAAGGCGGCGACGGCGCCGATACGGCGTTCGGCGGCGCCGGTATCGACCGCATCTCCGGCGACGGGGCTCAAGACACACTCGCGGGCGAGGACGGCGACGACCTCGTATTCGGCGGGCAGGGCGCCGACACGCTGACCGGCGGCATCGGCAATGACTACATCAGCGGCGATGGCGTCTACGAGGATGGCGTCAGCTACGGCCGGCCAACCGCGAACGGTGAGTCCGATGTCACCAACTCGTCGCCGCCCGATGGGAATAGCGGAGCAACGGCTACCCCGGTGGGCCAATACCCCAACGACAACGGAAGTTACAACGATGTCATCGATGGCGGGGCAGGCGACGACACCATCGATGCAGGGCGTGGCAACGACGTCGTGACAGGTGGCGACGGCGCGGACTGGATTTTCGGCGCCGGCGGCGATGACGAATTGTACGGCAGTGGCGATGACGATGAACTCTACGGCGCATGGGAGAATGACGCCATACGTGGCGGCGACGGCGAGGATTTGCTGCATGGCGGGGCCGGTACTGACAGATTGTACGGCGACGAAAGCGACGACCGCGTCTACGGCGGCGCTGACGACGATCTCGCGTTTGGAGGCACCGGCGACGACTTCTTGTCGGGTGACACCGGCAACGACACTCTGCATGGGGAAAGCGGCGCTGACTGGGTGTTCGGTGACGACGGCGACGACTTCGTCTTCGGCGGCGACGGCAACGATACCGTGGCGGGCGGGGCCGGCAACGACTCCGTCCATGGCGACGACGGCCGCGATACGCTCTACGGCGACAACGGCAACGACACTGTCTTTGGCGGCCTCGACGACGACACGATGTTCGGCGGCGGCGGCAACGACGCACTTCAGGGTGATGCCGGCAGCGACACGATGTTCGGCGACGACGGTGATGATCTGATCGCAGGTGGCGACGGCAACGACAGCGTCTTTGGCGGCGACGGTCGCGACGTAGCCTACGGCGACAATGGCGATGACAATCTCTACCTGCAGGACGGCGATGACTTCGCGGATGGCGGGATGGGTAACGACATCCTCCTCGGTGGCGCTGGTGCCGATCGGCTTCTCGGCAGCCTTGGCAACGACACGGTCTGGGGCGGCATGGGGGCCGATCGGATCGACGGCGGCGCTGGCAACGACGTGATGTTCTGCAGCGACGGCGGGTCTGACGGCGCCGACGTACTGATTTTCGCGCACGGTAGCGGCGACGATTGGGTGATGGACTTCGACGTGACCGAGGATGTGCTCGATCTGAGTGCGTACGGGGCGAGCGACGGCGAACTGCGCGCCGCCGTCACCGACTACGGCTACGCCATGATGATCGATCTCTCGGCGGTAGGCGGCAGCGCGGGCGATCGCGTGTGGTTGCTCGGCGTCAGCGGGCAGGCGTTCGGCTCGGATTGCTTCGTTCTTTAAAGTAGGACACCGCGGCTGACGGGCACGATGACATTCGGCGTGGTGGACCAAGGCGAACCGAAGTCCACCATCCGCGCTATGTGGCCGAACTGCCAACTCACAGGAGAAGTGTCCTCGGCAGCAGGCGAGGCGTTGCCGGCGAGTCCTGCAAATTCCATATTCGAGTTATGATTCGAACCGGGCTGCTGGCGCGGACGTAGGAGCCCAAATGGCCGAAATATTCAAAATCGAAGGGGATTTCGACGCAGCAGCGGCGCGCGAGTTGCGGCCGAAAATCGAGCTCCTCGCAACGACTGACGGCGACGTGACGATCGATCTTTCCGCAGTGGAATTCATCGATTCGTCGGGCGTCGGAGCGCTCGTGTTCCTGCACAAGCGATTGGTCGCTGCTGGGAGGAAGTTGCGTGTGATGGGGCTGCAAGGGCAGCCGCTTGAGTTGCTGACCTACCTCAGGCTCGCAGACCAACTCGCGTGATGCCGAGGATCGAAGGCACCGACGGCGGCTCCCGTTCGACGCGCGGCGTGCTGGAACTTCCCACAATGTGGCGAATGCGACTTGCGGCTGTGGTCGTGGCGATCTTTGCTGGCCTTGTTGGAGGCTGCGCCGCTTGGCCGGAAACCGCAACTGGAGGCCTTGCAGAACTCTACCCGTCGAGCTCTGTGCGCATCACCGACCTCGAACGGCGATATGCCGCTCAGGCACACGGGCCCGCCGCCGATCTGGCTCCGGCTCTACTGGTGGAGGCACGCGGCTATCTTATTCGGGCAAAGCGTGAGCAGGCCGGCGGGCTTCCTGCCGATGCCGAGGCTAGCGCCGACAAGGTCGAGTCGATCCTGCGTGGTCTCGAAATGAACTGGCCGTCGCCCGCACGCTCCACGCGTCGGCTTTAGGCGGAGAGCAATGCAGTCATGCGATATGCTGCCATCATAACGGCAATTGCTCTGACGCTGTCTTTCGCATACGGCCCAGCCGAAGCGCAGGCTTGGCAGACGACAACCACCGCGCCTGCAGGCTCGCCCGGACCAGCAAATGGAGCACCGACCGCTGCCCCGAGTGTGACGCCGGCGCCCAAAGCGGCGCCCGGTGCCGCCCCGTCCACCGGCGCGAAGGTCACCCGCCAGCCGGCTCGGCCGCTGGCGCGCGCCAGCGCGCTCTCGATCGGCGACGTCATCGTGGTGCACCTCCCGGGCGAAGCGGCCTTCAACAAGGACTTCGCCATCGACGCCAACGGTGCCATCTCGCTTCCCGAGGTAGGGGAGGCGAAAATCGCCGGATCGACCGTCGCCGAAGCGCAGCAGCTCATTCGCCGCCAACTCGGCAATGCCTATCGGGATCTAGACCAATTACGCGTCGTCCTGAAAGAGCGACGCCTTCTCGTCGAGATTGGCGGTTACGTGAAAAAGCCGGGGACCTACAATCTGCCGGGCACTGCTTCGGTGCAGTCGGCAATCGCCGAGGCTGGCGGCCTGAACGCTGGCGCCCAGATGGACCGCGTACAGCTCCGTCGCGGAGCGGCTGTCACCGTGTTCGACTACAAGCGCTATCTCGAGACCGGCGAACCCGACCTCGTGCCGAGCTTGCGCTCGCTCGACAAGTTGTTCGTGCCATCCTCGCCGGTAACTGGCGCTGTTCACGTCGAATTCGACGGGCGCACCCTGGCCCAAGCCGGCGATGGCGGCGAGCAACGGAATTCGATCAAGGTATTCGGTGAGGTCAACACACCGGCAACCTATGCATTCAAGCCCGGCGCGACTGTAGTCGATATGCTGCTGCGCGCTGGCGGCGTGACCCGCTTTGCGACAGTGGAGCAAATCCGCCTGCTGTCCGGCGACAAGCCAACCATATTCAATCTGCAGGCCTACCTCGACAGCGGCGACCAGTCGCTGCTGCCGCCGATGACGCCGGGCACGACGATTTTCGTTCCCAAGCAGATCGAGGAGGTTCGCCGCGGCGCGCGTACCGTCTACGTGATGGGCGAAGTCGCGAAGCCCGGCGCGTTCGAAACGAAGGATCAGGCCAGCTTCATCGACATCCTCGCCAATGCCGGTGGCCCGACGCGCTTCGCCGAGACGCGCCAGATCAGGGTGCTGCGGGGCGATGGCGAGATCGAAAAATTCGACCTCGTCGCGTTCACCGAGGGCAAGCTCAAAAAACTCCCGCCAGTCGAGGCTGGTGATGCGATCTTCGTGCCCGAGAAGGTCGAGAATAACGAGCCGTCCTGGCTCAAGATCCCACCGACGCGGGCGATCCACGTGATCGGCGCAGTCAACAAGCCGGGCCGTTACGAATGGGCGGACGAGATGTCGCTGTTCGATCTGCTCGCGCAAGCGGGTGGGCCGAAGGAGCGTGCCGACATCTCGCACATCGAGATCCTGCGTAGCAGCAGCGACCGCACGCAACCGGTTCGCTTCGATCTCGCCGCTTACCTGAAATCCGGCGGCTCGGTCTCCGCCGTTCCCCGTCTCAAAGCTGGTTACGTCATCATGGTGCCTGAACTGCCCCAGGACCCATCCGACAACAAGGCACAGTGGACACGGCTCGCCAAGGAACGCTCGATCTACATCATGGGCTCGGTCGGACGGCCGGGCCGCTATGCCTTCAATCAGTCACTGACGTTTCTCGATATTCTCGCGGCGGCAGACGGACCGACAGAGAAGGCGGACTTGCGCAACATCCGAATCTCGCATCGTGGGCGCGGGCTTGCGCGTGTCTCTCACGTCAATCTGGCCCGCTATTTCGCCACCGGCGACGATAATCTGCTGCCGAAGGTTCGCGTCGGCGACGTGATCTTCATTCCTGACCGCAATCGCGAATGGCTCGACGATGCCAAAGAAGCGACCATCCGTGTACTAGGCGCTGTCACCAAGCCGGGCCGCTATCGTTTCACCGACGATATGACAGTGCTCGACCTGCTGGCTGAGGCGGGCGGCCCGACACCGACTGCGCTGCTGACGCATCTCGTGGTCATCAACATGGGACGAACCAACAAGTCGACTACCTTCGACCTCATCCATTTCGCCAAGACGGCCGATATCACGACGCTACCTGTCGTGCGCGCCGGCGACACGATCTTTCTGCCGCAGGCCGCCCATCACGAGGTGCGCCAGACCATAGACTTCCTTAAGGACGTGACGGGCATATTGTCGACTGCGACCGGAATCTGGACGGGTCTGACAACGTCGACATCGACCACGACGACGACGACCACCAAGAGCGGCAACTAAGCCGCTTCTCCGTCCATGCCGCGAGCACCTAGAGCCCGCGCACCACGAGCAGGCGTCGCGAGCAGGCATTAACGGTTATTCGGTGAGAGCCTGACTGGATGAGCCGCTGGTTGAGACAAGTCGAGGAGTTGAAGCTCGCCTCGCTGGATCGCGGCACGCGGGTTCTTGCGATCACGAGCCCGCTCGTCGGCGCCCAGTCGTCGGAACTTGCGCGTATGCTCGCAGACGCATCGCACCGCGCCGGTCAACGCACGCTGCTCGTCGACCTGGCTCAAGGACCCGATCCGAACCCCTGCGCGCCGTTGTGGCGCGGCCACATGGTGCTTTTCGAAGAGGCAGGGTTGCCGAGCGAACTGAGCATCAGGGCCCTGCGCAAATCGTTGCAGGCAACACTCAGCCGGCTACGGTTGACGCGCGACCTGGTCGATGGAATCGCGCTCGCTGCCTCAGACCTGTCGGCTCACATATTGGAAGCTGCTCGCCCGCAGCGCATCGGGTTGCGGATAGCCCTCGTCGACACCGCGCTGAAGCTCGAGATCATGCACGAAGGTGCGCCAATGGCGGGGATCGCCGAGCAACTCGTCGCCTCGCCGCAGATCGAAGTCATCTCGCCGGGTGACCGCCACCTGCCATTCGCGCTCGCACGACGGTCGCTGCCACATTGGAGCTACTCGGAGGGGCGTCTCAACCGATTGGTCGGATGGTGCCCTATCGACGGCGGAGCCGCTCCTGTCGACCCACCCGTTGAAGACAGGGAGCACTGTGAGAAACTGATCGGCAACCCTTCAGGGAAGGGCCGCGCCAGTTTCAATAATGTCGAGCAGATGCGGTCCCTATTGAACGATGAACTCGCCAATTATGAAGCGATCATCCTGGATCTGCCCCCAATTCTCGACGATCAGCCAAACCGCATCAATCCGCTCGCCACGATGGCAGCAGCTGACGGTGCGTATCTCGTCTGCCTTGCCGGCAAAGTCGACCGCGCCAGCATTTCCCGCACCCGATCCTTGCTGCAGCAGTCCGGCGTGAGCATGCTCGGCGTCGTCGTGAATGATTCCGAGAACCCGACCCTCGGGGCCGAACTCGCACGCGAGGCACGTCGCCTCCGCGGCATCCTTCCTGCCCTCTCGCGCTGGCTCGAGCGCAAGGCGCTCGCCAGCAACATGCTCAACTGAAAGGGCCGCAGTCATGAGGGTCTGGCAGTTGGTCGACGGTCGATCGCTCGGCGGCATCGAGCGTCACGTGGCGACCCTCGTCACCGCGCTCGCAGCCCGCGGCTACGATGCCGAGGCCGTGCTCTGGCGCGATTACCCCGAAAGCCCTTGGCGCGATCAGCTTACGGCCGACCGCATTCCCCATCGCGTACTCGCCGGCACCATCGCGTCGCTGGTGGAGGCGTTGCGCCGTGATCGGCCGGCTCTCGTCCACACGCACGGCTACAAGGCCAACCTCATCGGGCGACTCGTCGCCCGCGCCCTTTCCATCCCGGTGGTTTCCAGCTTTCATTCAGGAGAGCGTGGCCCATTTCCCGTCTCGCTCTATCAGCAGGTGGACGAGGCGTCGTCGTTCCTTGCTCCGCGGATAGCCGTCTCGGATGAGATCTCGCGGCGGCTCCCCTGGCGGTCGCACGTGGTCCGCAACTTCCTGAATGTGTCGGAGCGGGTGCCATCGGCAGCGCTCCCCCGTCGCGTCGGCTTCATCGGTCGCCTGTCCCACGAAAAGGGACCGGACCTCTTCTGCGAGATCGCCGAGCTCGGTCCGCCCGATGTCGAGTGGCACGTCTGGGGTGACGGCCCTATGCGCCACGATCTCGAGGCACGCTACGGCGGACGCGTGGTGTTCAACGGCCTCACGCTCGACGTCGCGAAGGCCCTCGCGTCGATCGGTCTACTGGCGATGCCGTCACGCGCCGAAGGACTGCCGATGGCCGCATTGGAAGCGCTTGCCGCCGGTGTACCTCTTCTCGCGAGCCGCGTGGGTGGGCTGCCCGATGTTATCGAGCACGACAGGACCGGCTGGCTGTTCGATGCCGGCGACACCACTGCCGCAGCCGAGTTGGTCGATCGATGGTCCGTGCTTGCCCCGGCCGCCGTTCCGGCGCTGCGTGCAGGCTGCCATAGCCTCGTCCGCGATCGCTATTCGGACACGGCCGTTGTGCCTGAATTCATTGCGATCTATGAGGCGGCGGGGCTTGCAGTACGGCGCAGAACCAGCACGACGGAGTCGCGCGGGGCATCGGCGAGCCTGACCTGAAGTTCGCGATCGACCCGTCGCGCAAGCTCGTCGGCCAGGCAATCGCGCGCTCCGGCGACCGTATCTGTGAGCCAAGCCGGCAACGCAGCATCGATGGAAGGCGGGCCCGAATGCACGCCTTCGCTCGCCAATACGAGTTGCTCACCGGCGACCATCGAAAGGCGCGCCTCGTCATAACGGTGGGCCACGGAAAGGCCGGCCGCAGGGCCGCGCGTGGCGATCTCGCGACGGCCGTCACCAGTTAGCAGGACCGCCGAACGGGCGGTGCCGGCAGCGATTGTCACGAGCCCGGAGCCAGTAAGATCGACAGCCGTGAGCGCAGGAATGGTTCGCTCGGCGCCGGCCTCTACCGCGAGCAAGGCAGAAAGGTGCATCAACAGCGCAGCCGGCCCCTTGATGTCGCAGC
>Ga0247831_1005904_pt1 | contig 14916 bp, 21 predicted proteins | sample LaCruzMarch2015__9_FD_192406 | JGI IMG/M metagenome (GOLD analysis project Ga0247831, IMG submission 192406) | Freshwater microbial communities from meromictic Lake La Cruz, Castile-La Mancha, Spain - LaCruzMarch2015_1m | ecosystem: Environmental > Aquatic > Freshwater > Lake | place: Spain...
CTCGGATCCTCGTGGGGTCGACCAGCGAGTCGGCCCTCCACCACGTGACGTCGCCGATCGTCATCGTCCCCTGTGACGAGGAAGCGATCGACTGAGCCGGGCATGGTCGGCGGTGCAGCACCGTCGCCCGATGCGTGCTTGACTTCGAACAGGTGTTCGTGGTGGGCTGGACGGTCGTGGATGCCGACCTGCTCGCACTGCCGCTGTGGCGCGTGCCGTTCTGCGTCATCGACGTCGAGACCACCGGCACCGATGCCGGCACCGACCGCATCACCGAGCTCGGCGCGATCCGGGTCGAGGGCGGCGAGAGGGTGGCCTCCATCGACACCCTGGTCGGCACCCTCCACTGCCACGAGCCATCGATGGACGAACTGGTGCCCACGTTGGTCGAGTTCGTACGCGGCACGGTTCTCGTCGGCCACAACGTCCGGTTCGACCTCCGCTTCGTGAACGCCGCACTCGAGGCCGCCGAGCACGAGCCACTCGATGCGGCCGACGCGATCGACACCGTGCTGCTCGCCCGTCGCCTGGTCAGCGACGACGCCGACGACTGCCGCCTCGGCACGCTCGCAGCGAGGTTCGACCTCCCCCACCGGCCCACCCACCGAGCGCACGCCGACGCCGCCGCCACCGTCGACCTGCTGCACCTGCTGCTCGAGCGGGCATCGGCCTACGGCGTGTTCACCCTCGACGACCTCGTCGAGTTCCCCGCGCTCGCCACGCATCGGTACGCCGAGAAGCTGAAGCTCACGTCATCGATGCCCCGGCGCCCGGGCGAGTACCGCTGCCACGGCCACCGCGACGAGGTCATCCACCACGGCACCGCCGACGACGTCCGCCGCGCCGTCCGCCACCTGTTCAGCGGTGTCGACAAGCGGCGCCTGACACCGGTGCTCCGCGACCTGCGCCGCGTGTCGTACGTACCAGCGTGACCCAGCCCGGCGCACCCCCGCTCCCGCCCCCGCCCCCGCTCGGCCCTGGCCAGCGACCTTTGCCGTGACCGGGTCGTGGACAGCCATTCCACGGCAAAGGTCGGGGGAACGGGATCGAGCGAACCGGGGTCGGGCGAGCGAACTCAGGCGGGGGTGAAGGTGACCGGGAGGTGTTCGAGGCCGAGGACGAAGTTGCCGCGGCGCTGGGGCAATGGCTCGGCGGTGGCGAGCTGCAAGTCGTCGAGACGGGTGAGCAACTCCTCGAACAGCACGCGCAGCTCGAGGCGGGCGAGCGGTGCGCCGAGGCAGTGGTGCCGGCCGAACGCCCCGAAGGCGACATGCTCGTTCGGCGTGCGGGCGATGTCGAAGTGGAACGGGTCGGCGAACACCGACTCGTCGCGGTTGCCGCTGGGGTAGAGCAGCAGGATCCGGTCACCCTCGCGCACCTGCTGGCCGCGTACCTCGACGTCGGCGGTGGCGGTGCGGTTCATGTTCCGGACGGGCGTCGCCCAGCGCAGCATCTCCTCGATCGCTCCGGGCAGCAGGCTCATGTCGGCGCGCAGCCGGGCGAGTTGGTCGGGGTGCTGCAGCAGCGCCGCCATGCCGCCGGAGATGACGTGCCGGGTCGTCTCGTCGCCGCCGACGAGCACGAGCATCGTCTCGAACACGAGGTCGACGTCGGTGAGGGGCTCTTCGCCGTCGGCCGGGTTGACGACCAGGCTGACGAGATCGGTGCCCGTGCCGCCACGGCGATCGTCGATCTTCGCCGCGATGTACACCCAGTACTCGCGCACCGCCTCCTCGACCTGGGCCCTGATCTCGGGGCCGCCGGTGGCGAACAGGTCGCTCCAGTGCAGCAACCGGTCGTGGTCCTCCTCGGGCAAGCCCATCAGCTCACCGATCATGTACATCGGCAGCGGGGTCGCGATGTGGGCCACCACGTCGCACGACCCACGGTCGATGACGGCATCGATGAGCTGTGTCACCTTGCGGCGCAGGTACGGCTCGTGGTCCTCGACGCGCCGACGGGTGAAGCCGGCACTGATCATCCGGCGGCGGCGGGTGTGCTCGGGAGGATCGAAGTTGATCATCGACGGCACCGAGCTCTCAGGCCGGGACCCCTTGCCCGAGCAGAACGTCCGCCAGTCGCGGCTCATCGTCACGATGTCGGCGTGCGCCGCGGCACCCCAGATGCCCACCGTGTCGTCCCAGTACATCGGCGCTTCGGCGCGCATCCAGGACGTGAGCTCGTCGAACTGCGCGTAGAAGTCGGGCGAGAGCAGCTGGACCTCGGGTCTCGTCGGGTGCATCGGGGTGCGGGTGCCCGCACGATCGAAGGCCACCACGAAGTCGTGCGCATCACCGGGCTGATCGGTCATCGCGCCAGTATCGTCGCCCGCCATGGCCCACTGGTTGTTGAAGAGCGAGCCCGACGTCTTCGGGTACCCCGACCTCGTGCAGGCGAAGCGTGAGGGGTGGGACGGCATTCGGAACTACCAGGCCCGCAACTTCCTGCGCGACATGCGCAAGGGAGACCAGGCGATCTTCTACCACTCCAACGCGACGCCGCCCGGCGTGGCCGGCATCTGCAAGATCGTGAAGGAGGCCGAGCCCGACCCGAAGCAGTTCGACCCCACCAGCAAGTACTTCGACCCGGCATCGAAGCCCGAAGACCCGCGCTGGGACTGGGTGACGGTGGCACCGGTGAAGGCGCTGCGGTTCATCCCGCTCGACGAGTTGCGCGACATGCCCGAACTGGCCGAGTGCCGTCTGCTGGCCCGCGGCAATCGCCTCTCGGTCATCCCCCTCACCGATCTCGAGTTCGACGCGATCGTGCAGCGCGGCAGCACTCGCTGATCGCACCGTCGTGAACGACCACAACCCCGTCGACGCCGTGCTGGCGGTGAACGCCGCCTTCTACGAGGCACACGAGGCGCGCGACATCGCCGCCATGGGCGCTGTGTGGGAGCACTCGGACCGGGTGGTCTGCGTGCACCCCGGGTGGCCGATCCTGCGCACGTGGGCCGAGGTCGACGAGTCGTGGCGGCGCATCTTCGGTGGACCGGGCCGCAACCAGTTCATCGTCACCAACGAGGCGGTGGCGATCGACGGTGACGTCGCCTGGGTGACCTGCGACGAGAACCTCGTCGCCGAGGGCGGCACGGGCACGGTGGCCGCCACGAACGTGTTCGCCCGTGACGGTGGCGTGTGGCGGCTGGTGGCCCACCACGGCTCGCCCGTCATGTCCCGCTAGCCACCGAGTACCGGGAACCGAGCACCGTCACGGGGACGGGGACGGGGACGGCCGTCGGGTCAGGGCCGCACCGACGCCAACACCGCCCGGGCACGCTCGACCGGGTCGGGGATGGTGTCGCGGAGGTCGGCCGAGCGCACCTCGAACGACAGCGGCGCATCGGGCACGGCGGCGAGCAGCGCGTCGAGCGGCAGGGCCCCCTCACCGGGCAGCAACCGCGCGTGGAGCGCCTCGTAGATGAGGCCCCGGGGCGACGTGTCGTCGATGGATGCCGGCGCGTCGCACAGCTGCAGGTACGGGAAGAGGTGCCCGGGGACGGCCGCCACATCGGCCGGCGTCTCGCCGGCACGGGCCAGGTGGAGCGCATCGATGAGGACACCGACGTTGGGGTGAGCAACCCGCTCGACGATCGCGACCGCCTGGGCGAGCGTGCGCGTGGCCAGTGCCGGCAGGAACTCGAGCACGAGGCGGATGTCGGACCCCTCGACCCGTGCAGCCAGCTCGGCGAGGCGGGCGGCGACCCGCCCGTCGTCGGGCTCACGGCTCGCCACGAGGATGTTTCGGGCGCCGACGGCGAACGCGGCATCGACGATTGCCTCACCGTGGTCGCCGTCGGGCGACAGCATGATCGGCTCGATGTCGAGCGCGACGAGGCCGTGGTGCTCGAGCCTCGACCGCACGGCGCGGGCGACATCGTCGGTCCACGTGTCGGCGTCGAACCAGACCCCTACGGCCGGGAAACCCGCCGCTGCCGCGGCATCGACGGTCTCGGGCGGCGCGATGTCGATGTGGGTGCCCGCCGCGAGCGACAGCAGTCGTCCCCCCACGTGTGGCCGCCGATCGTCCGTTGTCTGCCCCGTCTCCATCCAGCCGACCGTAGTACCGCACGTCGGCTCGTCAACGCTCGCGACGTGGCGGCGGGTGAGACACAATGGCTTCCGATGCCCCTCAGCCCCACTGCGCTCACGGCGCCTGCCCAATCGATCGACCTGCTCCTCGACGCCCGCTGGACGATGGCCTACGCCGCAGGTGTGCCAGACGATCGACCCGAGCTCTACGCGACCGACGACACCCGACGGCCGGGCGGCGTGGTCGTGCACCCGCTGCTCCCGGTGGCAGCCGAGTGGCAGCTCATCACGTCGATGCGTGCGACGGGCACGGGCCTCGACCCGGGCGAGACGCGGCGGGGTATCCACGTCGGCCACGACCTCGTGCTCGCCGCCCCGATCGCCGCAGGCACCCAGGTGCACCTCTCGGCGCGCACCGTCGCCGTGGGCCGGCGACGGGCGGGGGCGACGCAGACCGTCGAGTTCACGGCCACCTCCGCGGGGTCGGTGCTGTGGCGCACTCGGATGACGTCGCTCTACCTCGGCGTCGAACTGGAGGGCGACCCGGTCACCGACAGCACGCCGTGGCCGGATGCACCCGCCGCCACACCCGCCGGTGCTGCAGACGTTCCTGCGGTTGCGAGCGAGACGTCTTCGGTGCGCACCGTCGATGCGCACGTCTACAGCGAGTGCGCTCGCATCTGGAACCCGATCCACACCGATGTCGTCGCCGCGCGCCTCGCCGGCCTGCGCTCCCCCATCCTCCACGGCACGGCGACGCTCGCACGTTCGGTCTCGATCGCCTCGCGACTCACCGGAGTGCCACTCGACGCCATCAGGCGCGTGACCGCGTCGTTCAGCGGCCAGGTCGAGCTCGGCTCGTCGTTCGACGTGCGCGTGCTGGGCGTCGACCGATCGACCGTGTGGTTCGACGCCGTCCTGCCCGACGGCACCATGGCGCTGCGCGACGCGTCGTTCACGTTCGCGACCTGACGCGTGCACTGCGCTCCCGATCGAAACGACCGACGGATGTCGAGGGAGCCGTTCGACGCCACGGCGCCCAGTCGGGTCAGTACGCGAACGCTGTGACAGATCCGTCGCGGTTGACGAGCATGACCGGCTGGCCGGCCCAACTCGGTCACCGGACTCGCCATGATGATCCCCAACATCATCAGTCTGGCCGGCCTCGCAGCGCTCATCGCCGCCCTCGAGATCCAAGTCCGACTCGTCGAGGAGCCATACCTGGTCAGCACCCGCGGCGATCAGTACCGGGCCGACGCGCGCACAGTCGGACGATTCGCTCCTGGCATTGGTCAGCAAGGTCTGAGTCACGTTGCGGGTACGATTTCGGCCGTCGCCGCTTGAACGGGTGCAGCGCCGCCTGTGCCTGGGAGTTGAAGATGTGTACCGGGATCTCGCTGAAATCCGCTGACGGCGCCACGGTCGTTGCACGAACCGTCGAATGGGCGCTGAGCGATGCTCATCACGATCGGGTCGGCGTTTTCGGACGTGGCCGCCAGTCGATTGCGCAGACACCGAGCGGCCGAGACGGAAAGCGGTGGACCGGTCGCTACGGGTTCGTGTCGCTCACCGCGTACGGGCAGCCCTATGGCCCGGATGCCGTGAACGAAGTCGGCCTGTACGTCGGGGTGTACTACTTCCCTGGCTGCTATTCGCCGGCTCCCTACGACCCCGCCGAGCGCGAGCGCACTGCGAGCGTGGGTGATTTCATGCAGTGGATGCTGTCGTCGTTCAGCTCGGTGGCCGAGGTGCGCGAGCACCTCGACGAGGTTCGGGTCGTCGATGTGAACGACCCAAGTTTCGGAGGCGCGGCGCTGCCGTTCCACTGGAAGGTTGCAGATCCGACCGGGGCCGCGATCGTGATCGAGATCACCGATGGCGGCCAGGTATCTGTGTTCGATGCGTTCCTCGGTGTGATTGCCAACTCGCCGACCTACGACTGGCACCTGACGAACCTGCGCAACTACATCGGGGTGTCCCCGTCGCCTTCGTCGGCGCTCACCGTCGATGGACTGCTGCTGGCCCCGTTCGGCGGCGGCTCCGGGCTCATCGGCCTGCCCGGCGATTACACGCCGCCATCGCGCTTCGTGCGCGCCGCCGCACTGACCGCGATGGTGCGTCCCCTGGCGACATCGACCGAGGCCGTGTTCGAGGCGTTCCGCATCCTCGACAGCTTCAACATCACCGTGGGCGCCACGGCGCCGGCCGGGGACCAGGCCAGCGACATCGTGAGTGCGACTCAGGTGACGACCGCGTGTGACCTGTCGACCCGCACGCTGTACTTCCACTCGATGCACAACCGCCAGGTCAGAGCGGTACGCCTGGACGACATCGATTTCAGCGCCGTCACCGAGCTTGTTCTCGAAGACGGGGCACACAGGAGCCAGTCGGTGGTGCAACTCGGCGTCAATCGCCCGGCAACCTGACCGCGCAGGCACGTCCAGGTCAGCTCTCAAAGCCCCCGCCGCTGTGCGCCTCGGAGCGTCCCATCCGCCGAGACGCACGGCCCGAGCACGGAGCCGTGTGCTGCGAGCGACTGGCGTCGCGGCCTAGGTTGGTGCGTATGGGAAGACGGGTGCTGGTGACGGCGGCGGCGTCGGGTATCGGCGCTTCGATCGCGGCTGCGTTCGCCGCAGCCGGTGACCGGGTCGAGATCTGCGATGTCGATGCGTCCGCGCTCGATCGCTTCGGGGACACGCATCCCGCTGTCGGTGTGTCGCAGGTCGACCTGTCCGACGGCGCGGCGATCGATGCGTGGCTCGACGGCGCGCTGGGTCGCCTCGGCGGGGTCGACGTGCTGGTGAACAACGCCGGCGTGAAGGGCCCCACGGCGCTCGTCGAGGACGTCGCACCCGACGAGTGGTCGGCGACCCTCGCCGTCTGCCTCGATTCGCACTTCCGATGCGTGCGACGTGTGGCCCCGCTGTTGAAGGCACAGGGGAGCGGCTCGGTGATCAACCTGTCGTCCACGGCCGGCCTGTACGGCTATGGCATGCGCACGCCCTACGCCGCAGCGAAGTGGGCTGTCGTCGGGCTCACGAAGTCGCTGGCGATCGAGTTCGGGCCGCACCGGGTGACGTGCAACTGCATCTGTCCCGGGTCGGTGGCCGGCGAGCGTATGGAACGTGTCATCGCCGCAGAGGCAGAGCAGCGGGGCGAGCCCGTCGATGCAGTGCGTCGTGAGTATCTCGCCGGGCAGTCGATCGAGCGGTTCGTCGAGCCCGACGAGATCGCCGGGCTGTGCCTGTACCTCGCGTCGGAGGCCGCCCGGATGGTCACCGGTCAGGCAATCTCGATCGACGGCCACACCGAGGCGTTCCACCTCTGACAGCGGCTCAACTGAGCGGTGAGGAGTCAAGCCGACCTCCCCGACGAGGTGCTCGATGAGCGGATGCGAGCTGAGCGCGACAGCGTGTATGTCGGCGCCTACCGACTGGGGACATCAGTGGTCTTCCTCGGAACGAACGCAGCGTTGATCGCAGTCGCGTTCCGCGACGAAGACGCCACGATCACCTTCGGCTACAACTCGGTGAGCGCCGTCTACTGGACGATGCTGTCACTGATTCTCGGCGCGCCGAGCCTGGTGCTCGCGGTGAGCAGACGCACCACCGGCATCGACTGAGGGTCGTCCCGCATCGCGTTCTCGGACGGGCCATTGGGGATAGCATATGGTTGTGGCCCGCCGAGAAGTTCTTGTCCAACTCGACGACGACCTGGTCGCACGGCTCGATGAGCTTGCGGCGCAGCTCGGAACGAACCGGTCCGAGTTGCTTCGCAGGGGCGCCAACGCAGTGATCGCCGCCGAGGAGTTCGCAATGGCAGATCGAGAACTCATCGCCGGGTACCAGCGTCAGCCGCCCGAACCTGCACTCGTTCAGTCGGCGCGTCGTCTCGCGGCGCGGACCGCGCCGGCGTGGTAGCTCGAAACGACATCATCTGGGCCGACCTCGGGCCTCCCGCTGGACGCCGCCCCGTTTGCATTCTCACCCGTGATGCCGCCATCGCAGTGCTGAGCTCGGTCACGTGCGCACCGATCACCCGGACGATCCGTGGTATCCGCACCGAGGTCGAGGTCGGTCCCGAGCAAGGACTGCCCGAACGCTGCGTCATCAGTTGCGACAGCGCCATCACGGTGCCGATCGAAGATCTTGATGATCAACCAGTCGGTTGCCTCGATGAGGTCACGCGGGCGGCACTCGACACCGCTCTGCGCTTCGCGTTGGACATCGTCTACTGAGGCCTGCCGTCACACGATCGCCACGGCATCGCCGGGCTTCGCTTTCCGGGGACGCCCCATCAGCCCGAGCCACGGTGGCCTCCAACAGCGCCACCAAACGCCGGCCGCGTGGCGTCGCCAGCTGTCGTCGGCCACTCGCAACTTCGGCACACCAGTGTGGTGCCCGGGGTGGGGTTCGAACCCACACTCCCTTGCGGGAAGGGGGGTTTAAGTCGCCCAGGAGCCGTCCGGCCGGTCCTGTGGATTCCGTTTGCCCAGCTCAGGTGCGGCCTGATGGTTCGTCGAGTCCGCCTGGTGGGGCCGATTTCGAGCGGTCCCGGAGAATTCCGTGCAGGATCTGTGCAGGAAATCGGTGCGTTCCGCGAGCGAGCAGGCCGGCCTCCTCGGCCCTTTGGCTCCGGGAGAAGCCGAGCGACAACCTCCCCATCAAGTAGCTACACTTGGCCACATGAACGTAGCTACATCGACACGGATCGAGGTCGGGGTTCGAGACCTCAAGAACAACCTCAGTCGCTACCTCGATCAAGTCGAGGCAGGCGTCGAGATCGTCGTTACCGACCGTGGTCGACCGATCGCCCGGCTCAACGGCATGGCTGACGAGCCGAACGACAAGCTCGCCGCGATGATCGAGGCCGGCCTCGTTCGACCGCCGACGTCGAAGGTCCGCCAGCGTCCAGCGCCGCTGCGCTCATCCGGCTCGGTCAGCGAGTTGGTGGCCGAGCAACGACAGTGATCACCTACGTCGACACGTCCACGCTCATCAAGTTGCTGATCGACGAAGTCGGCACCGCTGAGGCTGCTGCGATCTGGGACGAGCCCGACGTGCTGGCCACGGTCAGGGTTGCTCACGTCGAGGCTCGCGCTGCGCTCGCAGCGGCACAGCGACAGCGTCGGATCTCCCCTGCCGTGTTCCGTAGCTCAGTCACCGGCCTGGAGGTGCTGTGGTCGCAGATGTCCGTGGTCGAGATCGACGACGATCTGATCCGATTGGCCGGCGATCTGGCCACGACGCACGGCCTACGTGGGTACGACGCGGTGCATCTCGCAGCGGCCCACCTCGTGGGTGCCGACGTGTTCAGCAGCGCCGACCGCCGCCTGTGTGAAGCAGCGAGTTCAGCCGGCTTCCACGTCGCCAACCCCGTCGATGCCGCCGCGCCGCCGATCGATTGAACGAGAGCCTTCGAGATCGCCGAGGGTCCGACACCCCTCACCACCTCGGACTCAGTCGTGCTTCAGCGCGATCGCGTCGCTACGGATCTCGGCGTCGCGTTCGAGCAGCGCCCAGGCGATGACACGACGTCAACGTCGACACCGAGCAGTTCGGCAAGGGCCTCTTCGAGGTGCACCAGGTCGAGGAGCGAACTGGACGGCTCGAACTCGACGACGAAGTCGATGTCGCTCTCCGAGGTGGCCTCTCCCCGAGCGACCGAGCCGAACACTGCGATCGAACGGCCACGATGCCGACGCACGAGATCGAGGATCTCCGTGCGGTTCCGCTCGACGATCGAATTCAGATCCGGGCCGGCGGCCATGGCCACACCGTACGACCCCGGGACAACAACGAGCGGATCCACCCCCTGCAGCGAGTCTGCTCGACAGCATCGACAGCGAGGCACCAGACATGCTCGAATGACCCAGCCCGAGACCCCTGGATCACCCGTGTAGCAACACCTACGCCATGCGATGACACGGGTGATCGACGCACGTCGCAACGATTTCAGCCGGTGCCGAAACGCTGCTCGAACTCGGACGGTGTGATCACTGGTGGTCGCTGGGGCTCCCACTCGAGCAGTGCCGGGCACATCACGACCTCAAAGCTCGCCCCGCCGGCCAACCATGACTGAACGATGCGATAGGACGCACCTCGCTGGATGGCGGCCGACACGAAAACGTTCGCATCGAGAACGACGAGCATGGCCGTGGAAGGTAGATCAGCGCGTGACGCCACGGCGCCGCACGGCTCGTACTTCCTCGACTGCGAGATCGAGCGCCTCGTCTTCGGCCAGCGTGCTGTTGGCAACGACGTTGTCGGCCAGCGCAGCTCGTGTCGCCGCTGTGAATGCCTCCCAGGCCGACTGGCGGGACATGCCCAGGGCGTCACCGATCTGTTGCCATGATGCGCCTGCGGCCCGGGCGGCGATGACCTGCTCGCGGCGGATGCGCTCGAGCTCGTGCTCGCTCTCGGTCAGCACACGCAGCGCCGACAGCGGATCCTTGGGGAGACCATCGACGGCCACGAGCACGCTCACAACGTCAGGCTACCCTGACGGCGTCATCAGGGCAACGCAGGGCCGATGACGTGCCGGCCGGAACGAACAGAGCGACGTTCAGCCAGAACTGGCTGCTGCCAAGCAGATCCCCGTGGCCAAGCCGATCCCAACCCGATCCAACAAGCTCCGGCTGCGCTCGCACCGAGGAGGACCACCATCGCCACGAGTGCCGAGGCTGTCAAGTTCGCCGCAACGTCACGACTGGCGGCGCCGGCGTCGCCCAGCATCCCGCGACAGTAGCGATCGAAGACCAGGTTCCGGCCCTCTCGGGGAGCCGGCGTGAGTGTGCGGCGTCCGGCGCAGCCCCCGACGCAGTCAGTCGACAGTGATCTCGCCGCCCATGTCCGGATGGATCCTGCAGACGATCATGTAGGTGCCCGGCTCGTCGATGGCGAAGGTGGCGGTCGAGTTGCCGGCCACGGTCACGTCGAACTTGCCTTCGAGATCGCGGTCGCCGGGGATCCTGTGAGTGACCGTATGGCGGAAGGCATCCTCGTTCACGATCGTGATGGGCATGCCGGCCTTCGCGGCAACCGAGCCGAACGCGCTGCCGAAGATCGTGAGCGTGGCTGCCGTGGCTTCGGTGCTGCCGCCCGCGGACGCCGAGGTCGTGGCAAGCGTGCTGCTTTCGGCGCCGCCGTTACTGCTGGTCGGCCCAGAGGTGACGCTGGTGCTGCTGTCGCGGCCGCATGCTGCGAGAGCGAGCACGGCAACCGTGAGCAGGGTGAGGGCGGATCGGGTAGGCGTCATGGTGGTGCTCATCGGTGGCTCACCCAACGCACCGTAACGCCGCCGGCTACGTGAGGCGTGACGCCGGGGGTGTGAGTATCGCGGTGAACAACTCGGTGAACAACGGTGTGAACCTTGCCCCTCGACCGCGCCATCAACACACAGCGCCGGAGTGGCCAGAGGAACTCGGCATCCCAACTCACCTGTGGTGCCCGGGGTGGGGTTCGAACCCACACTCCCTTGCGGGAAGGGGGGTTTAAGCCCCCCGCGTCTGCCAGTTCCGCCACCCGGGCCCGCCCAGAACGCTACTGGTGTACGGTCCAGCGTATGAGCCAAGACATCGTCGATCGCGTTACCTCACTCGTCAACAGCTTCGATGCCCGCGTGCAGGCGGCCCCTTCTGATGGGTGGGGAGCGCCGGCACCCTGCGCCGACTGGACCGCTCGCGACGTCGTCGTCCACGTGGGCAACAACCTCGGGGGCATGGCCGCCGGGCTGACAGGGCAAACACCCACGCCGATCGCCGATGACGACGACATCGTCGACGCCTGGACGACACGTCGCGACGCATTCTTCGCGGCGATCCAGGCCGCCGATCTCAACACCGTGGTGCCGGGGCCGATGGGCCCCATGCCCGCCGCACAGGTGATCGGTCGTCTCATCAGCATGGATGTGCTGGTGCACACCTGGGACCTCGCCAAGGCGACCGGTGGCGACCTCGCCCTCGACGTCGACGCCGTCACGATGTCGTACTCGGGCATCAAGCCGATGGACGCGATGATCCGCCAGCCAGGCCTGTTCGGGCCGAAGCTCGACACCCCGGCCGGTGCTGACATCCAGACCGAGTTCTTGCGGTTCCTCGGCCGCCCCGCCTGACTGCGGTCGAACTCCCTGCGGCGCACCCGAACCACCATCTGGGGCTTATCCCCCGTTCGGGTGATGACGGACGATCTGTGGTGCCCAGGCACACAGCGTCGGTGAATCGGCCATCAGCGCGTCCCCGCTTCTCAGAGGTGCTTCAAGGATGCCGAGCCTGCTGGCAAACGCAGGGGAATCGCGACACCGTCGGGCAGGTCGATCTGCCGAATCGCGGTGAACGACGGAAAGGAACTGGCAATGGTCAGCATCTGGAAGCGCTTGGCACTGACGGGCACGATCGTGGTCGCCGCAGTTGGCACCCTCGGTGTGGCACCAGCCAGCGCAAGGTCGATCCCGTGTCAACCTCGCGCGCTCAGCACGGCGTTCAGCCAGTGGGGCGATCAGAACGACTACTTCACCGTCACCGATGGCACGCTCGAAGCCGGTGCCGCGTCATGGTCGCTCCTCGGCCAGGCCAAAGTCAAGACCGGCGTGCAAGCGCCCTGGAAGGTGAACGGTGCGAACCACAACAGCGCCATGGTGCTGCCCCCAACCTCCCGCGCCAGTGCCCCGGCGACCTGCGTCATCGTGGGCGAGGAGTACTTCCGCTTCTTCTACCGTGCGCCGGCTTCGAGGAACGCATACATGAACGTGACGGTCATGGCGACGAGCTCCGTCACCTCGAAGATGAATACGGTCAGGTTGCAGGGAACCGGCACCGCCGGTTGGTTCGTGTCGCCCCCGATCGCGATCCCCAATGTGCGGCCGGCTTCGCCCTTCGAGCAAACCCAGATGGTCGACATCTCCTTCCGGGCAATCACCGGCGAGTGGGCCATCGACGACGTGATGATCGACCCGTTCAAGGTGCGCTGACCCGGGCTCGAACACACGGGGCCCACAGCATTCAAGCCTCACTCCGATTGTGCCGATCAACACCCCGATGACCGACGACGTGCTTGCTCTCGAGGCTCAGGCCGAACGAGCTGTGGCCGATGCGCGGGCCATCGCCACTGCCCGAGCCAGGCGAGACGACATCGCTCCAGCCGATCGCTGGAGCGCTGTCGCGTTGGGAGCCAGCTTCGCCGTTTCCTGCCTTGTCGGCCTGGCGACCCTCGAGCCGATCGATGGCTCGACGCTCCTGGCGCTCGCTCTCGTCTCCGTCCTCCATGCGCTCGCCTCGCTGGTCACGTTCGAGTCGGCGGCCGGCGTCGCCACCGCCACCCAACCGGTACTGGTAGCTGCCCTGCTCCTGCTGCCCCCGGGATTGGTGCCGGTCAGCCTGCTGCCCACCGTGGTGTTGATGGGCCTGGTGCTTCCCGGTCGATCTGCTGAACCGCAGGCGAATCGCACACACCTGCTCTCGCTGGAGTTGATGTCGGGCTGGCACTGTGTCGGGCCGGCCCTGGTGCTGGCCTGGGCTGATCTCGATGGCGTGTCACTCCGTCACGCCCCGATCTACCTGCTCGCGCTGGTCGCTCAGTTCGTGGTCGACGCGGCAGTCGCGGCCGTTCGCTGCAGGGCACTCGGTCTGTCCGTTCGCGAGCTCAGCCGCTCGTTGGCCTGGAGCGCGACCGTCGACACGCTGTTGGCCGCCATCGGTCTCGCCGGCGTGCTGGCCTGCAACGGGTCGCTGTGGAGCATCCTGTTCGTTGCCGCACCTGTTGCCCTCCTCGCCCTCGTCGCCCGCGACCGGTCCGAGCATCTCGAGAAGGCGGTCGTCATCAGCGAGGTGTTCGAAGCAGCTGTCACCGCGGCGCGCAGGGATGTGCTGACCGATCTGCGCAACCGCCGAGCTTGGAGCGAGGCAACGGCAGTCGCTGCGCTCGCCTTTGCCGACGACCCCACGGCGAACCCGGTGACTGTTGTGATGGGCGACGTCGACGGGCTGAAGGCCGTGAACGACTTGCACGGGCACGATGCCGGCGATCGACTCATCGGCGCGGCCGCCGATGCACTCCGCCGTGCCGCCCCACCCGGTGCTGTGGTGGCCCGACTGGGGGGCGACGAGTTCGGCATCCTCATCGTGGGCTCGTCGGTCGACCACGAGGCCCTGATCGAACGCATCCGAGCGGCAGTCGCCGAACAACCGATGGTGCACGGCTTGCGCCTGTCGCTGTCGCTCGGCGCCGCCTCGTGCCCGCCACTGCGGTCGGTGGAAGCGGCGCTGGCGGCCGCCGACAAGGGCGTCTTCAGCGACAAGGCCGCTCGTTACAGCGCTCGGCGCTGAGAACGACAACGGTCCAGGGCAGCGGCGGTGAAGGGCCGTCAGGCCACCTTCCCGAGCTCGGCCGGCCACTCGACACCGATGGCCTCCCACAGTTCGGTGCGCAACCGATCCGCCAACGGCGGGGACAGCCGGTTCACCACCACCACGCCCTCGATCATGTCGGCGACCACCGCGCCCCACGGCCGGTCCTTCACCTGCACCGCCACCACCGCGCCCGTGGCGTGACGGCGGAGCGTGCGCTGCACGCCGACGACCCGCGGCGGGCACCGGTAGCTGGGGGCCACCAACTGACGACGACGGGCCTCACGCGCCAACAGCCGGGCCGCGTGCGAGAAGTGGACGGTGGTTCCCGAGGGGGCGGACGGCTGCATGTCACCATCATGCGCAAGGGGTGTGATGCGGCGCCTTCCCGGTCCCGCCCGTGCGTTTCGAGCCGGTCCAGGCCGGCCGAACCTCACGGATCAGGGGGTTGGTGAGGCCCAGGCCGCTCCTGGCGGCTCGAGGCTCACGAAGCCGTTCCCCTGGCGGTGTCACACCGCCTCGGTAGGGTCGGCGGCGTGG
>Ga0247831_1005910_pt1 | contig 14893 bp, 12 predicted proteins | sample LaCruzMarch2015__9_FD_192406 | JGI IMG/M metagenome (GOLD analysis project Ga0247831, IMG submission 192406) | Freshwater microbial communities from meromictic Lake La Cruz, Castile-La Mancha, Spain - LaCruzMarch2015_1m | ecosystem: Environmental > Aquatic > Freshwater > Lake | place: Spain...
AATATATACAACTTTATCTCAATGAATTCTGCTACAAGCTCAACAGAAGATACTTCGGGGCTAGATTATTTAATAGATTAACTTTAGCTATGGCAAGAATTTATTAGGTAAGAATGCGGAGAATCAAAAAAAAAGTAAATCAATTAAAATCAACAATATTTATTCAATTAATTCATGAAAATTAGACGTATTTAAATAGCCTAGAAAATCAATACTATTGTATAAATTTCTTTTCATTCACCACATAAGTCTTAGTCCATTTGTCGTGCCAAGGATAGCCGCTAAATCCGCTAAATACTTCGAAAGGGACTATTCTACTGAAACCTCGTTTAAATGCAGTTGACCATGAAATTGTTGTACCATCCTCATTCACAGCTTTAGTTTTGGTGATTAATTTCCCCAAGGTTTTACCTTTAAATAAACCTTCGACCAAACTCATATACAATCCATAACAAAGCATAGAAAATATCCTTTCGGCAAACTTGAATGATGTAGATTCATCTTCAAAAATTTCTAGCGTTTCAGGTGCTACTAAAGCTAAAATAATTCCAATGATAAAAAAAACAGCGTAAAAGGAAAACATATCTATTAAATAATTCGCAAACCGTTTTCCAGTAGTTGTCATTTCATAACTCTCTTGTATATCGTCCAATATACTCGTTTGCTCTATGCTTGTTTGATTATTTAAGGTTTCCACAATAATTTTTTTTTGCAAAGTAGGAAAAAGACTTAAAAAGTACTAATTATTCTGAATGAATTAATCATAAATAAATAAAGTAAAAAATAATTGATTTATCAGCAAATCCAATTTATCTGTCAAACAAAGAAAAATATTTAAACAAAGTCGAATCCTTATCCGCGCTTTACGGATAAATAGTGTTAAGTCTTGTTTTATTCTAAATGTTTGATAATATTAAAAATAAAAAAAGCCGCAGTTACCTGCGACTTTGAGCTTTTTATAAAGCATGAAAAACTATTTTGTAGCTGAAATATTCAAAGTGATTTTTACTTCAGGATAAATAAATTTATCGCCTAATGATTTGTCGTTACCATAGAATAAACCCCATTGAGTACGGTCGATATTGAAATCAGCAGTTGCTTTCAAACCAGCATCAGTTAAATCTACTTTTGCAGGGAAAGACACGTTTTTGGTGCTGTCTTTCAACGTTAAGTTACCACTGATTTTGTGAGTTGCATTTGCATCGCCTGTTACAGCCTCACAAGCAGTAATTTCAAATTTAGATGTTGGATATTTTGTTCCTTCGAAGAAGTCACCAGACAATAAATGTCCTAACAATTTACCCATATAAGCAGTATCTTTATCTGTCATTTTCATAGAATTGATATCAATTGTGAACGAACCTGAAGTGATGTTGCCGTTTTCGACATTTAAACTACCATCAGTCAATTTGAAATCGCCTGTATGTGTTCCAACTGGTTTTGTACCCAAAAAAGATACTGTACTGTTTGCAACGTCTACTTTATAAGCTGCGCCTGCTGCTTTTGCAGCTTCTTGTGTGTCAGCAGTTTTTGCTGTTTCTCCTTCAGGAGCTGATTGGCAAGATGCCATGAAAGCGATTACCGCTAGAGATAAGATTGTTTTTTTCATTTTTTTTTAAATTTAATTGCAAATATAGTCAAAATATTATATGTTGCAACATATATATGCCAATTATTATGTTATTACTTGTTAACAAATTATGATGTGTAATATGCTAATATACTCATTTTCAGAATTATCTTTGCGCTCTAAAATTTAATCGCATGCAAGAAAATGGAATGAAGAACCCATCGGCAAATCTAACCGACATGGGCATAAATCCTTCGAAAGTCAATTGGAATTTATCACCTGAAGAACTTACTAAACAAACTGTTGAATTAAATCAAGGTACAATTACAGATATGGGCGCTTTAGCTGTCAATACAGGTAAATTTACCGGCCGATCGCCTAAAGACAAACTGACTGTCAAAGATGCTATGACTGAAAATAGCGTAGACTGGAGCGACATCAATATTGCCATTTCACCTGAACATTTCGACAAATTGTATGCTGACGTAACTGCTTATTATGGCGGTAAAGAATTGTGGGTACGCGATGCTTATGCATGTGCTGATCCAAAACATCGTTTAAACATTCGTGTTGTAAACGAATACCCTTGGGCTAATTTATTTTGCTACGACTTATTTTTACGTCCATCAGAAGAAGAAGTAAAAACACAAACTCCTGATTGGACTATATTGCAAGCACCAGGATTTGAAGCTGATCCAGCTGTGCATGGCACACGTCAAGGTAATTTCACAGTTGTGAATTTTACTAAAAAAATCATCTTGATAGGCGGAAGTGCTTATACAGGTGAAATGAAAAAAGGAATTTTTGGTGTATTAAATTATATTTTACCACACGAAAAAGGTGTATTGAGTATGCATTGCTCTGCCAACGAAGGCGTTGATGGTGATGTTGCTTTATTCTTTGGTTTAAGTGGCACAGGAAAAACAACTTTGAGTGCTGATCCTAATCGCAAATTGATTGGAGATGATGAGCATGGATGGGATAAAGGTTCTGTATTTAATTTCGAAGGTGGTTGCTACGCAAAATGTATCGACTTAACTGCTGAAAAAGAGCCGGAAATATTCAATGCAATCAAACCAAATGCATTGGTTGAAAATACCAATTATTTACCAGGAACTAATACAGTTGACTTTGCAGACAGCAGCATAACAGAAAATACTCGTGTTGCTTATCCAATCAATCATATCAATAACGCCAAAGAACCTAGCATAGGTGGCGATCCTAAAAATATATTTTTCTTAACTTGCGATGCTTACGGTATCCTACCTCCTATTTCTCGTTTGAGCAAAGGACAAGCTATGTACAGTTTCATCAGCGGATACACTGCTAAAGTAGCTGGAACAGAAGTTGGTGTTACAGAACCACAAGCAACATTCAGTGCTTGTTTTGGACGTGCATTTTTACCATTGCACCCTACAAAATATGCTGAATTGTTGGGTAAAAAATTAGAGCAACGCCCAGACGTAAAAGTATGGTTGATTAACACTGGCTGGAGCGGTGGACCTTACGGTGTAGGTAATCGTATGAAATTGAGCTTGACTCGTGCTATGATTACAGCTGCTATGAATGGTGAATTGGATAATGTAGATTACGAAGCACACCCTGTTTTCGGATTTAATATGCCAACATCTTGCCCAAATGTTCCTTCAGAAGTTTTGATACCTGCTAATACTTGGAACGACAAAGAAGAATACACACGTAAAGCCTATGATTTGGCAGCAATGTTTGTAAAAAACTTTGAAAAATATGCCGCACAAGCAAATGAAGAAATCCTTACAGCAGCACCAAAAGTGATGCAAAACGCTTAAAATTTTATAAAACAAAACAAACAAAAAAAGACCATTCGAAAGAATGGTCTTTTTTTGTTATTTAAATAAAAAAAAATGGTTCATTGAAATTATTTCAATGAACCATTTAATAATTGTTTTTTTATTCTCTAATTGAATTAAAAAGATTTTTTTTTATTTGACATCCAATATCACATGATAATTTTGATCAAAATAATCAAAGGACAAATTGGTTTTACCTAGCTTTGTAGCTTTCAATATAAATGTATGGTCTTGATTTCCACCTGTACAATTTGTACAGCTTGGATTCGAATATTTTTCATCCACAATAGTTACACCTGCTGCATCTGCCATTTTCCAACTTTGAGCGCAACCAATACATTCTTTTTTAAACAAAACACGAAATGATTGATTTTTTCGAACCTTGACAGTTTTACCATTGTTTTTTTCAGTCAACGTTAATGGAGCAGGCTTTTTCTTTTGAGCATCTGTTGTAATTGAAATAAATAAAATGCACAAAACTAATGCAGATTGAATCATTTTTTTCATTGGCAAATATATTTTAAACACAAGATAAATATTTTTCTGATAAAAAAAATCTAGACAAAAGTTTTTTTTACAACTGTTAATTTGAAATTAATTTTAGTTGTGTATAGATGAACAAAAGTACAAATCATTCATTTGTTAAAATACCTCCAAATCATACTAACTCATATGAAAACTTCAAGAATTTATACTCTCTTTGAAAAATGAAGTATATGATAATTTTCCTTTTCTTTCTTTCAATAGTTAGTTGCAATGAACTTGAACAACAAGCTATCAAACATGACATTGTGGATGCTCCAATCAATTCAACAATAGTACAGACGAATGGACAAACCATCTCAACCCGTTTTTCTCCACCAAAGGGTTATACAAGAAAAGTTGTAGCTTCAAATTCTTACACTGCCTTTCTTCGAAACATCGAACTCAAACCACATGGCACTTTGGTTCATCTATACAATGGATCAGAAAAACACAATAAAGTTGCAGATGCAGTATTTAGATTTGATGTTGGTAAATCTGATTTACAACAATGTGCAGATGCTGTCATGCGCATTAGATCAGAGTATTTATTTAATCAAAAACAATATGATGCAATTCATTTCAATTTCACCAATGGGTTCAGAGCAGATTATAAACGTTGGCAAATTGGCGAACGTATCGTAGTCAAAGTAAATACTTGTAGTTGGGTCAAAAAGGCAAAGACTGATTTGTCTTACGAAACATTCCGAAATTACTTGGACATGGTTTATTCATATGCAGGTTCATTGTCTTTATCTAAAGAACTTCAGCCTGTTGCCGATTTACAATCAATTGAAGCAGGTGATGTATTTATCATTGGTGGTTCGCCGGGTCATGCTGTCACTGTAATGGATATTGCAATTAATAAAGCTGGAGAAAAAGTTTTTATGCTTTCGCAAAGCTATATGCCAGCTCAAGATATTCATGTATTGAAAAATTTAAACAACCTTGATATTTCACCTTGGTATAAAGTAGAAGACATCAAAGATGTACTCGAAACACCAGAGTATACCTTTGAACCAAATAATCTTATGCGATTCAAAAACTAAATTTCACAACTCATTTAGGCTAGCCAATCCATGGCATTGTCCCAAAGTAATTTTGCTTTTTGTTCTTCAGCCAGCGATAGACTTTCAATCAATTCACCAGGACGATGCTCCCCCAACGGAAATGGATAATCACTACCACAGCATATTTTATGTTCGCCTACTGTTTTGAGCAATAATTCAAATGCAGCTTCATCATGTACTAAACTATCTACCCAAAACTTCCCTAAATAATCGCGCGGATTAATTGGGTTGTCGATAGCACATAAATCGGGTCTGACTTTAAACCCATGTTCTACCCTGCCGACAGTTGCAGGAAAAGAGCCACCACCATGAGCAAATGCAATTTTCAGTTTTGGAAATTTTTCCATCACGCCACCAAATATCATACTACAAATAGCACGAGAGGTTTCGGCTGGCATACCTACCAACCATGGCAACCAATACTTACTCATCTTGTCCTCTCCCATCATTTCCCATGGATGTACAAAAATGCTACAATTGAGTTCTTGTGCAGCTTCCCAAAAAGGAAAGAAACGTTCATCGCTGAGATTAACTTGATTGATATTGGAACCAATTTCAATACCTGGCATTTTGAGTTCTTTCACTAATCGTTCCATTTCACGAATAGCCAAATCGACATCTTGCATTGGCACCGTACCCAAACCTATAAATTTATCGGGATGTAAATCCACACACTGCGCAATATGATCGTTGAAAAAACGAGAAGTTTCAAGTCCATGTTCGGGCTTAGCCCAATAATTAAATAAGACAGGAATAGTAGACAATACTTGGACATCAACATCAGTTGCTTGCATATCTATAATACGGTCCTTAGGTTCCCAGCAATTGCTTTCAACTTCACGAAAAAACTTATCGCCTTTAATCATTCTTGCACAACAAGGTTTGTGGTGTTCAAGATGAATAAAATCATCTCCATAGCCAAATTTCTCAAACCAATTCGGTATATGTTCAGGCATTATGTGCGTATGGATATCGATCTTTTTCATGCGTTTATGATTTGAAACAATGATAATTCATTTTTTTTAAATGGAAAAATGCATTCCAAATAATATTGTTTATATCAAAATGAAAACAACTAAGGATTTAAATCTTGACCTCCAAAACTGAAAGGCAATAAATCTTTAGAGGAATTGAAAATGAGCACTTCACCTGTTTGGCCAGATAAAATTAAGGTAATCATTTCTTCATTTCGATCTTCACATTCAGCTATAAACTGTCTGCACATACCACATGGAAATGCTGGAGTACTATTTTCTCCTGAAGGTGCTAAAATACTAATGGCTATAGCTACAATTTTCTCATCTGGATATTGCGAAATAGCTGAAGCCAAAGCACTGCGTTCGGCACATATACCAACAGGATAAGAAGCATTTTCGATATTGACACCTATAACCACTTCGCCATTTTCGAGCAAGACAGCAGCAGCTACCTTAAAATCTGAATACGGCGCATACGCATTATCAGTTGCTATGCGCGCTTCGCTTAAAATGTGATGATAAACAGGCGAAAGTTCTTTATCATTCTTTAGTCGCTGATATTCAAATTGAAATGAAGCCATATGGATAATATTATCGTTAAAATTGTATTCAAAGTTATCTGAAAAAATAGATAATACTATTATTCATTCAATTTATTTATGTGTTAGACTATATTCATATACAACTTCATAACTGCTATTTTTCATTCGAAGCGAAACCTCACCTACAGCCAAATCATTTGCTTGAGGCGTTGGGTTACATACTGAATAAGACTTACCATTGTATAAAATAGACTAACCAACAGGTGTATCAAACTGAACAGCAATTGTAATATGTGTTGGATACAACATGGCTATCATTATTAGTTTATAAATTTCTTTAACTATTAAAAAAAAATAGAATAAATCTGACTTTTCCGCAGACTTAAAGATCAAGTAAGTGCAATATTCTGTTTTTTTAATACCATAAGTTCTATTTGACATTCTATTCCATTTTTTTAATAGTTTAAATTATATTGCAGTCTTATGAGTCTAACATCCATTTTAAAGCGAACAATCAATATAAAGTTTAATTTTTTAAGCAAAGCTGTTGGTGACAAGCCATTTAATCTATTGGATGTCGGAGCAGGCAACCGTTCTGCATCTAAGACAATGGCGGTATTTCAGCATTGCGCATATTATGGTGTAGACTTAGACCGCAATACCGACTATGGCGAAGATGACTTCAAGCTCATGAAAGCCTTTTACGAACTCGATTTAACAAAGTTGGATTACGCCGCTATTCCTGACAATTATTTCGATTATATCAATATGGCGCATGTCATAGAACATTTGCACAATGGCGATTTGGTGCTACCCTTGTTGTTGAAAAAATTAAAATCGGGCGGTCATTTCTATATCGAATATCCTGGTCAAAAAAGCACCACATTGCCTTCCATGTATGGTACGCTCAACTTCAAAGACGATCCTACCCATGTGAGAGTTTACAGTGTAGCAGAATTAACACCTATTTTCGAAGCCAATGGTTGCGAAGTTTTATCGAGCGGCATGCGACGAAATTGGTTTTATATAATAGCCTTACCGCTTCGTATGATTTTAAGTATCGTTCAACAGGGAAAATTGCGTGGCAATTTGTTTTGGGACTTATTGGGCTTTGCAGAATACTTATATGTCAAGAAAAAATAGAACTCATTGACAGATTCTTACTTCTTACCGACAACAAATTTCCGAATGCTGTTGAAACTAAAAGTCACCAAAGAAAATAAACCAAAAAGCACAACGACATATAAGAAATATACAACCCAACTTCCTGCATCAAGCATCCATTTAAAATTGTAATACCCTTCATCGATATAAAATAAAAAAAGGGTCAATGCGGTTGCTAATACTAGATTAATTCGTGTTGAATTGTCAGACATAAAATAAATTAACAAAAATAAACGATATTCTTTAGGTGTTTATTGTGTTGAAACTCTGAGAAGTAATAAACAAACTGATTGCCATTTTATTTAAGGATTTACCCGAATGGAATTTTTGCTTGAAGCATAAGCTGCAAAATAACCAAGCGCGCCATTGTTAAAATTGCTGTTGGGATTAGCAGGAGCAGCGCTCGTATTCGCATCACTTGTGAGGATTTCACTGAGTGTATTAAAATAATCATATACACCCGCATCCATTGACAGCAACTCTACATTGACGGTATCACCGGGTTTGAAAAAAGTAGTAAACAATGGTGCATCGATATATTGTCCATCCCTTATTTTATCGTCAAAAATATAATAATCGAATGCTTTATTGTACAAAGTATCATTTTTAGTAATCAATACTCGATAATAATTTTTAACCCCTACACTATCCTGAAAATGGGCTTTCATTAAAAATTGATCTTTGGGACCGCCACCACCAAAACCAGCAAACTCTTCATAACTTAAAGAATCCATCGTAGTCGTATAAGGCATATATGAAGTCGCCGAATAAGTCTTACCACCAACAGTCACTACAAGTTGATAATTGGTTTGTGTAGCAGCATTAAATGCAGGCAAAACATATTCTCCATTGGAAACGAAAGGAACATTGATGGATGACCCATTATTTGGAATCAACATCACTTGTGCGTCATTAACGGCTGGTGGATTGTCTGTTCCAAAATAACTAGTCGTTTGTGAAACTTTGACTTTAAAATCATGCACACCATCATATAAATTGGCTTCGATGACATAATTTGGATTCGCATTGTTTAAATCTACTTGTATTACTTTTTGACAAGATGAAAAAAATAATACACTTGCAAGGATATAGATAAGTTTCGTTTTCATAATTCGATTAAAATTTAAAGTTGTAGGTAATAGATGGCACCCATCTAAACAAAGCAGTTTGTAAAGCTTCAGTTTGATTTGGATTATCTTGATTTTGTTGAAATGAAATTGAGTATGCATTCTGTCTACCATAAGCATTGTAGACTGAAACATTCCAACTTGATTCCCGTTTTTCAGTTTTAACTCTTATCCAAGTCACGCCAAAATCTAAACGATGATAAGCAGGCATGCGATAACCATTTCTTTCGGTATAATAAGGTACTTTGATATTGTCCACAATATAAGACCCTGATGGAAATGTAACTGCCGAACCTGTATTGTAAACCCAATTACCAGAAAGCTTTACTTTTTCACTTAAACTATACATACCTACAATGGCGATATCATGAATACGATCTTGTTTAGCTGAATATTCTTTACCTTCATTGATATTCTTAAATGTCCTAAAGGATCTAGACAAAGTATAACTAACCCAACCTGTTAAACGACCAGTTTGTTTGTGAATATAAAACTCAGCACCATAAGCACGTCCTTTTCCATATTCCAATTCGGCTTCTACATCGGTATTTAAAAATAAGTCAGCGCCATTTTTATAATCAATTTGATTTTCTAAGGTTTTGTAATAGGTCTCTACCGAAAACTCAAACATGTTGTCTTTGAAATTTCTAAAATAACCTAAAGCCACTTGATTTGAAATCTGAGGTTTTACATTGTTGCTACTAGGTACCCAAATATCTGTTGGAGAGGATGTAGTAGAATTTGATAATAAATGTAAATACTGAAAGTTTCTATTGTAAGATGCTTTGATAGAACTTTTGTCATTGAGTTGATATCGAGCGGAGAATCGCGGTTCCACACCCATATACAATTTAATCGACTCGCCATTCTCATATTGTTTGCTCGAAATTAAGTTTCCAGCTGTATCGTAGGTATAAGCTTTGCCTGGTCCGATATAATCAAATGCAGAGAAACGTAAACCATATTTCAAACTAAATTTATCATTGATTGTTTGTTCGTTTTGAATATAAGCGCCACCTTCTAATGCATATCTATTTTTAAGCGAATCACTAACAGTCAAATTAGTCCCAGAAAACACAGTGGGTCTAAATGTGTGATGCATTAAATTGATACCGAATTTGATGGTGTTATTTGAGTTTTTATACCAACTAAAATCTTGCTTTACATTATAATCTCGAATAGATGAACTTATTTTAAATTCTTGATCATCAAAACCAGCTTTGATTTGATAATCATAATCACTAAAAATCACAGACGTATTTGAGAATAATTTTGAATTAAATTCATGATTCCATCGCACTGTCGCTGTTCTGTTGCCCCAATCAAATCCAAATGAGCTTCCTAAACCAAATACATCACGTCCAAAATAACCAGAGAGAAAAACGCGATCTTTTTTAGAGACTTGATAGTTGGCCTTTAAGTTTAAATCATAGAAGTATAAACGAGATTCTTTAAGTAAGCTATCCTTTGCAAGTTTCAAAAACATATCCGCATAAGTTCTTCTTCCGGATACAATAAAGGAACCTTTGTCTTTCACTATTGGACCTTCTAAGGTTAAACGTGAAGAAATAAGACCTATACCTCCAGAAGCTGAATAGTTTTTGTTGTTTCCATCTTTCATTTTCACATCGAGCACTGAAGATGCGCGTCCACCAAACTCAGCAGGAATATCGCCTTTGTATAATGTTACATCTTTTAAAGCATCAGAATTAAATACTGAAAAGAATCCAAGAAGATGCGAAGCATTATACACTGGCGCTTCATCCAATAAAATTAAATTTTGATCTACGCCACCACCTCTCACGTAAAATCCACTTTGCCCTTCACCAGCAGCTTTAACACCTGGTGTCAATTGCAGTGTTTTAATAATGTCTTTTTCGCCAAATAAAACTGGGACAGTTTCAATCGATTTAGGATCAAATTTAATGACACCCATTTCAGTGCGAGTGATATTTTTATCTTCTTTTACGGCTTTAATTACAACATCCTTTATAGCTCTATCTGCGAGTTTAAGTTGAATAATTTGTTTCAAATCAGATGAAATATCCAACTTTAATGTTTGCTTTTCATACCCTAAATATTGGTATTCTATTGTGTAATTCCCTTTTGGTAGGGTTAAAGAATAAAAGCCATAAGAATTAGACCTTGCGCCTTTGTCTTTTAATTCTATTACTCGGATTGAAGCGCCTATTAAATCTTCTCCGTTTCGAGCATCTTTAATTGTACCGCTTAAAGTGGCATTTTGTCCATGACTCCAAAGTGGCAAACAAAACATTAAAAATAAAAGTTGTATGGCGTATTTTAACATATAATAATATAATTCTGCGCGAAATTAGGCTTTGCCATGAACATGAAATGTTATGAAATGTATAAAAGGCAAGAAAAATGATGTAAATGGTATTTATAAAAAACCTGAACGCTTGAAATATTTAAATGCATAAAAAAAGAGGTTGCTATTAGCAACCTCTTTATAAGAAAAATTCAAAGTTTAGTTTTTACGTATCGGCTGGGCGTAATCCAAACCTTTACCATTGGTAATATGTACCATATACATACCATCTGCAAGTCCTTGCAAATCAACTTGAGTGTTATTTGCACCAGCTGACAATTGCATGCTTATAACTTTAACTACTCGTCCAGTAGCATCAGTCACTTTTAAAGTAGCAGATGTAGCTTTTGGTGTATTGATATCTACATTCATGACTTGACTAACTGGATTAGGGAACAATGTTACTTTTGTGTCATTGCCGTAATAAATATCAACAACTTGACTGGTTGATACTTTACCATCTATATCATGTTGTTGCAAACGATAATAGTTATGGCCCAACATTGGTAATTCATCTGTAAAACTATAATTCAATGCAGTAGAACTATTTCCGCCATTTGCCTTAGAAGCTATTGCCGAAGAAATCGAATTAAAAGTTGTTCCATCTTTACTACGTTCAACAATGAAATGGCTATTATTTTGTTCTGAAGCTGTAGTCCACGATAGTAATGATTGATTATTGACTTGACGACCAGTAAATAATGTCAAATCAATAGGCAATGGCGCATTGACTGGATTGCAAGCATGGCAATAAAAATATGAGAATCCGCTTACTGGGAAACAAACAGTCCATACAGTTGAAATAGGATCGTATGAAGTAGAAATCAAAGCATTAGGTATCGTAACCGCTGTATGACCAGGTGTATTTAAATCACCGTTATCTACTTTAGAAATACAAATGTTACTTGGCAATGTTGGCCATCCTGCAAATAACGCATCAGCGTTGTAATCTTGAAAATCTTGATCCAAATAATACAAACACACTACAGCAGTATCGCTAGTCGAAGCAGTAATTTGATATGTACGGTTAACATAAGGTTGCCCATTATGATAAGGTGTTGAAGCTGCTATTTCTTGACAAGCATTGACCAGACCCAAACTAGTAGAATTTGGTAAATCTGTCACAGCAGCAACTCGTCTGCAATCTGAAGATGAACGAATTGTATCTGACATACCATCGACAAGTGTACGAGGTGCACATCCATAATTTCCAGCATTAGAATAATAGACAGGGAAGGTACCTGTTTGTGCAGATATTAAGTTTCCAGCTTGAAGGATATCGACATAGGCAACTGCTGTATCAGAACAAACAGGATTTGTGTTGGTTGCAAACACCATATATACAGTATCTGTAGTTGTAATATTGGTAGGATTAGGATGCAAAGTAGTAAATGTTGCATCATCATAATACAAAGTGTCTGTTCCTGGAGGAGCGGTACTAAATGGATTTATCAATGTAGAAACATCAATCGAACCGGGAGCACATGCGAAGCCAGTCACTACACTACTAGGAAATTCAGGTAAACTATTGACTTGCAGTAAAAGTGTGTCTTTTGAAAAACAACCTGAACCTGGATAAAATACTTTTGAATAAATTACATTTGTGCTACTTGTATCATTTGTAACATTTAATATTTGAGAAAGCAAAGGTTCGTCAAAAAAATAATCTACGCTAGCTAAAGCATTGTTTCCTGATACCGCATTGTTCATTGTTGTTAAATCAAAAATAGCACTGTTTGAACTTACAGCAAACTCACATTGTGACAATGTATCTTGAAATGCTTGTGGTGTAGGATTGATAACTAAATTTACAGGTACTCGACAATTTGAATTACCTGAACATGCTGCAAACCAGGTGTATGTATTTGGTGTATTAGAATTTGACAAACCTGACCCAGTAGTAATTAAAGGATTGAATGGTGAAAATGAATACAAGTTAAATCCGCCTGTTGGGGTGCTATACCATTCAAAACTCGCAGGTACCCATTGATAATAAATTTTTAGTGTCACAGTTGTTGGAACTGATAATGCATTAATATTAATATCTGTATTACCTGATACATCATTGAAACTTTCCCAATAGCCAACATTCACTGGGTTTCCTATTCCTGCAATTGCGAACATATTACCTAGTTGTGTTGAATTTATGGTTCTAGCATGCGTAAAACTTGTGCTTCCACTTGTCGGAGAACCCGGCATAGTAACACCAGGTGAAAATAAATTTGTACCGACAGGAGTCGTTCCATACAAATTCATTCGTACTTCACTTCGCCAAGATCCTGGGTTTGTAGATAAGTTCGTTACTTCCAAAATACCACTTTGAAAGGTCGCTCCTGGTTGTAATGCAGGCAAAACAGCATTTGCAAATTGACAAGCCGATGCATCATTATTTCCATCATTACATGGACCTAACACTGTGAAGTTAATCGTAACAGAATCATTTATAGGTATAGCACAACCCGAAACCGTTAACCCTTGACCAAACGGAATAGGACTAAACTGACACAATTGATAAGGCGCTCCAGCAGTAGGTCGGAAGTTTAATTTCAAAATTGGAGAAGCCAATGAATCATTAATTATATTACCATTCACTACACCAGATATTGTCAATGAGGTATTTAATAAATAATTACCTCCAGTAAACATATTTACACCAGTAAATATTGCAGTAACCGATGATGCTGCAAATGGGGTTAGTAATCCTATATCTAAAGTATCTAAATATTGTACTAATCCATTAGGTCCATTTACATTTAAAGTTACGACTACCGGATTGATGGATAAATCAATAGCAGTTGAACCAAAATTTCTAACTTGAGCCGTTATAACTTGATTTGCTGTGTAACAGTTACCTGCCGGATGCGTCAAAGATACTACACCAGGATCATAAGGAGCAGGAGGAATTATATTGACTAAATAATCTTCTGTTTCACCATTATTATATGTACCACATGGAACGATAGTCGTAGCAGATATTTGACCGCCTACTTGATTAATTACACGCATTCTTGTAAGACCCGATAATGCAGTTAAAGGAACTGTCAAAGTTCCATTTACAACAGTAGATGGTATTGAATTTATTGCAGTTAAGCCTGAAAAAAAAGCTTCCTCACCTGGTCCAAATACGGCATCATGATTATAGTCGATGTAAATTTTAACTCCACTTCCTAGGCTTGAAGCACTACAATTACCAATAGAAATTGAAAAATTCTGCGCTAATCCAGTATAAATAAACGGAGCAGATACACCCGATGTAAAATTTGTATATTGGTTTGGAATACCAGTTCCAGTACCTTGGGATCCTACAAGGGGAGTCGCACAATTGGTTGTATTATTTAACAACCCCATTGTAACATTGTGAATCGTTTCAAATGTTGCAGCAGTGGCGTTTGATGTGCAATAACATGTTGATGTTGGGCTCCATGTTTGAACATTTACTTGAACAGGCAATGATGTGTCAAAACCAGAACTACTTGTGCAAGTAACTATACATCTGTAAAAGATAGTAGTTCCTGCTGGAAATTGTGTTGTATGAAATGCAGTGTTAGCAGCTGGTACTATACTATATGATCCAGGGGTTCCAGTTGCTGAACTAATCCATTGATAGGTAAGACCAGTGGAAACGGTTGAACCACTTAACGAAACTGTAAAATTGACATTAGGGCAAGGAGGGTTAGGACTCACAACAGCTGTTCCAGCTGTAGGAGTTCCGGTACAAGGCAGAGGAGGCGAAAAAATATAGGAACGTAATAATCCAGGCCAA
>Ga0247831_1005912_pt1 | contig 14887 bp, 12 predicted proteins | sample LaCruzMarch2015__9_FD_192406 | JGI IMG/M metagenome (GOLD analysis project Ga0247831, IMG submission 192406) | Freshwater microbial communities from meromictic Lake La Cruz, Castile-La Mancha, Spain - LaCruzMarch2015_1m | ecosystem: Environmental > Aquatic > Freshwater > Lake | place: Spain...
TAATGATTTTATCAAGTTTCGTAAGTAAAAGATTAAGTTTTTAAACCTTAGTAGCACACATTGATTAATTTTGTCACATGCAATTTTCTAAACTTTTTGTCCGGTTTAATTGGGTAACCTTAATCCTAATTTATCTTGTAGTTGTCGCTGGAAGTTTTGTTCGAATTTCGGGCAGTGGTATGGGTTGTCCTGATTGGCCGAAGTGTTTTGGTCAATGGATTCCTCCAACTGAAGTGTCAGAATTACCACCTGATTACAGAGAAGCGTATCTGTTGAAACGTCAGAAAAAAGTAGAGAAATTCTGTAAATTTTTAAATGCAATTGGTTTAATATCAACTGCTGAACGTATCAAAAATGATCCAACAGTTTATGTTGAAGAAGCGTTTAATACTCGAAAAACATGGACGGAATATATCAATCGTTTGGTTGGATTTCTAGCAGGGAATTTTATGCTTTTAGGTTTTTTCTGGATTGTATTAAAGTATAGAAAACATAAAATTCTGTGGCTGTCAGCATTGAATTTAGTGTTAATTTTAATCGAAGCGTGGTTTGGTTCTATAGTTGTTGCTACTAATTTAGTTCCTTGGACAATTACAGTTCATTTACTTTTGGCGCTGGTAATCATTGCTTTACAACTCTATATAATTCGAATAATCAGTCCAGTTCAAAAGACAAATCTTCCTATTGAAAAAACACTGAGAATTTTAGTTTTTGTTGTTTTCGCTATTACTTTTTTTCAAATGTTTTTGGGAACACAAGTGCGAGAATCAATTGATGAATTAACCAAGCAAGGGTTTGGTCGCGAAACGTGGACGGATAAACTGGGATTGCCTTTTTACATTCACCGTAGTTTTTCGTGGTTGGTTTTAATTCTTTTGGCTTTTATTGCTTGGAAAAATGAACAAACCCACAAATATTTAATCATACGTTCTTCATTTGCGATTTTAGTTTTAGAACTTGTTTCAGGTGTACTTTTAGCTTATGCTGATATGCCAGGATTGGTGCAAACCTCACATTTGGTTTTTGCTTCCATTCTTTTTGGTAGCTTGTGGATGGCAACATTACGAATGAAAAAATTGAATTAATGGAATTGTCATTTATTTCAAAACTCAAAGTTATTGATCTTTCTACGGTGCTTGCTGGACCTTCAGTTGGAACTTTTTTTGCCGAATTAGGAGCTCAAGTACTAAAAATCGAAAACGCAGCTACTCCTGATGTTACGCGTTCGTGGAAGTTGCCAAGTGAAAACCAAGAATCAACCATTTCTGCTTATTTCTCATCGGTAAATTATCGTAAAGAATATTTACAACTTAATTTAAAATCTGAAGTTGATTATAATCAATTTCTTGATTTAGTGAAAGATGCTGATATTTTAATTTCAAATTTTAAGTTCGGTGATGAAGCAAAGATGAAATTGACAGATGAGCATTTGCGAGCAATAAACAGCAATTTGATTATTGGAAAAATCAATGGCTTCGGTTCTGACTGTGATCGTGTTGCTTATGATTTAATTTTACAAGCTGAATCTGGCTTTATGTCTATGAATGGTACACCAGAAAGTGGTCCTGTGAAAATGCCTGTTGCTTTTATCGATGTTTTAGCAGCTCATCAGTTGAAAGAAGGATTACTTTTGGCTTTACTCGAACGACAACTTAATGGCAAAGCCAAAACAGTTGAAGTTTCTCTGTACGATGCTGCAATCTGTAGTTTAGTAAATCAAGCTTCTAACTATTTGATGGCGAAAAAAATTCCTGAGAGAATTGGAAGTTTGCACCCAAATATTGCGCCTTATGGCGAGATTTTTGAAACTAAAGACCAACAATTAATCACGTTTGCGATAGGTTCACCGATTCATTTTGAAAAACTTTGTTTTTTTTTAGGATTAGAAAAAATAATAGTTGATACTCGTTTTTCAAGTAATCAAAATCGTGTAATCAATCGACAGCTTTTGTTTGAAATAATGCAAGTAAGAATAGTTGATTTTACAGCAGATGAACTATTAAGTAATATGCTGCAACAACACGTTCCTGCTGGAAAAATTAAAAACTTAGAAGCCGTTTTTGCTGAAAAAAAAGCACAAGACTTAGTTCGGTCGGAAGTGATTGATGATATAGAAACCAAACGTTTAACTTCAATTGCATTCAAATGGAAATAGAAATTCGAGTACCCAAAAATGAAATAGAGTGGGAGCATTACTACGATTTACGTTATCGAATACTCCGACAACCATGGAATCAACCGCGGGGAAGTGAACGAAATGAAGGCGATGCAACAGGATTGCACTTCGCTTTGTATGAAAATGAAATCTTAAAAGCAATTGCAAGATTAGATATCAATGACAACAAAAGTGCCCAAGTTCGATTCATGGCTGTTGAAACTGAAATTCAACGAAAAGGCTACGGAAAAAAGGTAATGTTAGCGATAGAAACGTATTGTAAGGAAAAGAATATTTCCGAAATCGTACTTCATGCAAGAGAAACTGCGATACCTTTTTACGAAAATTTAGGCTATCAATTAAACGAAAAATCGCATTTACTTTTCAATGAAATTCAACATTTTTTGATGACTAAAAAATTAGTACTAATACTGAATTAATAATTAATCTTCAAATTTATTAATTTTCAAATCTTCAAATTTATTAATCATTCTTCACTATAAGCCCGATGTACTCTTTTTGAGATTGAAGTCATCACTTCGTATGGAATTGTATCCATTGCCTTTGCGAAAGTCTCAATCGTTTGATTTTCACCAATAATCTCAACCTCTTCACCCTCAGTAACATCCAATTTACTCACATCCACAATAATCATATCCATACAGACTTTCCCAAGAATTGGACAAAATTTATTTTTGATAAAAACGCCTCCTTTTCCATTGCTCAAACTTCTTCTGAAACCATCAGCGTATCCCACAGGAATGATTGCAATTTTCATTTTTTCATTAGCCATAAACGTACGTGAGTAACCTACGCTTTCTCCAACTTGAATAGTTTTTATTTGCGAAATCTCACTTTTCCAGTTAATTACAGCTTGCAATCGTTTTTGTAAAGTTGGATTGGAAGATATACCATACATTCCAACTCCTACACGAACCATATCAAATTGTGCTTCGCTAAAATTGGCAATTCCCTCAGAGTTCAATAAATGGCGAATAAAAGGATATGGTACTTTATTTGAAATCCAAGTACACGTTTCTTGAAAACGAGTGATTTGTAACTGCGTAAAACGTTTGTCTCTGCGATTGTCGGCATCTGATAAATGAGAATACACACCAGCAATTCTGACTTCAGGCTGCGCTTGAATTATTTCCATCAACTTGGGTAATTCTTCGCGTTCAAAACCCAAACGACGCATTCCTGTGTCTAATTTAATATGAATTGAAAAATTAGATTTCTCCATCGATATTAAAGTTGAAATCAATTCATCTAATTGATTCAAGGAATAAATCGCTGGTTCTAAATTGTACTTGATGCACGCTTCAAAACCTTCTTCTTCAGGATTCATCACTAAAATGGGAATTTTTATCCCACTTTTTCGCAACTCAACACCTTCATCCGAATAAGCAACTCCTAAATATGAAATTCCGATTTTTTCTAAAAACGAAGCTATTTTCTCCAAACCAACACCATACGACTGGGCTTTCACCATCGCAAGTATTTTAGTGCTAGTTTGCAACTGATTTTTGAATACCGACAAATTGTGCTTTATAGCTGACAAATTGTAAATCACTTCTGTCTTGTGTTGCTTCAATTTAAACGAGCGAGCAATTTTTTCCATTTTCGCACCGCGTGTACCTTTCACCAAAACAACGGCATCTTTCAACTCGGCATCAGAAATAATTGGTTTGCTAGAAAAAACTAATAAATCAGGTTTGAAATCGTCGATCGTCAAACGAATTTTAGCTTCTAAATGCATCCAATCTTCGTCTAATCCAACAATCACAATGCGTTTTTTTCCTTCAGCTAACGCCAATTGATACTCCAAAGAAAGCTTTAGAGCGTCTAAATCTAGATTGTAAGTATCGTTGATAATGATAGAATTTTCGCGTCCTTCAAAAGTTTCCAAACGCATAGCCAATCGTGGAAGAGAAGTAATTTTCTGAATGTCTAAACCCTTTAAAATTTTCGCAGTGGCAATCGCTAACAAAGCAGAAGCAACACTTCCACGATCTTGAAAAGGTAATAATTGCAATTCTTTTGCAAACTCACCAATCGTTGGCTGATAAGCTTTAATGGAACGCATTTGTTCTTTGCTTATCAAAAATCCTGAACCTAAAACGGTGGTTTGAACATTTTTAAACAAAGCCATTTTCTCTTTCAAATGCAATTCATACGAAGGAAAATTTTCGGCGTGAGCTTTACTTACAGAAGTAAAAATTCCAATTGTGGGTTGAATCATTCGTTCCAAAGCTTCCATTTCTCCTGGTTTTGAAATACCTGCTTCGATAATTGCAAGGTCGCAATCTTCGTGTAAATTCAATAAAGAGAGCGCAACTCCCAATTGAGAATTATAACTTTTTGGACTTCTAACAATTCGATATTTATCGGAAAGCAAGTGAAACAACCACTCTTTAACCGTTGTTTTTCCTACACTTCCTGTGATTCCAATGATTGGATAAGTGATTTTTTTGCGGTGATAACACGCCAAATCTTGCAAAGCACGCAAAGTGTCTTTTACAAAAATAAAAGTGGCATCGTTTAATTCTGGTAATTTTGGCTCCGAAACTACAAACATTCGCACTCCTTTTTCATAGGCATCACTGATGAAATCGTGTCCATCGCGATACGCTCCTTTCAATGCAAAAAATGCTTGATTAGGTAAAGGATAAATTTTTCTAGTGTCAAATTGAATTTGTTGAATGATTTCTTCTTTTGAACCATTCAAATGCTTACCGTTAATAGCCAAACAAAACTCGTCGAACGTTAAATTAAGTTTCAATGTTGTGCAATATTAAAACACGAACGACAAAGAGGTATGTATTTTTCAACAGCTCCCACTAACACTTGTCCCGATTCTTTTACCGTTCGATGTGAAAATTGAGCTAAGTTACCACAAGAAACGCAAATCGCATGCACTTTTGTGACGTATTCTGCAATGGAAAGTAAAGCGGGCATTGGTCCAAACGGAATCCCTTTGTAATCCATATCTAAACCTGCCAAAATGATGCGCACACCTTTGTAGGCTAATTTATTGCAAACTTCAACAATTCCTTCATCGAAAAATTGCGCTTCATCGATTGCAACAACTTTTTCACCGTTCCATTTCTCTAAAATTTCAACAGCAGATTTAACAACAATTGCTTCAAAATCATTTCCTTGGTGACTTACCACTTTTTTCTTTGAGAAGCGATTATCGATTTCTGGTTTGAACATCACAAAAGCTTGATTGGCAAATTCAGCACGGCGCATTCGACGAATTAACTCTTCCGTTTTGCCAGAAAACATCGATCCACAAATCACTTCAATCCAGCCATTTTGGCGTCCCTCACCAGGGAATTGTTCTAAAAACATAGTTGTTTAAATTGTTAACATTTATTTTAATAAGTAATTGAGAATTTTTCACTCAATGACTAGTGTAGTTTTTAACTTTGGATTTTAAAAATCGTTATTAAGTTTAACCCCGTTGCAAATTCGTTAGCAACTTTACATTTTTGTTGAAAAATTACCTAAAAATGAAAAATATGAAGTCTTTGATTACTGCCATTGAGAATTCACTTGAAAAAATTGAAAATGGATCCATTGAATTAGCTGAACTGGAAACAATGGTGAATCAATCCCGAGAATTATATGAACGTTTGGTGGTGGTGCGCTATAAAGTTTATGCTGATTCGGTTTTGGGTTCAAAAACTACACTAATCGACGAGCAAGAAGGTGTTTTCACTGCACCAATCGTTGAAGAAATTCAAGAAACAGAAAAAGTGGAAGAAACTCCATTTGACTTTTCATTATTCGACGAAAAATCATACGAAGAAACAACGATTGAACTTGCCGAAGAAGAATCGGTTAAAATGAATCTAGAAATTCCAACAAACGATGTGGATGAAAAAACAGAGGAAATACAAACTGTACCTTTAACTAAAACAGTTATTGTTCCTGAAATTTTCGAAACAACTTCAATAGCTGAACCTGTTTCTCTATTCGCAGAATCTGCTCCAACTTTAAAAATTGAAGATGTTCAACCAGAAATTAACATTGAGAAAAAACCTGTTCCAGTAAGTAATTTTGATGAAGTGAAATTCCCAACTCCTGTTTTTGCTAATTCACCAATTGAGGAAATTCACGTTGAAACAACAATTGAAGAAAAATTACCAGAAGTTGTGACTCCACTAATTGAAACACCAATTGTAGAAACGCCGGTAAGCTACACTGCTCCAATTGTGGAATCAAATACAGCAATAAATCAAAATCCTTTAACTGATAATCCACTAGCTATAGGTTTGAAAGCAATTGAATCAAATGTTAGAAATAAAAATTCAATCGCTCCTTTAAACACATTAATTGGTTCGTTTAGTTTAAACGAAAAATTAACATTAATCAATGAATTATTTGCAGGATCCAGCGATGAATTTTCATCATCCATTAAACGTTTGGACTCGCAAGTAAATTTGGAAAGTGCCCATTCAATTTTAGCTGATTTGGCTGGAATTCACAATTGGGATTTGGAGAGTGAAACAACTGAAGAATTAATATTTAAAATTTGCCGACGTTATGCGAATAGCCCTTCTAATTAGTCTTTTAAGTTTAAATCTTTTTGCACAAACTGATCGCGTAAAAGATTTTACTAAACAACTTTGTTCACCCGAGTTTCAAGGTCGTGGTTACGTAAATGGTGGAGATTCCATTGCAGCAAATTATATTGCTAAAACCTTTCAGGAAATTGGTTTAAAACCAGTAAATGGTACTTACTTTCAGTCCTTTTCATTCCCAGTAAATACGTTTCCGTCCAAAATGGAGGTTAAAATCGGTGATAAACTATTGATTCCTGGTGTTGATTTTATCGTAAATGAAGCTTCAGGTAAAGGTAGCAATACAACTGATTTTCAGACTTTAGGGATATTTGAACTTTACACTGGAAAATATAGTTTTTCAAAGCTCGACAAAAACAAAATGTTCTATTTCTTGAATCTTGGATATGGAGGAGATACACTAACAAAAGTGAAGGAAAACTTAGTGAAAATCGCAAAATATGCACCAGTTATGGAAGTCGTAAATACTAAATTCACATGGTCCGTTTCTGGAACAGCTTATAAGTTTCCGTTTATTCAAGTTCAAGAATCGGTGTTTAAAAACCATTTTCAATCGAATTCCACAGCTGTTTCTTTTGACATTGTTGCGCAAATTAAAAATCATACCGCTCGAAACGTTATCGGTTATTTACCTGCGACAAAAAAAACGAAGAAAACCATAATGATTACAGCACATTACGACCACTTAGGAAGAATGGGTGCTGCAACATATTTTCCTGGTGCAAACGACAATGCAAGTGGTAATGGAATGCTCATTTCCCTTGCTGAAAAATTCAAAACAAAAGGTTTAAGGAATTACAACATACTTTTTGTTGCATTTGCAGGAGAAGAAATCGGATTGTTAGGTTCAATGTATATGACTTCCCATCCACCAATTGATTTAAAAAATATTCAGTTTTTATTAAACCTAGACATCATGGGAAGTGGTGAAGAAGGAATTACGGTTGTTAATGCAACACTTTTCCCTGAAGAATTTACACGTTTAGAAAACATCAACAAAGAGAAAAACTACCTTACACAAATTAAGCGTCGTGGACCTGCTGCTAATTCTGATCATTATTTCTTCACTGAAGCGGGCGTTCCTGCTTTCTTCATCTATACAATGGGACCTAATAAACACTACCATGATATTTACGACACCTATCAAGAATTGAGTTTTAGTGCCTTTGGAAACCTTTCCAATTTGTTGGAGGAGTTTTTTAGGGTAATGAAGTAAGAAATTTCTTAGAAAAAATAAACTAATAGTTTAAGTTCAGTGTTTTAATAAATTCATTTATACTATCTTAAAACATTTATATGTCCATTAAGAATAGTGCTTTTAGCAACTCCAAGTTCAGAGTATTCAATGTAATAGGTGTAAGTTCCATCTTGAATTTTATTTCCATTGTAAGAACCATCCCAACCTTCATTGAAGTTTTGAGTGTAAAATAATTGTTCACCAAAACGATTAAATACGAAACATTCATAACTTCCTTGGTCAACAATTGTAGAGAATATTGGTTTCCATACTTCATTGAATCCACTTCCATCAGGCGTAAAAGTATTTGGAACATAAACGTATAATTCTTCTTTGAAACTAACCGTTTTAATGATTGAATCTCGACATCCATATTCACTTTCAACAACTAGTTCAACATTAAAAGAAGCATCATTTTCAAAGAAAAAGTTATGAATAGGTGTATTTTCATTGGTAGTAAAGTTTCCGTCACCAAAATTCCACCAATTTTGAAATGAGTTTTGACTAGTATTTGTAAAACCAACAGTTGCTGATGTTTGATAATTTGCAAATTCATCAAAGTAAAAATTCGCAACTGGATTTGGATAAACACAAACTAAATCGGTATAACTGGCTGTGTTGATACAACCATTAGTTCCTACTACACTCAATGAAATATCATAACAATTTGAGTTGTAAAATGTATAATTTAAGCTACCACATGTTGAACTAACAGTTTGACCGTCAATTTGCCAAGTACACTGAGTGGATTCTATAAATGGTGTGCTAAAATCAATATTTAAAGGAGTACAACCTTCAGTTAATGAAGGCGAAATTGAAATGTTTGGCAATTCTAAAACTGAAATTAAAGCTGTTTCTGTGCTTGTACATCCATTCAATGAATAACTGAATGTTACAATGGTATCTGAAATAGGAGAAAAGTAGGCACTCGGATTATTCGAACCATCTGACCATGTAAATATTCCACCAGGAATTGAACTAGTTGCTGTAATTAGAGCTGAATTCCCTGAACAAATCGTTGGATTATTTGCTACCAAAATAAAAGGTGGAGCAACAGTTACATCAATAATAGCAATAGATGATTGACATGCATTTAAAGTATATTGAACAGAGTAGGTGGTGCTTTGAGTTGGGTTTACAACTATTGAGGAACTTGTAGCGCCAGTATTCCAAAGATAGGTTCCTCCGTTTGTAATTGGTGAAACTGAGATTGTAGCTGTTTGACCTAAACAAATACTTGTATCTTGATAAATTAACTGTGGACTTGGGGTAACATTTATAATTCCAATCCCAGTTGTAAAACACCCATATTGATTGGTTCCTAGTACATTGTAGGAAGTTGTTATACTTGGAGAAGCTGTAATGCTAGCTGTTGTTTGTCCATCATTCCATATAAAAGTTGTTCCAACTTGATTACTTGTAACGGTTAATGTTGCTGCTTGACCTTGACAAACAGTAGGATTATCAAAAGTTAATATAGGATTTGATTCAATTGTTAATTCCAAAATTTCAGTATTACAACCATTAACAAATGTATAAGTTCCACTAGTTGTGTAAGTTAAGTTGTTTTGAGACCAAGTGTAGGAATTACAAGCATTTGCAACAGTAGTATTGGTATTTTCTTGAGAAATAATTAAATTCAAGATTTTTGTATTACAACCTGTTATAAAAGAATAAACACCTGAATTAAAATAAGTTACCCCATTTTCAGACCATGTATATGAGTCACAAGCTGTTTGGTTAGTCGTATTTTGAGTTACTCCACTTATTGTTAATAACAATATTTCGGTCAGACAACCATTAACAACTGTATAGGTTCCACTTGAAGTATAAGTTTGATTGTTTAAGGGCCAAGTGTAAGAGCTACATTCAGTAATTGTCGTTGTATTAGTAACTGAATTTGAAATAGTTAAATTTAATACTTCTGTAACACATCCATTTACAAAAGTATAGTTGCCACTTGCTGTGTAAGTTTGATTATTTATGGGCCACGTAAATGAATCACAAGCATTAATGTTTGTTGTTGTATTGCTCGAACTAGGTGTTATCGTCAAATTCAATAATTCAGTTTGACATCCAACGGTAGTGAAATAAGTTCCTGAACTTGTATAGGTTAATCCATTTAATGGCCATGTGTATGAATCACAAACAGTCAAATCAGTAGTGTTTTGGGTTGAACCTGTAATCGTCAAATTTAGGTTTTCAGTAACACAGCCGTTAACAAAAGTATAGTTTCCGCTTGTTGTATAAGTTTGATTATTTATTGGCCAGATATAAGAAAAACATTCTGAAACGTTTGTGTTATTTACAATGCTTGAAGTTTCACTTACAGTAATAGTTTCTTGAGCAGTGCAAGTTCCTCCGTTTGTTGCAATTACAGTATAAGTACCTGCAGTTGTGATTTGAGCAGTTGAATTGTTACCTAAACCATTTGACCATTGATAATTTGTTCCACCAGAAGCTGAAAGGGTAGTGCTTGAACCCGTACAAAAAGACAATGAACCTGAAATAGATAAATTAGGTCCAGCACTTACGTTTACAGTTTGATTTAGAGTAACTATAGGACATGATGCAAATGAAATAATAGTTGAATACGTTCCTGACATTGAAGCTGAAGCTGCTAAAGTTACTTGTGGATTTTGTAGTATGGATGAGTAGTTATTCGGTCCAGACCAATTATAAGTCATTGCAGTATTTGTATTCGTGACTCCAACTGAAAAAGCTTCATTCTCACAAACTGTAACAGGAGCTAAAATACTTGGTCCATCAGCCCAAATTTCAACATCGTCAATATAAATTCCTTCATCAGTTCGATCAAAATTAGAGGCTGTACCTGAACTCATTACACTATTAAAACTTGAACAATTTGAACTATTTCTCCCAATTGAAATTACACGAAGTGAAATAGTTGATGTTCCAGAAGGAATAGCGTAAACAAATGGATTAGGTGTTTGATAAGTATTGCAACCAGAACTGGAGGAAGTCGTTCCACCTGTAGCGTTCCATGAATAATTGTGATCTCCAAAACCGCTAACTCCTGAAATTATAGTATAAGGATTTCCATTTAGTGAAATCATAAATAATGCTCCTTCTCGAGTGTCCATTCCTGGTCCACTTCCGTTAAGAACTGAATGATTAAAACTCAAAATAGCATTTGATAATAAAGAAATATCTATTGCGTCAAAAGTTAAGGTATTGCTTTCTCCAGATCTACCAACTCGAGCAGAATAAGAACCAGTTCGTGCGTGTTGATTGTTGCGATTTCCACCGGTATAAGTCCAATTATTTGGACAAGCATTAGTTGAACTTTCAAAACCTTGAGCGTAATATCTAATTTGAGAAAAATAAATGTTTGAAACAGAAATAAAAAGAAGTACAATAATATATTTCATGTTTCCACTAGGGCTTTACAATTCGGGTACAAAAGTAGTCTATTGGAATTGATTTAAGTTCATTAAACGTTTTAAATTATTGTTAATGCTATGATTTTCCTGAAATCGAACAGATAATTTTGATTCAATCTTCAAATTCTTAAATGTGAAAATTGGTTATTAGTGGGTAACTCTCTAAATTATTTTATTTTATCTGCCACTTTTACATTTTAAATCTCGTTTTTCTGACAGCTTGTCAACTTTTCAACAATGGCAGTATCTTTGACAAGCAAAAATCAAATTTGAAATTATGTCAGAAGAGAAAGATATACAAAACGAAGAAAACGTAAACGAGGCTATTGATAATCAAGAGGAATCAACGGTTGAAATATCAGAAGATACTGCTGAATCTGATGAGAAAAAAGAGCCAACTTTTGAAGAAAAATATAATGAGTTAAACGATCGTTTTTTAAGATTATATGCTGAATTTGAAAATTTCAGAAGAAGATCAAACAAAGAGCGTTTAGATTTAATTACAACAGCTAATGCAGGTTTGTTGAAAGATTTGTTGCCAATTATGGACGATTTTGAACGCGCCATTGCCAACAATTCTAATTCAACCGAAATTGAAAGCGTAAAAGAAGGTTTCAACTTGATTTTCAATAAATTCAAAAACACTATTGAAAGTAAAGGTGTTAAACAAATGGAAGCAAAAGGCCAACCATTTGACAGTGAATTACATGAAGCAATTGCAAATGTACCAGTTACCGATGAAGACCAAAAAGGTAAAGTTATCGATGATGTAGAAAAAGGATATATTTTAGGTGAAAAAGTGATTCGCTACGCGAAAGTGGTTGTGGGTCAATAAAAAAATAGTAAGCACTTTATGAGTCAAAAAAGAGATTATTACGAAGTACTAGGAATAGCTAAAAATGCGGACGAAGCTGAAATAAAAAAAGCGTACCGAAAAATGGCAATTAAATATCATCCGGATAAAAATCCAGGTGATGAGGAAGCTGAAGAAAAATTCAAAGAAGCCGCTGAAGCTTATGAAGTACTAAGTAATACTGATAAAAAAGCACAATATGATCGATTTGGTCATGCTGGTGTAAATGGTGGTGGATTTGGTGGAGGTGGAATGAACATGGATGATATTTTCTCTCAATTTGGGGATGTTTTCGGAAGTGCTTTTGGTGGAGGAGGAAGTTTTGGAGGAAGTCGAGGTGGTTCTAGAATGGTGCGTGGAACCAACTTACGTGTAAAAATGAAACTTACACTTGAAGAAATTGCAACTGGTGTAAAGAAAAAAATAAAAGTAAACAAGCTTGTAAATGCTGAAGGTGTAACATATAAAACGTGTACAACTTGTAATGGTTCTGGTCGTTTGACACGCGTAGCACAAACATTTTTAGGTGCAATGCAAACGCAATCAACTTGCCATGTTTGTCAGGGTGCAGGAAAGATGATTGACAAAAAACCAGCAGATTCCGACGCTCAAGGTTTAAAACGTAAAGAAGAAGTCATAGAAATTGATATTCCAGCAGGCGTAGAGGAAGGAATGCAATTAAGCGTTCAAGGGCGGGGAAATGCAGGACCTTTCAATGGAGTAGCTGGTGATTTAATCGTTGTAATCGAAGAAACTGAACATCAAGAATTAAGACGTGACGGAGAAAATTTACACTTTGATGCTGTTGTAAATTTTGCAGATGTTGTTCTTGGTGAAAGTATTGAAGTTCCAACTATCAGTGGAAAAGTGAAAATTAAAATTGAACCTGGAACACAAAGCGGTAAAGTATTGCGTTTAAAAGGGAAAGGTTTACCAAGCGTTCAAGGATATGGAACAGGTGATCAATTTGTACACATAAATGTATTCACACCTTCAAATATTTCAAAAGAAGAACGTGAGCTATTTGAAAAATTAAAAGCTAGCGAGAATTTTAGTCCAAGTGCTGAGGAAAGAGGAAAAGGTTTTTTCAAACGCATGAGAGACATTTTTTCGTAGATGATATATATTGATGGAGCAAAAGAAGGAAAAAACGATACAGTTCGCTATATAGTTGGTATTACCTTAATACTGTTCGCTTACATTATTGGTAGCACCTTTTTATTTATAGACATAGCAGTAAATTTTCCATCTGAATCAATTCCGGAGACAGAAAGTGAAATCATTCAATTAGTTGGGAAAAATCGATTTCTAATACTTGTTATGATTCCTTTCTTTTTGGTTTTTATCACTTTATTTTTTGTATCAACAAAAGTTCATAGCCGAAAATTTATTAAATTATTCACAGGTCGCGAAAAAATTGATATCAAACGGATCGTATATAGCTTCGGAATATTTATACTATTACAATCCTTTCTTTTAGGAATTCAAGTTTATTTCAATTCCAATATCGTTTGGCAGTTTGACTTTTATAAATTTATTCCTTTAGCACTAATTTCAATAGTGCTGATTCCAATTCAAACAACGTGTGAGGAATTACTTTTCAGAGGCTACATCATGCAAGGACTTAAATTGCGAACAAATAATAATTTGATTGCGATTTTGGTTTCTGGACTTATGTTCGGAATGGTTCATATTGGGAATCCTGAAATTGAAGTAATTGGATACCATATAATTGTATATTACATTGCTGTTGGAATTTTCCTTGGATTCATTTCCTATTTCGACAATGGAATAGAACTTTCAATTGGTTATCACGCTGCGAATAATTTATTTGCAGCATTGATGATTACAACGAATTGGCAAGTTTTTCAAACGGACGCGTTATTTATTGACAACACTCCACCTCAATTTGGATGGGACACGATAATCGGGATTTTGGTTATTCTTCCTTTCTTATTTTTCTTTTTCAAATACAAATATCAATGGAAAAGTTTGAGTTTGAAAAATTAATATTTTTAATTCAATAACAACTTTCAAATGCAATTAAATCTTACAATTAGAAAAATAGAAAAATCTGACCTTCCTTTTATTTATGAATGTTTGTGTCAACTAAAGAATGAAAAATTGGATTTCAAAATAATTGAGTCAATTCTTGAAGAAAATAGTAGGAATCCAAATTATCACTATTTAATTGCTGAAAATAAAGAGTTTAAACTTGGATTTATTTCTTTTCACATTCAGAATTTGTTACATCATTCAGGATTAGTTGGTGAAATACAAGAATTCTTTGTAGTTGAACAATTCAGAGGAAAGGGTATTGGTAAACGATTGGTTAATGATATTTTTAAAATTTCTGAACAACTAGATCTTAAAAGTATTGAAGTAACGACAAATAAAAAGAAGATAGACAACGTTCATGTTTATCAAAGTTTGGGGTTTAATTTGTCGCACAATAAATTCACTATTTATAAATAAAAAAATCCGTCATGAGCATTTTCATCGACGGATTTTTAATTCTAATAATAATTACTCTTACTCAACTATAAAGTAAATATCTACTCTACGATTGATTTTGCGACCTTCTGGAGTTTCATTTTCAGCTTTTGGTTTGTTCTCTCCGAAATAGTTAATTTTGATTCTATCTTCTTT
>Ga0247831_1005915_pt1 | contig 14880 bp, 11 predicted proteins | sample LaCruzMarch2015__9_FD_192406 | JGI IMG/M metagenome (GOLD analysis project Ga0247831, IMG submission 192406) | Freshwater microbial communities from meromictic Lake La Cruz, Castile-La Mancha, Spain - LaCruzMarch2015_1m | ecosystem: Environmental > Aquatic > Freshwater > Lake | place: Spain...
GTCACCCATTCTCCTGGCTCAAAAGTGCTTAGATAAGACCTTCGATCTTGCTCTCTCTTTTTTCCTCAATTTGTCAAAGAACTGGGCCACTTTTTTTTCCTAAAAAAGTGTACGCCTAGAAAACCGCAGAGTAAAGAAGTTGACGCGGAGTTTCGCGGAGTTTTTTTAGTATTTCGGAGTTTGGCCACCTGCGGTGGCGGGAGTTTGGGTGCTAGCAAAATTGTACTATACGTTAGGCTTTTTGCCTACTTCAGGTACTTGATTTTCGCAAAATCCTTCTGGTGCACGATCTCCGGTCACCGCAGGTGACGGACTCTACTGAACTAAAAAAACTCCGCGAAACTCCGCGTCACCTCTTTTACTCTGCGGGAAATAAATGTCGCGGGAAGAAAAACTCCGCGAAACTCCGCGTCACCTCTTTTACTCTGCGGTAAATAAATGTCGTGTGAAGAAAAACTCCGTGGAACTCTGCGTCAACTCCCTTACTCCGCGGTTAATAAATGTCGCGGGAAGAAAAAACTCCGCGAAACCTCTTTTACTCTGCGGTAAATAAATGCCGCGGAAAGATGTCCCGAAAAAAACTCCTCTTCCTCTAACTCGGTTGCACGCTCACCGCCGTCCAGCCCCCATCCACTATCAAGGTCTGCCCGGTCACGTGCCGCGCCTGTGGAGACACCAAAAACAGCGCCGCTTCTGCAATATCAATTGGGCTAGCCGGGCGACCCATCGGGGTGATGCCCGACCAGATCCGGTCATAATCAGGATCGTGCAAAGTCCGCTCGGTGGTGGTTGCTCCGGGGCCGATGGCGTTGCAGGTGATGCCGTATGGCGAAAGCTCTACCACCAGGTTTTTGGCCAGGATTTGGATGCCACCTTTGGTCATGGCGTAGGCGCCCAGGTTTTTGTGGGCCTGCGTACCCACCACCGACGACATCAACAACAAGCTCCCTCCAGCACCCTGCGCCCGCATTTGTTTGGCAGCGATTTGGGCCAGGAAGAAAGTACCCCGCATGTTGAGGCCCATTACTTCTTCGAATTGCTCAGGTTGAAACGCCCAGAAGTCGCCAAAGTGGGTGATGCCGGCATTGGCAATGGCAATGTCCAGTTTGCCAAATTCCTTGACACAGGTTTGCACCATGGCTTCGATGGTCTCGATTTGACTGACATCGCCCGGGAAGGCCAGGCAATTGCCTCCTTCCCAACGGATTTCTTCGGCGGCGCACTCGGCCAGTTCAGGATCGCGGTCGTTGAGCAAAACCGCAGCTCCCCGCAATGCGAGTTGGCGACAAATTTCATATCCGATGCCTTGCCCGGCTCCGGTTACCACGGCAACTTTTTCTGTGAAGGTCATGCTTTAGTTGGGTTTTAGGTATTAAGGGTTGATGGCGCTTCGGCTTCGCTCAGCGGCCTTCAGGCTGATGGCGCTTCGGCTTCGCTCAGCGACCGTAAGCCTGAAGGCCGCTGAGCGAAGCCGAAGCGCCGTCAACCCTAAACTTTTTCAATGCGAATCCCGGGTAACCGAGCTTCCTGAGCCACCTTTCAAAAAATCCAAATCTGCGCCCAGGTGCGATTGGGTGACGTGGTGTTGGTACAGGTGTACGTATCCCCGTGATTCAAAAGTTGGTGCTTGCCATTCGGCGCGGCGTTTGGCCAGCTCTTCGGGAGAGACCTCCAGGTTGAGGCTGCGGTTTTCCACGTCCAATTCGATGAAGTCGCCGTCTTGCACGAGGGCGAGCGTACCGCCTGCTGCCGATTCGGGAGAAACGTGCAATACCACCGTGCCAAAACCGGTACCGCTCATGCGGCCATCAGAGATGCGCACCATGTCTTTTACGCCTTTTTCCAGCAGTTTGGTTGGCAGCGCCATATTGCCCACTTCTGGCATGCCAGGATAACCTTTGGGGCCCACCGATTTGAGTACCATGATGCAACTTTCGTCAATGTTCAGGTTGGGATCGTCCACCCGGGCGTGGTAATCTTCAATGTCTTCAAACACCACTGCCCTACCCCGGTGCTTGAGCAATTCCGGTGAGGCGGCAGAAGCCTTGATCACGGCACCATTTTCGGCCAGGTTGCCTTTGACCACTACGATACCCGCCATGGGGTTGATGGGTTTTTCCAGATCACCGATCACTTCTTTGTTGTAGTTTTCAAACTCCAGGGCATTGTCCGTAATGGGTCGGCCATTGACGGTGATGGCAGGGTGCAGCAGGTCACCCATTTCTTTCATCAAGGCGGGTAAACCGCCTGCATAGTAGAAATCCTCCATGAAAAAGGCGCCAGAAGGCTGCAAATTGGCCAGCAGCGGTACGCTTCGAGAATGCACGTCAAAATCGTTGAGGTCCAGCTCAACCCCAATGCGTCCGGCCATGGCCAGCAGGTGGATCACCGCATTGGTGGAGCCACCAATTGCAGCGTTGACCTTGATGGCGTTTTCAAAAGCCTCACGGGTGAGGATGTCCGACAGGCGCAGGTTTTCACGCACCATCTCTACGATGCGCATGCCCGAATAGTGCGCCAGCACCTTGCGGCGGGAGTCGGACGCAGGTATGGCCGCATTGCCAGGCAGGGACAAACCCAGCGCTTCTACCATACAGGCCATAGTGGAGGCGGTACCCATCACCGCGCAGTGGCCACGGCTGCGGCCCATGCAGGCTTCCGCTTCGCGGAATTCATCTGCGCTCATTTGTCCGATTTTGTAGGCTTCGTTGAAGCGCCAAACATCGGAAGTGCCAATGTCTTTGCCGTGGTATTTGCCCGTGAGCATGGGGCCTCCCGATACTACAATCGTCGGGATGTTTACGCTGCAAGCGCCCATGACCAGGGAAGGAGTGGTTTTGTCACAACCGCAGAGCAGCACCACCGCATCCATGGGGTTGGCGCGGATGGATTCTTCTACGTCCATACTCGCCAGGTTGCGGTACAGCATGGCGGTGGGTTTGATCAGGGTTTCGCCCAAGGACATCACCGGAAACTCTACCGGGAAGCCGCCTGCTTCGTAGATTCCATGTTTGACCGATTCTGCCAATTCGCGGAAATGGGCATTGCAAGGCGTAAATTCCGACCAAGTATTGCAGATGCCAATGACGGGTTTGCCTCGAAATTCGTGGTCTGGAATGCCCTGGTTTTTCATCCAGGCGCGGTAAATAAAACCGTCTTTGCCTGTTTTGCCAAACCAGCCTTGGCTGCGCAGGGCCTGTTCTTGTTTGTTTTCTTGTTTGTTCATGTCTAAGTTCCGATCAAGTTTGGCAATAAAGATAGTTGCGGAACGGCGATCGGACGAAAAAATCAGCTGGAAAATTGGGGAAAACTACGACGCTCATCGATTTTAATTGGCAGCACGTATAGTTGTAGGCATATTTGTGGCCGATGATATCAAAGAACTAAGCCACAAACCATGAAAGTCCCTCAATTTTTCCTAACTTCATGCCGCCTAAGTAGTAGGGCAAAAATAAGTGTTTCATCGCCATCTAAAAACCACAAACCATATGGGAGTCTATTTCATAGTCCTGATTTTATTCGTTGCTTTTGTCTTATTCTCCGGTATTTTTACCGTAAGACAGCAAACCGCCTACATGATCGAACGATTGGGCAAATTCCACAGCGTCAGAACGGCGGGCCTGCAGTTCAAAATCCCTATCATCGACAAAACTGCGGGCCGCATCAACCTGAAAATCCAGCAATTGGACGTCGTTGTGGAGACCAAAACCAAAGACAACGTTTTCCTCCGCTTGAAAGTCTCTGTACAGTTCAAGGTACTGGACGAGAGCATTTACGAAGCCTTCTACAAACTCCAGAATCCAACCGAGCAAATTACCGCATATGTGTTTGATACCGTGCGCTCTGAAGTGCCCAAGATGCGCCTTGACGACGTATTCGAACGCAAAGACGACATCGCCATGGCCATTCGCCGAGAACTGGAAGACGCCATGAATGAATATGGCTACGGCATCATCAAGGCTCTGGTTACCGACATTGACCCCGATCAGGCAGTTAAAAACGCCATGAACCACATCAATGCCGCTGAACGCCAAAAGTTATCGGCTGAATACGAAGCAGAATCAGAGCGCATTCGGATTGTGGCGCGCGCCAAAGCGGAGGCAGAATCCAAGCGTTTGCAAGGCCAGGGTATTGCCGATCAGCGCCGCGAGATCGCCAGGGGTTTGGAAGAATCGGTTGACTTGCTCAACAAGGTCGGCATCAATTCCCAGGAGGCATCTGCGTTGATCCTGGTGACCCAACACTACGATACCCTCCAGCAAATTGGTCAGCACAGCAACAGCAACCTGATTTTGTTGCCCAATGCTCCGACTGCGGCCAGCGACATGCTGACTCAAATGATCACTTCCTTCGTAAGTACGCAGGAACTGGCCGAACAGATGAAAATCAGAAATCCAAAGAACGCCAACGTGAAAGTTCTGGAACAGCCCAAACAAGAAATTGTGCTGAACAATCCCAATGAGGCGAAGTAATTAATTCGGCAAATACTGCTAAAAATGGCTGATTGGCAATACCTTGCGTTTGTCGGTCAGCCATTTATTTATTGCTCCTTTTTTTTGAAAAGAAAACCCCGGGATTGATCGTTCAAGCGTTTCTCTCAACTCAAATTGAAAAACCAGCATGAAAGTCCTGAAAGTATTGTTTTTGTTTTTGGCCGTTTTAACACAAACGGGAAGGGCACAGGAAGCACTCGGTCTGCGTTTACAGCAATTCAGCGGCATCAACAGTACCATGCTCAACCCCGCCCTCGGTGGATTGTACCCAAAAAAATGGGACATCAACCTGGTGGAGACCGTCAATTCCATCAGCAACAATTATGCTTTTTTTGAAAACTCCAAAGCTGGTGAATTCAATCGATACCGCAACATCCAAAACCTATACAATGGGCCAGACCTGGGCAATGATCTAAATCCGGGCACCAATAGTCTGGTGGTGGATTATTATACCCGCAAAAATTCCTTTTATGGGGATGTTTCCGCAACGGTTTTGGGGCCTGCTTTTTTGCTTCGTTTTGGCCAACATGGCATCGGATTGACGACGCGGCTGCGCCTGGAAACCGAGACCACTTTTCCTGCCGATTTGGGTTATTATACCTACAATGCCAATCGTGGCAAGGTAAACATGACTCCATCCCATTTCAGCAGCATGGCATGGCGCGAATGGGGGCTGCATTACGATTACTCCATCCAGTCAGGAGATGACCGATCTTTAATTTTGGGGGTAAACCTCCGTTATCTGCAAGGTTACGAGGCCCTTTCCGTGTTCAATAAAACCTTTAGGTACCAACAAATCCGTCCAGACAGCTTTGAGGTTAGCCCAGGTGAAGCAACCCTGATGTTTACCACTGGCAACCTGGGGGCAAATGCCAACACGCCCTACGAAGCCAAAATTCAGGGCAGTGGGCTTGGACTGGACATCGGTGCCATCTATTCCTACCGGGGCGAGCGCTGGAATTGCAACGTGGGGGTATCGCTCAATGATTTGGGCAATATCGTTTTCCGCAACAGTGGCCAAATGCACCGTTTCAGCAATGATTCCACCTTGATTTTTAATACCGCCCCATATACCTCCTGGACGGATGCCGCAGACATTACCAACAAAGCCGCCAATTTAAGTGAACTCCTCAGTGGCGATCCACGTACCTCCCTGGTCGATTCAAGTTTTTCGATGGGGCTTCCGGCGCATCTGGTGGTGCATGGTGGGCTCTACAAGGATACAGGATGGCGGATGTTTTTTGTGGTACAGCAATCCTTACCGCTGAAAGGCAATCAATTGCACAAGGCGAGTTTTGCCTCCATCGTACCTGGTTGGGAAAACAATTGGATTGGAGCCTATGCACCAGTTACCCTCTACAATTTCCAACGTTTGCGGGTGGGTACGGCGATACGTATGGCTTTTATGACCATTGGCACCGACAACCTGATTCCCTGGATGCTGCGGGGCAAACTTTCGGAAGCGGGGTTTTATGCGGCCATCAAAATCAGCCCCTGGCCAAAGAATATGTCTACTGGCGACAATACAAAAGGGGGCAAGGGAAAAAGAGGCAAGGGTTTAGATTGCTATTCATTCTAGAGAGATTCGGTACCCAGAATCACTTTTTATCCCTTGAAAAGTCGGATTCAACCCATTTCTATCCAGCTTTAGGGTCATTCTCTACTTTTACGAAAAAAAACGATGGAGGCATTAGAAAAAAGAAACTGGGGATTGGGGCTATTGCTGAGTATGTTGCTGGCAGGAGGCATGCTGGTGAATGCTTACCAGTCCTTCGAAGATGCGCAAGGAGAGTGCTACAACTGCTTTGATGGTCAGTATGATTTTCTAAAAAATACTGTCCTGTCCACTGCCTTATTGTGGTTGGGTGGCTTATTGGGCGGATTGATCATCCATCATTATGTCACTCCTGCGGTGCTGCGTCAACGCTTTGGAGTGGTAGCCATTCTAGCCAGCATCATTGCGCTAATTTTTGTTTTCGGCGCGGCGGCGGCCTATGGATACTTCAACATTGACCTCTATCGAGATGATGGCGAAAATGGCCCACGTGTCAATGCTTATTTTAGTGCCTTACATTTGGTACAGGATTCCCTAAAGCTGCTCCTGGTCATTTTTGCCTATGAATTGATTACTGAAACTTATTATTTTTTGATGGAAAGTTCCCGGCGCAACCGGAGTGTGGTACTCAAAGCCTTGGCTGAATTTGTATTTGGTTTTTGTGGTCTGGTAGCCATTTGGTACACCATCAAACTGGGTCGCATGATCATATCTGGCGTGCCCGACTGTAGAGATTGTGATTGGGTGCCCCAATTCTTTTGGTACTGGATCATTCCGGTTTTATTGCTGCATTTGCATTGGTTCTATCGCTGTATACCTATAGTTAGGGCTGGTTTTACCCCTCAAAACCAGCTCAGTTTTTTAGAATTGCTGGTGGTGCCTTTTCTGATACTGGTGTATTTTCTTTATGAGATTTCTTATGATTCATCCTTTGAAGTCACGGTTTTCAATCTCATCGCAGTACATGTAATTGGCGTTGGCAGTGCGTATTTGCGGTCTATTTTTGCGGCGGAGCAACGTTCCTTCCTCACCGAAGTCACTCAAAGTTCTGCCGAACTCGGCGCACTGCGTGCCCAAATCAATCCCCATTTTTTGTTCAATGCGCTCAATACCCTTTACGCCATTGCGATGAAGGAAAACAGTGAAAAAACCGCCGATGGCATCCAGAAACTGGGCGATATGATGCGTTTCATGCTGCACGAAAACCATCAAAACCGCATCCCACTGGCCAAAGAAATCGAATACCTGCACAACCTGATCAGCATCCAGGAATTGCGGCTGGATGAGAATCAGCAAATAGAACTGAAGGTCAATCTACAAAACCCGGATCGGGACGTATTCATTGCCCCCATGTTGCTCAATCCTTTTGTGGAAAATGCGTTCAAGCACGGCATCAGTTTCAGAAACCCTTCCTGGATTTACATCACCCTTACCCACGATCCCGAGCACATCTTTTTCAAGGTGCACAACAGTTACCACCCCAAAGCCGAAAACGAACTCGACCCCGAAAAAGACAGCCACGGCATCGGGCTGGACAATGTGCGCAAGCGCCTGGATTTGTTGTATCCAGATAAGCATGAACTGAGCATTCAGGTATCCGAACACGATTATTTTGTATCTTTAATCTTGACCATTGTTTAAGCAAACATGAAACTATCTGCCATAGCCATCGATGACGAACCCAAAGCCCTGGAAGTGGTGCAAATGCACGCGGCCAAAGTACCCTTCGTTGACCTCCAAGCGAGTTTTATCGATGCGTTTGAAGCCTTGCCTTATTTGCGCGAACACAAGGTAGACCTGCTGTTTCTCGACATCAAAATGCCGGATATTTCCGGGATTGAATTTGCGCAGATTTTAAAAAATGGTCCGTTGGTGGTTTTCACCACGGCTTATAGTGAATATGCAGTACAGGGCTTTGACCTGGATGCCGTGGATTATCTGCTCAAACCGTTTTCCCTGGCGCGTTTCACCAAAGCGTGCAACAAGGCCCTGGAAATGAAAAACCGACATGGCGCGGAAGCACCACCAGAATTCATTTTTTTGAAAACGGGCTACGAAGAAGAGAAGGTTTTTCTTAAAGACATTCTGTACGTGGAAGCTGCCGGAAATTACATGACTTATGTGCTCAAAGAGCGCAAGTTGATGTGTCGCCAAAACGTGCCCGAAGCGCTGCAAAACTTACCCGAGCAGGATTTTGTGCGGGTGCACCGCTCCTTCATCGTGGGCGTTCAACACGTAGAAAAAATTGCCCGCCAACAAGTATGGGTCAATGGGACTGAAATCCCAGTTGGCGCGTCTTTCGAAGACAGTATTGGTTTGATCAAGGAGCGGTTGAATCCTTGACAAGTGCTTTTTCAGAATCAGGCAGCTGTTTTTTAGTAAAGTTATACCTTTTTAATACAACTTCCCACCCACCGGCCCCCACCAGGGCAACACCTCCACATTGAACCTTCCTGCTTTCACGGCGGGGTCAAGCCAGATCAGGTATTCCGCTTCTTCTTGGGAAACAGCGCTCAGGATCAACATTTCGAGAATGTCTCCAGATCCATCCATGATTCCAGAGATGCACATTTTTTTGGTTTCGCCCAACCATTGCAAATGATCCAGATGGGATTTGTTTAAGGATTCGTGGTCTTTTTGGCTGAGGTTGCGCACGGGGCCGCGCCGAAGGAGGCACATGAAGTATTTTTTCAACAAATAAATGGTATCACCCATTTGAACCCGCATCATCTGAAATTGAGCATTGGGGTTGGGTGGAGCAGCAGTCGGAGATTTGGGCATAAGTTGAGCCAGAACTGAGGTGCAAATGCCCAAAAAAAACAGGATCAAAAACAGTCGTGATCGCATGAGTGTGCATTTGAAAGCAAGGTAAAATCATCAAACAGGGTTGGTATCAGTTTTCGTTTTGCTCCCTTTTATTCTTTAACGCAACCTTAACTGTTCATATTTTAAACCCCATTCGCCCTGCTTGAGTCTGAGTAGATGTAAAACATATTTACAAAAACCAAAAAATCACAAAACCATGAAAACGAAAGTTTTGTTCTTCGCAATGTTCATTTTGGGCTGTACTGCTGCTTCTTTTGCCCAAAGCACGAATACTCCAGTAGTACGGGAGCGCCAGGAAAACCAGATAAAACGCATCAAGCAGGGTCGCAGATCAGGTGAACTGACCAAGCTCGAAACAGCAAGATTGGCTGGCCAACAAGCCCGTATCCAGGACAACAAGCTCGATGCAAAAGCGGACGGCACAGTGACAGTACGTGAACGTGCAAAAATCCACAACCAACAAGAACGTGCCAGTCGCAACATTGCCCGTCAAAAACACGACCGTCGAGACCGCAACTAGGACTTGATCTCTAGATTCAGGAAAAAACCGCAGGCAATATCCAATTTACCAGAACATTCTATTACCTTTCTGCTCTAACTAAAAAACATTTATGGAGCGGTTTATAGGACTCTTGGGGATGGTTCTGATTTTGGGTATTGCCTTCCTTCTTTCAAACAATCGTAAAGCTATCAATTATCGTACCGTTGGCGTTGGGCTTTTGCTCCAATGGGGATTGGCGATTTTTATTTTAAAAACCACTTTGGGTAAAAATATTTTTGCCTGGCTGGGTGCCAAAATCCAGCACCTCTTGCAAATGGCCGATAAAGGCGCCGAATTTGTTTTTGGGCCACTCGTCAAAAAAGACCTGATGGACAAGGTAATGGGGCCAGAAAACAGCTTCATTTTCTTTTTCAAAGTCATTCCTACCATCATTTTCGTGGCCGTTCTGGTCAATATTCTTTACCACATTGGATTGATGCAACGGATCGTATCGGTGATGGCCGTAGGCATGAAATGGCTTATGGGTGTGAGTGGCGCCGAAGCCATCTCCAACGTAGCCAGTACCTTTGTGGGGCAAGTGGAGGCCCAAATCATGATCAAGCCCTATCTCAAAACCATGACCAACTCCGAGTTGATGTCGTCGATGACGGGTAGCTTTGCCTGCATTGCAGGAGGCGTAATGGCCACCTATATCGCCTTGGGGGTACCACCCGAATACCTGCTGGCAGCCAGCATCATGGCGGCTCCTGGCGCCTTGGTCATTTCCAAAATCGTATACCCTGAAACGGAAGAACCCGAAACCCAGGGCGTGGTGAAGCTCAAAGTGGAGAAAGCCTACGTCAATCTTGTGGATGCCATTGCAGGCGGCGCGAGCGACGGTTTGCGGGTAGGGCTGAACGTGATTGCCATGCTGATCGGATTTATCGCCTTGATTGCCTTGCTGGATTTGATCCTGGGCAACATTGGTGGAACTTTTGGTTTACCAGAACTGAGTTTCAATTTTATTTTAGGCAAAATTTTCTTCGTATTCGCCTGGGCGATGGGCGTCCCAGTTAAAGATTTACAAGTGGCAGGCTCCTTGATGGGTACCAAAATGGTGGTCAATGAGTTTGTGGCCTACCTCCAATTGGTAGACATCAAGCATACCCTCGCGCCCAAAACCATCGCCATCGTGAGCTTTGCTTTGTGCGGATTCGCCAATTTCAGTTCCATCGCCATCCAGGTTGGTGGCATTGGGCAATTGGCGCCAGAACGCCGGGCAGATTTGGCCAAGTTGGGCTTCAAAGCACTCATCTGTGGTACCCTGGCCAGTTACATGTCGGCAACCATTGCGGGGTTGCTGTTTTAGAGCATGTCTAAACAACACTCAAGAAATTGGCAGATAAATTTTTATCGAAAACATTGATTCATGGCTATCTACAAACAAAAAATCGGGGGATTAATCCTCCTGCTCCTTTGCGTACTCATTGGGGCAAATGCACAAAGTGGGTTTTACGACCTGAGTCCGCTTCCTCTCAGCAATCTGGAAGGGTTTCGCTCACCCAGCGCCAATTGGCAAATTGTAAGCGAAACCAGTGGCAGCCCTGACGCCAAAACCCTGAATTCCAAAGCAGGTACGGGCGTGCTTTTTGACAATTTTGGCGAAAAATTCCTCTACAAGAAGGAATCGGATCTGTACAGCGCTCTGGAACACGGCGACATGTACCTTGAACTCGACTTTATGTTGCCACAGGGCTCAAATTCAGGGATTTACCTACAGAGCCGTTACGAAGTGCAACTCTTCGACTCATGGGGTACTGGCCGACCCAAATACCAGGACAATGGCGCCATTTATCCCCGCTGGATCGAAGCCACCAAAACCAACTACGAAGGCCATGCCCCGAGGGTCAATGCCAGTCTGGCACCTGGCTTGTGGCAACACCTGCAAATTCAGTTTCAGGCACCCCAGTTTGACGCCCAAGGGCGAAAAACCAAGCCTGCGGTATTCAGTAAAATCGTACTCAATGGCATCACCATTCACGAAAACGTGGTGCTACAAGGGGTAACCCGGGGTGCCGTTTCGGACACAGAAGTGGCCAAAGCTCCTTTTCGCATTCAAGGAGACCACGGCCCGGTGGCTTTTCGCAACATCAAATATGCCTTGCTCAATGAATTTGAAGCGCCGCTCAAATCCTTGACTTACCAATACTACGAAGGCAATTTTGAGAATTTTGAAGCACTGGCTACCGCAAAATTGACCCGCGAAGGCAAGGCGGATCGGATTGATTATACGCTTGCCGACAATGTCAATAAAATGGGGCTGGTATTCAATGGCAAGATCGAGATCAAAGAGGCGGCCAATTACCAGTGGATTTTGCAGCGTTATGGTACCGCGAAGCTCAGTGTGGACGGCAAAGAAGTTCTCCCCAGTGACTGGAAATGGATTGGAGATCCTTCCATTGCAACCACTTACCTGAGTGCAGGGGAGCATACCTTCACGGTGAGTTACCTGAAAAACTTCAGTTGGTGGCCCACTGCGGCAGGATTGAGCTTGCAAAAAACCAATGGCAAACCCATTACCCTGCATACTCGATCCTCTTTACCTGACCCTACTCCTACCCCACTCATTTCACTTGAGCCAACTCAAGAACCCAAGCTCTTGCGTTGTTTTTACCAACATTTCAAAAAGAAAAAGACCCATGTAATGATGGTGGGCGACCCCAAAGGTATCCACTATGCCTACGATCTCAACCAGGGCGCTTTGCTGCAAACCTGGCGGGGCGAATTTGCCAATGTAACAGAAATGTGGTACGAACGTGGGGAACCACAAACCGCGGCGGCGATGGGGGCTGGAGTGAAGCTTCTTGGACGTTCTCCATTGGCCATCGATGCATTGCCCGATACCCTGGATCAACAAAAAGAATTGCTGTACAAAGGGTATCAATTGTCAACAGATCGCTACCCTAGCTTTAAGTACCAATACAATGGACTGGATTTTTCGGATGGCTTTAGACCAAGTGCCAACGCTCAAGCCCTGGAACGAGTGACCACCATTAAAAATCCAGCGGGTAAAAAGTTTAGCTACCGGGTAGTTCAGGGCAATGAAATCACCAGTTTGGGCAATGGCCTATATGCCGTAGATGGCCAAAGTTACTACGTGCGGGTAGCCGACCCAGCGGGTTTCAAAGTGGTGGTCAATCGGGGTCAGAAAGAATTGATTCTGGAATCTGCTCAAACCGAATTGAAGGTATCTTCTTCCTTGATTTTCTAAAAACGAAACAACATGCAATCGCTAAAGATATTTTGCCTCTTTTTTATACTCGGTCTGGCCTGTGCTGCAACAGCCCAAACGGGTAAAGCCCTGACTGAGAAGGATTATTTTTTCCTAAAAACTGTAGCCATCCCAGAAGACATCAAGCTGGAAGTAGGTGGCCTGGCCCCGATGGCCGATGGCCGCTTGGCGGTATCTACCCGCCGGGGTCAGATATGGATCATCGAGAATCCCTATATGCTCAACGGCACGCAGCCCCACTACCGATTGTTTGCAGAGGGCTTGCACGAGGTACTGGGCTTGGCCTACAAAGATGGCTCGCTCTATTGTACCCAACGGGGCGAGTTGACCAAAATGACCGATACCGATGGGGATGGTCGTGCCGATTTGTTTGAACCCATCTACCGTTTCGAACTCAGCGGCAATTACCATGAATACGCTTATGGGCCGGTTTTCGACAGCAAAGGCGACATGTACGTTACCCTCAATGTGGCTTGGGTTGGTTTTGGAGAAGGCCTTGCCAAATGGCACGGCTGGTTGCTCAAAATCAAGCCCGGTGGCAGCATGGAACCCATCGCTACCGGATTGCGCTCTCCAGCGGGTTTCCTGGTCAATGGCAAAGACGAAGTATTTTATGCCGAAAACCAGGGCGACTGGGTCGGCTCAGGTCGGGTGACCCACCTGGAGAAAGGAGATTTTGCCGGCAACGCAGGCGGACTCAACTGGACCAAAGAACCCGAATCTCCCCTACGCCTCACCAAGGCTGAACTGGCCAAGGTAGACGATAGTCGCACCCTTTACGATGCAGCCAAAGTAATCAAGGAAATCAAATTGCCTTGTGTATGGTTTCCGCATACCTTGATGGGCATTTCTACCGCCGACATCATTGAAGACAATACCAACGGTGCGTTTGGCCCATACAGTGGTCAGTATTTTGTAGCCGATCAGGGGCACTCCAAAGTCATGCGCATGACCCTTGAACGGGTCAATGGCGAATACCAGGGGGCTTGTTATCCATTCCGGGAAGGATGGGCTTCGGGTTTGTTGCGCTTGCGCTGGGGAACCGATGGTTCGATGTGGGGTGGCATGACCAGCCGGGGTTGGTCAAGCACGGGTAAAGCAGACTATGCTTTGCAACGCCTGGTTTGGTCGGGCAAAACGCCTTTTGAAATGAAAAACATCAGTGCGCGAGCCGATGGATTTGAGATTGAATTTACCCTGCCTGTTGATAAAGCGATTGCCAAAACTGCCGCCAATTATGGGTTTACGTCCTTCAATTACGAATACCACCACCAATACGGTAGCCCCATCATCAAGCAGGGCAATTGTCCTTTGCGGGGCATCATTGTATCTGAAGATGGACTGAAAGTACGGGTAGTACTGGACAGCATCCGCGAAGGCTTTATCCATGAAGTGAAATTGAAAAACTTCAAAGCCGCAGAGGGTACTCCCCTACTCCACGATTTTGCCTATTACACCATGAATAGTATTCCAACGGGTGAAAAAGTAACCTTGAGCGCTGATCAAAAAGTAAGCGCTGTAGTGGCGCCAAGTCCGATGCAGCACGATCATATGAATGCGAATGGACACACTCCTGAGGCTGCGCCAAAAAGCAAAAAGGACAAGAAAGCACCAAAAGCTGCGGTGGCGTTGAACAAAAACCTCAATACCATGCCCGCAGATTGGGGGCAACCGGATGTGGTCTTGTCTTTGGGCACCAAACCTGGCTTGAAATTCGACACCGAATTGTTGAGTGTCAAGGTTGGCAGCAAGGTTAAACTGGTTTTCAACAACAACGATGACATGCAACACAACCTGGTGGTAACCCTGCCAGGAATGGCCAATAAGGTAGGTGAAAAAGGCATGGCGCTCGGCCTCAAAGGCCCCGAAATGAACTACGTACCCAACCTGCCAGAGGTTATTGCAAACAGCAAAATTCTGGAACCAGGCACAAATGAAACCATTTACTTTACTGTACCCAACAAACCAGGCGATTATCAATTTGTGTGCACCTATCCTGGTCACTATTTGGCAATGCAGGGTATTTTGAGGATACTGCCCTGATGGACAGTGCAGCATGTAGTCGTTTATATCTACTACATGCTGCATATTTTTTGGTTTGTTTACTTAAGCTGGACTTTATCCCTTTAGAAAAGAAAAGAACTGGGTGAAAAAGCATTATTTTGAAGGTTCTCAAGCTATCAAGATATATGCAATTACCACCCGAGTTCCAGGACTCAATATCCGTTTTTTC
>Ga0247831_1005918_pt1 | contig 14875 bp, 14 predicted proteins | sample LaCruzMarch2015__9_FD_192406 | JGI IMG/M metagenome (GOLD analysis project Ga0247831, IMG submission 192406) | Freshwater microbial communities from meromictic Lake La Cruz, Castile-La Mancha, Spain - LaCruzMarch2015_1m | ecosystem: Environmental > Aquatic > Freshwater > Lake | place: Spain...
CCTCGACAGTCTCGAATTGGCCTCTGATGCCAACTTTTTCCAATCACTTTGCATAACGACAGTCGTCCCTCCAATGGCGATGGAAAATAGGCCAGCTGTTATTCCCAGCCACAATCCCTCGACTCCATACCCTTCTCTCACGCCAAGGACGTAACCCAATGGGATGCCAATAATATAAAAAGCAACAAAGTTATACTTGGCAGCTAAGGCCTGTCGACCAGACCCTCGGAAAACCCCCTGAACACAGGCATTGAATGCATCCGAAAATTGAAATGCCGTCGTAATGAGAAGCAGGGTCTTAGCCTGCTCGATAATGTCGGGGTCTGACGTGAAGATCCAGGGAATGGCATGGCGGAATGTAAGTAGGAGTGCAACATTTATACAACTCAATACTGCACCACACGCAAATGTAAGTTTAGATGCCACCTCAGCCCGATGAGCTTCACCAGCACCTAGTGCATTACCAACACGAACATTCCCAGATACGGCCACACCCTGATAGAGAGTGTATGTTATGGACGAAACATTCATTATGATACTGTTTGCACCAATCCCAACAATTGCTTCTTGACCTGGTAATATCCCACACAAGAGTGCAATGACTTCGAAGGCAACCCATTCAAACATTACTTGCAACATGCCTGGGATACCAATTCGTAGAAATTCTATAATCGCTGCTGGGCTTAATGCTTCTTTGGGCACAAACCCTTCCCAAATGTGATGCAAGAACTCTACATCATCCTCATCATCTTCGTCATCTTCATTTACATTCTCATCGCATATTGCTGTTGGAACTCTACATGACTGCATATCCTGTGGATTGCTCTTATATGATACGTCCGACGTATCATCACTGTAGTCTCCTCTTTCATTCTCGATCCCATCATTCCCCGAGTCACCCAAACCAAAGACCATGCACAACAAGACAGATGGTACCTTGATAACTTCTCCCACAGAATGTGCCACTGCTGCACCCAACCAGCCCCATGCCGTGCAATGAACTAGATAATATCCTAATCCAATATTAACAATATTGCAAAACAATGTCGAAATAAGCATCGGCCGGGCCTCGTTCCGTGATTGAGAGACCTTTTGTATCAATTCGTACAGACATTGGAATGGCACACCAATCATGAGATACCGGATAAAGTCTCCACTAAAATATGATACCGCCACGGGCTGTCCTAATGCGATCAATATCGATGATGCATTCCACATTATTATACTACTGAAAAGAAATATAACCGATATGACGCTCACGCCCGTGAGGGAGTAGGTACCCATTTTGTGAGATTGGTCTGCTCCATATGCCTGCGAGCATAATGTATCCATCGCAGTGAGCATCCCAAATGCGGGCGATAACGCCACCACATTCAATATCATAACTGCCAATGCTGCCGCATCTAAATGTAATTGTTTCAACGAGGCGGCCTCCTCCGCTTTTTCTCCTCCCACTCCTCCTCCATCCAAACCGCCCCCCATATCGACACCGTGATGAGATCCATCGTACGTGGCTCGACCGACTAGGATGATTGTCACAATGCCTGGACTCATTTCTAAGAATGAAGTAATTATCACGGGTATTGTGAGGTTGGCCATGCCGGCTATTTCATCTTGCAGAAGTCCCTCGTCCTTTTTGCACGACGTCGTTGTCGTTCTCGACGATGGGATCTTTTCATCATCATCATCATCATAGTCGTCATCGTCAATAATTAGCGGTACACGTTCAACATCGTCATCTTCGTCTAAACTTTCGCTGCGTCGGGCTTCTATTATGGATCCGTAACCGTCTTCTACCGCGCCGCTCTGCACGCGTCGTCTACCTCCCTGCTTTCCACGGTCCAACGAACGCGAACGCAGAGGATGATGCTGAGTGAGGAACTGATTATTATTATGATGACTTGACGACGACGCTCGTCGTCCGCGTCCAGTACTGTCGAACGAACCAGAGCGTGCACGGTTCATGAATTATTAACGCTAACAATGATATCGTGAACTCTCGTGGAATCCTAGGAATCTGGTAAGGGAAGAGAAATCCCTGAAGGCGGGAAGAGAAAATTCTCAACAAAGGGCAACATCATGGAGGGAGGGCCAACCAGCTGGACGACGACGACAGCATAGACGAGGAGAATGAAGAGTGGGAAGCCGAGCGACAACGAGAACGTGATGAAGCGATGCGCAAGATTGAGACGAACGATCCCACCTTTACAACGCTGTAAATTGAATATGACGATGAGGATGGTTGGGAAGAGTTGGGGACGGCCATCGGTAGGAACACTCAGCTGACGAATGTTATACTGCATAGTCACTTGAGAAATATTCCAGCCATTCACTTTAGGGAATTTGCTCGTGGTTTGAAGTTCAATCGATCCATAAAGAAACTGAAAATAGCTTCTGGTTGGAACCATTCCGATCATGAAGCGTGGGAACACTTGACACGATTTTTCATCGATAATGAAGCATTTGAATGTCTGAAACTCATCAATCTCTGTTGGAACGTGAATTATCATAGACAGTTGATCTCGGCCCTACAAAGCTTTGCTTCGTTAAAAGAATTCACGCTTTCCAGTGGTTACGACCCTGGCTACTACAATGTCAGTGCAGGCAGTGCAGATGACGACATTGATGCTCTGATTGAGCATCACACTTGCTTGAGGAAACTGACAATTCAAGGATTTTGTATGGGAAGGGGGGGATGTGCCGCTCTGACAGCTTCTTCCCTTATCCAACTTCATCTGCAATATGGTGTACAAATTAATGATGAGGGGGCAAGAGCATTTGCAACTGGCCTTGCAAGGAATACCACGCTCAAGGAACTAAAAATCATTCATTCAAGTAATATCTCTGACATTTCGTGGCAGTCTATATTCACCGCATTCTCGACGTGCAAGGTTGAGAATCTGATTATGGATTCCAACGGACTGAATGATGCAAGTATGCAGTCACTCTCGAATGCTTTACTTCACAATACTTTTCTCAAATCGTTGATTCTTATGAATTGCAGACGTCCCTGGAGCACCGAAGAGGCTGATTACCAACGCTGGATGGTTTAATCTCTTTACTTCTCTACGGAGGATCATGTTGGAGAAGCTTGATATTAGTTGCAATTCAATCGGTGACATAGGAGTAAAGGCTCTCGCCAATGCGCTCGTAAACAACTCCTGTCTCAGGGAACTTCGTCTCTCTGGCAATTCAATTAGCGGAGCGGGAGTAAATTCTCTCACCAGTGCGCTCGAAAACAACTCCAGTCTCAGGGAACTTGATCTTTCTTATAATTCAATTGGTGACATCGGAGCTATTGCTCTCTCGTCTGTTCTGAGGGACCCAAATTCTTCATTCACGATACTTAAAATCGGTTGGTTCGGTGACATTGGGATAAGTGCTCTCACCAATGCGCTCGAACACAATTGCATTTTAAAAGAGTTATCAATTGATGGACAACCAGTGAGAAACCCTGCCGTCACTACCGCTGGATGGGTGGATTTCTCGACTGTTCTACGGAATCCTACATCAGCGTTAAAGGTGCTTTGTGTCAGTAACGATTCCATCAATGACGAAGTTATTCAATCATTCGCAGATGCATTAGCAAACAACAACAAATTGAGAGAACTCAATATTTTTACTGTTATTGCTCACAATCATATCACCCCCGACGGCTATGCGGCCATGACCAACATTTTGTGTGATACCTCAAGCATCCTAAGCACGTTCTACTCCAACCACACTCTTGAGGAACTTTGTCACAAATCTTTTGCGAGTCCATTTCCCAATGATCTCTCATCATTATTGCAAATCAACAGAGAGAGCAGTGTAAGTCAAGCAGCACGTCTAAAGATCATCAACTCGCATTTCAGTGGATCTGAAATCAATATGCAGCCATTCATGGAAATGAACTTGAATGTCAGACCACACGCCATTGCTTGGATGGCTAAAGATATGCATATGTATGAATTGTTACGAGCTATGCCATCGTTGCTAGAGCAGTTCGAAGACGATGTCATCAGGTCGAAGAAAAGGACGAGAATTATTTGATGTTTTTCCTAGTTTACATTTCTAAGACGCTCCCCCCCACCACCATTTGAACAAAATCTGTATGCTCATATTTCAATTAGACCCTCTTATAAATTTGATGGTATGAAAATGCTGAACCCACTCAATGATGTAGTGGCCACACAGCTTGGGATTTGAGGGTGCCATCGTACCTCCTTTGTCATTTCACTTCCCGAGTGTACAAATAAAAGCTGAGGTGGAATCTCTCCCTCGATATCACCGTCTTCACCTAATTTGTTCGTGCTGCTGTTGCTGCTATCAGGATCATCCTCCTCAATACTTAAATCATATATATACGTTCCCCGATCATCACTCACTGCAATCATACTCTCGTCAGTTGGGTGCCACTCGAGTGATGTTATGGGGGTACGGTGCGATCGGAACCGTGCAAGAGGTCGAAGCGGCGTGGATGGATCAGACGACGATGGGCGGAAGTTGCGTAAATCCCACACGGAGAAAGTACCATCATCGCCACCACTTGCCAGTAAGTTGCCCACGAGTCTATTCCATGCAATAACATTTACATCGGCACCATTGGCATGAACCTTGTTACTGATCATAGCCCGGCCAGGACATCGAGTGTCATAAATGCGAACATATCCTCCACATTCTCCCGAGGCTAGGACTGTAGACTCAGTGGGACTCCATTGTAGGTCTTCAACAGAGGGCGTATCAAGATTATCACCATGTGCCGAGTAGGTTGGTTTGATTTCAAACGATGTTGTTCCCCATGGATTGTTATTGTTGCGATTGGTCACCCTTCCACCCTTGCCACCTTTGCCGGAATCAACCACGACATCGGGGACCACTGGATGTGTCGCATCCCAAATGTGAACGTTGCCATCGACGTCGGCCGTGGCGAGTTTGCCAGGCGTGACACGACTCCAATCGAGTGCATAACCCTCTGAGGAATGGCCCGAATACACAAAAAAAGGATCCTTACGCATCTTCCGAACTGGAGGACCCATCATCTCTTTCTTCTTCCCACTGTTATCGTTGTTATTGTTGTTGCCATTGCCAGCACTGCGATCCAACAGATCTAATGCACCGCCGATATCGTACAGGCTAACAAGACCACTCTCTCCCCATGCGGCAACAATATCAGCATTGTGTGGACAGACTCGAACACGATTAATCCCACCAGACGTATGGGGAAAGGTGTAGTGCTCTAATGTCGGGTCTCTATGTTCCTCCTCCTCGTCTTCGTCGTCACTGCTCTCATCATCCTCATCTTCGTCATTGATTTCGTCCTCGTGTTTCCACTCCTCGCCGAGCATTTCATCATCCAGCTCTCGCTCAGACTTCTCCCTTCCAAGTCCACCAGGGACACGACACAAATCACTCATCCGTAGTACACTAAGCTTATTCTTACTTGGTACATCCGCCTGACTCCCAACGACGAGTGTGACAGTGTGGGGAAATCTTGTGCGATTATCACCAAGTTTGCGATCAGGCACAACGTCAAGTGTAAGTGATGGCCACTCTGGCGTTAATGCATGATGCATCTTATAGGCTGTTTCGTCTATTTCGAGGTTGGTTATGTCACCGTCGACGCCAAGGAAGGGGTTCCATGCCTTGACACGAGTAGTGGTGGTGGCGGTGCCAGTAGCGGGCAGCAGCTCATCATTGGCATCAGTAACGGCCATCGCCTCTTCGCCGTCGTCGTACTCATCTCCACTCGATTCATACACATCCTCGTAATCATCATCGTCATCCTCCTCGTCTTCTATTCCTTCCGCGACATCGTCTCCGACAATCCTCTGTATTTGTTCTTCGGCGACAGATCGGAGTGCGGGAGGCGTTCGACGATGGAACTCATCGTCAATGTTGATGTCCGTGTTCACTACTGCTGCCGGAGACGACGTTGGTGCAGAGGACGCCGGACTGACAATGCCGACTCGATTGAGGCTGTCACCACCGCTTCGACCGCTCCGTTTCGTCCGCTTTCCCATGCTTGTTTGTGTTGGTTGGTTGGTTGGTTGGGAGATGGACAGAAGATTTTCATTTGCTCTTTGACCCAAGGGCTTTTGTCTACCTATTATATGAATTATGACCTTGCTGATACATGACTACAGTAATTGCATGGTCGCTGCTTGGCTCTGACAGCTATGGCTTCGCTCGTTATGATACATTCTCCTTCGGTTGTATCGCATCTTCATATGACTCGTTTGGCAGCGGTTGATTCATCAGTTTTTTGTGCTGAAGCAATAACAGAAAGTGATATCGTCACTGGTTGGATCTGTCTCTTTCGCTTGTTGTTCCCTCGTAGATGATGAATATTGCATGGTCGCTGCTTAGCTCTCTTACGCTGACAACGGCTATGGCTCCGCTCGTGATACATTCTCCTTCGGCGGTTGCTTCAAGATCGAATGTCCATATGACTCGTTTGGCAGCGGTAGATTCGTTAGTCTTCTGTGCTGAAGCAATTTCAGAACGTGGTAACGTCACTGGTCCGTCTATTGTTGCTGTCGGCCGATTGGAATATCACGACAGTGAGAAGATAGGGTATGATGTTTCTTCGGCAAGAAGTTGGTTGGAGCACATTGAACAAAGTGATGGACCACTTTTTGGTGTGGGAGCATACACTGTCATTCGGTGTGATTACACCAAGCCGAAGCAGGAATGCAAGTGGAAGGTATGGGGTCTCTTTCACACTGATCGACTTTGTTCATCCTATAGGATGCTCATGCAAAGCGTGGGTTCAGGCTTCAATGATGAATTAAAATCGATTACGATACAACGAATTGTTGGAGTGATAGACGCGCTTCTGGAGGAATCGGCACGATCACTGCAACACGATGATCTTACGAATACAGACCTTGCTCACACTTTGATTTTAACTGTGCTAGTGACACCCTCAAGAATATATACACACTCCAACGAGACTGAGACATACAGTATGACAGCGACTACAATTCGGGGTCACGCTACATTTGCTGGTGCGTTGCTTGCTCAAATAGGCGATGATTTGCCTTCGCCAATATCAGTGTGTCTTGCTATTCCAATAGAACCCACAGCAAAGGCAATGTCACAAATGCCACGGCGTCATCATGAAAGCGATGATCGAATTTCACCAACAGCTAAAATTTCATCATGGTGTCGAATTCGTCGACCGCTCGAAGACCCTATCAGATACAAAGTATATGGTGTTGGTGAGGTGTTGCTTGTGAATAAGTATCTGAATGGCGAGTATAGCTTTTTAGACTCCCTTGAAATCCTTGAGGGGTTGACTTCCAATGTATTTGTGATTTACAAGGATGGAACAATTCGTACAGCTCAGTTGCCAAAAGTTTTACCGGGGTGTGCTCGGCATCTTGTTTTGGATGCACTCGATAGGGTAAACGGATTAGTGCTCGACACTTCAAGCGCTCCAACAGTCCACGATGCTAAAGCCGGATTGTGGTCAGAGGTATTCGTAACATCAGCAATTAAACTGATTGTTCCAGTCAATAGGATTTTGATTCCTTCTATTGGAAGAGGCCAACAACCAACTACACTTTGGTGGTCAAATTGTGAACCCAAAAATCATTCATTCACTCGCTTAATACAATCTGAAATTATGAAAAGAGGTTAGGTGGTAGGAGTAGTCCCGTGCCTGGTCTTGATGACGGAGAATTGTCTGTTTCATCGATCAATCCTTTTCTGTTCTCTGGCAGAAGGACCATCACTGATATGTGTAGTCACAATAAGGTATTGATCGGAAGGCAGTGCAGACACTAAGTCTGATTTTTTCCACGAGTTTTTATGCAGTGATGATTGAAATCCATATTCTCAATGGTAAAGTGCTACGAAAAGGAAGCTGGGAATGTATTAACGAAAAATTCTTAAGTTACATATATCATCGAGGATGAGTGTCCATCATCTCACGCTGCACCATAGCAGCAAAGTCATTCAGCAATTTAATCTCATCTTCATTAAGGTCCCTCGGTTTGTAATCGATAATGCACAATGAACCAATCGCTTTGTCGCCATCACTGGATGGAATTCGAATAGGACATCCAGCGTAGAATCGTGCATTTCCAAATGGCATATCGGCAAATCTCTCATCTTGTAATATATCATTTATCACCATCACATCTTTGTTTAATATAGCATGAGAACATACTGCATTATCACGTGGAAACGATGTTGCATTTAGTCCAACCTTCGATTTGAACCATACTCGGTCACTATCAACCAGCGATATAGTTGACATCGGTGCATTGAACATAGCGGCCGTGAGTCGTGTGATACGATCAAACCTTTCTTCTGGATTGGTATCAAGTAGTCCCGTGCCCTGTAGAGCAAGGATACGCTGTGACTCGTGACGGACAAAGGGTGGACGTTGCCATCGTAGAGGCATACGAAGGAGAGACACTTGGATTCGGGTAAGGAGGTAGGATGGAGAGAAAGGTCCTTCAATATATTCAGCCACGTTTAGCCTCTCAAGGATATCTTGCTCTTTTGCCTTCTCTGAAACCGATATGTCATCGTCCGCTTTGGGAGCTGCAATTATAAATAAGTTGACGTATTCCCCCCAAGCTCCGTCTTTTCGGATTTCCTCGCATATTTCAAAGACAGAGGATCCGAGAAAGTTCTCATCCAGAATTATTATCGAAGGTTGTGTAGACTTAGCAAGCTCAATGATGTCAGGGCTCCATTGACTCAAAGTCACCTCAAAAGAATTCTCTGTCAGAACTTGGCAACTAGTGCTATGCTTAATAGGGCATAGACCTAGAATAACTTTCTGATTGAGATTGTGGCAATGTGTCGTCATTAACGGAGGCGATTGGAAGACCGAAGTACCATTATGACTGTGTGATAAATTCTCAACATGACAATCATCTTCGATGAACTTAAACGGATCCAACTCATAGATATCCCTCTCTCTTGATCCTATCACCTTCATCGGAACCCTGTCACCCGAACCCAAACTGGTCATTATTTCGCCAAATTCCTTCTCTAGCTCCTCGGCTTTTTTTGTTGCGTACAATACCAAGTCATCCATTTGATCATCAGTTCGTTGAGGATCGTGATGGAACAAGAGCAACGTCTTAACATTGGCGTAGAACGCCACCTCAACAACATACTCTACAGTAGAGTGTCCCCAGTACTCTTTCGACATGGCGCCTGACGTGGGGGCATATTCTGAAAATAGATACTGTGCGTCATGGAAAAGGATGTCGACATCCTTAAAGAATTGGGCATGCGAGTGGTCCGCAGAGAGTCTGTGGGCGTTTCCGATTATGGCGGAATCAAGAGGAGTAAATCCCCCTCCCTTGGCCAAAGAGTGGTCGAATGGCTCGTGATCAGTGATATATGCCACAGACACGCCACGTTTAGCCATGCTTTTGCCGCCATTCGAAAGTGAATCCTCTGATTGTGGGATTCGTGCGAATTCCTCCAACTTGTACCCCAGCGTCAACACCGAATGATTAAGATACTTCGATGTGACCTTTATGGATGTCGGCGCTCCTTCCTCTCCCAACCAAAAGCCTTTTTTTGTATCTTCGTTCAGCCCATGGTACTTAACGCGGCTCCCCACATCCCCCAATCTGACCGGGAAGTATTCATGTTGCATTTGACCACTCAATGTTTCCTGAAGTGTTTTGGCTATGCCATTCGGACCATAAATCATCCACTCGAATTGTGGGAGGTACATTGGTACGAAGAATGGGAGACCTGGTAGCAAAGGGAACATTAAATGAGTTAGGGTTGAACATCCAGAGGAATAATTTAACGGAGCGGGTTAGGGGCACGGAAACACGCACCTTGAATATGGTCCCAATGAGTGTGTGTGATGAGGATCGACCCACCAAATTTGGGCTCCGGATTGGCTGGTGCATCGCCTTCACCGTTGACGTCTGACGCCAGTTTCTTCTTCTGCTTGAACATCTCACCCAGTATCTTCTGTCCCAAATCAACCGCACCGCTTCCCAAATCAAGAATTATTCTATGTCCATCATTGTTACCACTAACATCGCCAGAGGCAACAATCTCGATACACGGAGTGTTGCCTCCGTATCTTGCCATCTCTGGATTGGGACGCGGAATACTTCCACGACATCCCCAAATTTGAACCTTCATCGTCGTAATCTAATTGGACAGGAAGGATTGGTTCTGGAAGGTTCACTATTCTAGTAAAAGAAATGTTCAACTCAACTCCTCTGCTTCTCTTATTTACTTATTAGCCTTGTGCTCTGTGCAGTCTTTGTGTCTGTGAAGGATTGGAAGGACGGATGACGGGTAAAAAATGGCGCGCCTCTGACGAACGTTCGCATGAGAACGTTTGGCAATTGATTTTTTGAGCATAACGACGGCTTACACTACCAACCCAAGATATCAATAATTCGACTCCGTTCTGGTGGTTATTACTCAAAGATTCTCTTCGCACCAACACCCAATACTCATAATAGAGATAAATCCATCCACGAAATCATCAACGAAAGAATCCTCGACCTGCAATCGGGAAATATCGAACACCTGCATTCCAACGCAATGAGGTGCAAACGACACTCTAATAATAAAACTCCTACGATACACAACCAAATCGAAGCAGCACAGAAGGCAGCCGACAGCGACCAACTCAAAATAGCCATACACAGAGCGTGTACCACAACTCCAATGGCAACCATCGATAATCGATAACAGCAACATCAACATTGTCCATAGCTTATATGCACGACCAACTACCAACCAAGGACATCCCGATCCTACTCCTCCCCACCAACAATAGGACATGCCAGGTGATATATGTGATACAATCCGCCATTCTAATCGCCATAAAGCCAGTGGCGTCAATGCAGACTCAACCGACATCTTCATCGACTTAGTAAAAACCAATATACCTCAAGTGCTCGAGGACTTGCAATATATTTTCAATCAAATATACACCAACAATATTCCACCACCCATCCAACATTTCTTCTCCGACGTCTACTTATTCTGTCTCCATAAGGACATCAACGACGCCTCCAAACTACGACCCATTGGAATACCAACTGCCATACGACGACTCATAGCTAGACATGTTGCACAAACATTCAAATCCAAATTTGCAGAATTCCTATTACCATACAACTTTGCAGTCGGTATTCCCAACGGCGGAGTAACCATAATCAACGCTATACAACTTGGAATAGAGAAATACATAACCAACAGAGAGAAGGACGATCAATTACTCACGAGAGCTGCCGTTTTCCTCGATCTATTGAATATGTTTAACAATATCTCACGGGTCGAATTCTTTGATAATTGCCACATCATTTCCCGAACTACTCCCACTTACCAAACTATTCTATAGTAATCCTGGCAACGTATTCCATAAATGGGTCGACAGAACATGGAAAATCCTCCACATGGAAGAGGGGTCATCACAAGGATGCCCATTGTCTCCTATACTAGCAGCCCTAGTAGTAGTACGATTACTGAAACCAATCGACCAAAGTCTACGCCAACGAGCACTACAACGATTAGAGGCCGGCATCCTACACGACGACAATTATGGGGGACGTACACATTTACTAGGCTTCATCGATGATATATCCACCCTCGTTCCTCTCGAAGACCTCCTTTTCTTATGCGAACAATTTCAACAACGTGGAATCCCTCTTGGTTGCTTCATCAACCCAGGGAAGACAAGAATACTAACTGCTACCAACGGCATATCACCTATTCAAGCTATTTCGATCACCAACCCAACCTTAGCACACGACATCACCAAAGCTATCAATACATATTACATATTCTACTAAACCTAATAAACACAACCCATCGCAACAAGACCCGTGGTTTCCGATTACTTGGACTACCAGTTGGAAACAGTGAATTTACTACATCATTCCTCAACGAACAATAGAAGCAATACAAAATCAATCAACAGCAGTCCACAACGTTATTAAAGATCCACATACTCGCCTACTACGTCTATTCCAACAATGCACAAGCTTGAATCTTTCACACCTATTAGTCGCCAACGCCTTACATAACCTTCCAACAGACACTATCTACACCGACGAAATGATATTCACCGATTACCAAGGTCCATTCACCTTAGCCATTAACGAAGTAATATCCAACTTTCTCGCAGACCTTATCAACCATTCAACTCCATTACCGACTTACGCACTCCAAATAGCTCAACTTAGCATCTCCAGTGGAGGCCTCGGATTCTACAACCCAAACACTCGAGCCCTTCCAGACTTGGCCAACAACTACATTACAAGTCGACGACATGTACTTCAAGGTATCCGAACCCACAGGGACCTCCCACTACGACAACTTGATCCAGCATTAGGTGAACTCTTTACATTAGAATCCAATCCAACCTCAGTCTTTTTACAACGAATTCATAGTGTGATACCAAACTTGGCCTCCCACGCATGCCCACCAACCACCCCCAGGGAAAGTTGCAGCCAATACTTCCTCGACGTATTATCACCAACAAGTTACAAGTCGAGATTAAAGAAGAAAGCAAACATCCTTCATCTGTATACACTCTACAATACCTTTTACAACGACAACCCAGACGACATCCACTTACTCCCTAGCATCCTCTCACCCACAACATCCTATCCATTAGTGGGAATGAACAGAAGTATCAACACAACCATCGTCTCAATGGAACAGAATGTCAACTAATGCTACGTCGGAAACTTCGCCTCAACGTTTTTCCACACGATTTTCCATGCACCTGTGGAAAAACTCACGACGCCAAAGGAGATCACGCATTCTGTTGTTCTCGATCGCACAAGGGTAGTGCGCATAACCAACTAGCACAGCATCAAATAGCGAAAGCCATCGGTCCAGCTTTAGCCGCAGCAAATATTACTCGCACTGATACCGCTATGGAGACAGAACCAAGATTGTATCTTACATCAGATCCATTATCTCGTCCTTAGTCCTTATGACATCTCATTCAATCCCAATAATCCCAATCATCCATCGCACGAATTGAACGCAATTGGCTTCAATATCACCATTGCCAACGCAACCAAACCACTAACTTCCAATCAAAACCTCTCCAACTCAGAAGACTGTATTACAATATTAACTGCCAATGCAGACACCTTTCTTCAGGACTTTGAGAGGAAAAAACTCAACAGATATTTTACTTATTGTAGAAACATCATGGGCCCGATATGAAAATGGCACCTCCTGCCTCTCTCCCATGATGGCATCTAGCAAGATTCGGGCCAACCATGGTACGAATGACCGGAGCCGATACTCTTATATGCCTCCCCCGCGCCTATGATTGGATTAATCCATTTAGGTTGGCGAGCTTTTAGCATGGGGAAGAATGGGATATCATTCGTCGGTGCTACATAAATTTGTCTGATGCTATTGAGAAGTACCAAGACAACAGACAACTACTCAATATTTAGCATCTGACATGCCTATTCCTCCCCATGACATGTCAGCATGATACGGATCAGCATCAGGGTGGTGCGCCGCATGCTCGACCATATGGCGTTGTAGGAAACCAACCCGACAGCGCTCCGTCCCACCCGTAATCCAGTACACAGCAATCGCCGTCTCCTCTTTCCCATCCACCAACACCTGCACCTTTTGTAGCCGCACCACCACATCCTCACTCTCACTCAGGACATTACCACATACACTGTGCTCATCACAGTTACGGCCGTGGTCGCCCGCCACAATGCCAACAATACCAATTGTAGTGAATTCATGACGAGTCGCCATGGTACACATGAGTCTTATCTGTGGTGAAAGATGGCGGGGTTTGGGGCTTCTCGTCAACCTAAGAAGTCCTCTGTGAATCTCTACATACAGTATTTTTTGTACCATTGCTGCGACAGCCGGAAAAATTGTAAATCAAGCTGTACCCCCTCTGTCTGCCTTGAACCTTGATTGGACCAAGGGTTGTATTTGTTGTGTCTATTTTACATTTCATAATAATATAGCTTAGTGCGTTTCTTTTATGAGCCTAAATCCCTGCCGGTAAAAGTACAGATGTAGACAGAGACGGCACAAACATCTTGTCTCATGACACTGTGAGAAGTGTGAGTGTGAGGAGTGGGACTTGGTTCTCTGTGCAGGACTCTCAATCAAAGAGTAGAACATGTTATTTTCTCCTGTCTATGTGGAAACTTTCTACAAACATTCTATTACTAGTATTCGTGGGGACTGCTAAATTGATGTCCTCGAGTCTATATAACATAAACAGTCACATAAAATCTAACATGACTCTGAAGGTGGATGATGATGACTATCACTACCCAACCACTTTGATAGACTGGCAGTTTCCTGCTTTGTCTACAATTCAGTTCCTGAGAAAACCTGTTCTAAACTTTAAACTTGCCAAGCCTGTACACAGACATATACCTTTCTTTTCCACCAGAGGCTTTTAGATCATGCTGGTGGAAGACTTTTAGATCTCCCCGAAAGGGGGGAGAAGAAGAGAATAAGGAAGAAAAAGGAGAGGGGAAAAAAGGGAGGAAAGGTCGCCCCCTGATCTTCTCCCTCACAACTTATGTAATCGTCAATTCGGCGCAAATATTATATATGCATGACAACCATGGTAGCCACACTCTTGCAAGACATATATAAGAGGGTGTGAGGTGCAGATTTGGTGGTTGTAGCCACGATACGGCTGCTATTAGTACCATGGTTTGATATATCGTCTTCGTCACCCGAACTAGCACCATGGTCATGGAATAGTAAAGGGTAACAAAAACTTATGTTTACGTACTACCTAACTAACTAAGTGTTACCCACTTACGACACCCCCCCACAATTCGATATCTCATGAAAGATCGGATTGAACAATGTGCTAGTGAGGTGATGTGTTGTTTGTACCCAAATCTGGCAAAGTTTAGCCGCAAGA
>Ga0247831_1005919_pt1 | contig 14875 bp, 10 predicted proteins | sample LaCruzMarch2015__9_FD_192406 | JGI IMG/M metagenome (GOLD analysis project Ga0247831, IMG submission 192406) | Freshwater microbial communities from meromictic Lake La Cruz, Castile-La Mancha, Spain - LaCruzMarch2015_1m | ecosystem: Environmental > Aquatic > Freshwater > Lake | place: Spain...
CGGCCCGCCACAGCAACAGCTACAGCTAGCGCTAAGATCAGTGCACAGCTCGATCGCCGCCACCAGACGCTCATGACCTCCTCCAACCGTCAAGTCATTGCGGTGCAGTCTGCGTTGTAACTATAGCCCGCGCAAGCCGAACGGAATGTCGGTTGCCCGTCATCGGAGACATGCACCACCTTTGCCGGGATGGCTCTTGTTGGCCCTGACCACCGTTTCGCTGCAACGCGGTAGGACGGTCGGTCTCCGACCTATCGCGTCGGCCACGACCGGACCGTCGAGATCGGAGGCGCTGCGGACGTCGATCGAACGCCGTTCAAGCCCGCCCTTGACCCGACGGCGCTGTGAGCAGGTGCAGCACACCTAACTTGCCGGCAAGCGATCGGCGGAGATTTCCGACATTGACCAGAGTGAGCGCCAAGTCCTAACGTGATCTGAGCGACATGGCAGCGGTGCAGCCGGGAGCGGACGTGGAAGGCAGTTCGCGCTTGGGGCCAGGAGGGTGCGTGATCGCAGAATAAGCGAACGCTTGCCACATGACAGATCGTGAATGTTATAGCAGGGGATAGGAGTACGCACGCGGCGGAAGGGAATACGGCCCATCAGTCTCAGTCATAATGAAGTGGCGAGTAGAATGAAGAACGGCAAGCCTTCACTGATTTTCGATATTCGATATTTCTTTGGAAGTCGGTGTAGCTACTTGCTGGATCACTCGATCATAGCCTATGGCCGTCGACTGGCTTGGTATCTCAATTCAGAAGGCGTCAGCCTGGGAGCATATCATTCCGTCTACATTCTCTTCACGACGACGATCCCCGTTGGTGAGGTTGAATTCGACCCATACACGAGTGGCGATGAACTATGGTGGTTGCGCTACACTAAAGTTGGAGTACCTCCGGATTTCCCGAGCATTGAACCCACCAACGAAGTCGCGATGCAAGGAACCGTGGCAACTTTACGGGCATCATTGCCGAATGAGGTTGCGAGAATTGATCGAGCCGATCGGATCGTCCGCGAACACCCCAATGGTTTGCGATTCCTGATTAGGGAAAAAGAATACCGGCGATATAGTCTCAAGATCGCGAGCACCATCGCTGTCCATCCGGACCCGTCGCATATGTACGCCACGGTGATCGATAATGCGACAGGATGTCATTGTGAGACTCCGGGCTTGCCAATTGGCTGGTATGTCGATGCTTTTGGCGTTGCGGCTTCGATCAGTTTGAAAGACCTAGAAATCACCCATTCAGCGGATGGCCGTTTAGAGGCTGTTTGGAGCCAGCGTGTTCGCGGAGGATGGATCGTAGGCAATTCCAGAGTGTCCGATCAGAAATACTATTCGAAACTTGTCAGGCGACAATAATGTGCGCATCGCTTGCGCCGATAGCTCTGTCTAATACCGACCGTGTCCAGAGATTGAAATAACCACAGCCGTCCCGTTCCGCTTAAGGTCACCTGCACGCATCGGCGCCCGCCACCGTCTGGCAGGATCACCTTTAGCTGCGGACATGTTCCGACAGCGGCATTCCTGCGTCAACACTACTTCGCCGCTCATCCACTCCTGTATCAGCTTGTTGGTGTGCAGCGCAGCATGACCTCAGTAGCGAATGTCAGCAGGTGGCCCGTCTCGAAAATGAGAACGGAAACGGTCTGCGGTGACAAGCTGCCATCGCCGCCAAGACCTGTCAGAAGCAAGCCTGTTGCGGTGCACACGGCGCTCGCCGAAGAGCTCCGCCCTACTGCAACACGAGTGTTGAGCCCAGGCACTTCGTCGGCTTCGGGTCACCTGCACGCATCACTCGCATCGTCGTCACTGCCGGACCACCTGCAGCTGCGGACATCCTCAGACCGCAGCGTGCTCCCGTCAACGCCGTCGAAGCGCATGTCTCTTCGTGTATAGGTGCGGCAGGCAGCAAGATCGACGCGACGCGACGCGGAAATCATCTGCTTGGTCGAGGCACCTTCTAAGCTGTTGATCGGTGCAACCCGTTGCACCCCCATGATGGGCAACCCGTTGCACCCCATCGGGCAATCCATTGCCCCAGATCGGGCAATCCGTTGCACCCCTATTCCTGTATCCCCTGTAGTCCCCTGTAGTAGAGGCTATCAAGAAAAGACTCTACTCGCTCGCGCCGAATCCTGGACTGCGCGAGAACACCCACGCGGCGGGAGCCATCCCGGTTCACGCGGCGCGCCCCGCACGCAGAGCGTGGACCGGGATGGCGTTCACACGACGAACCTGCTCAGGAAACTTGCGCGATGCGGCTCACAAGCCAAAGAACAAAGTTCACCTGCTATGCCACTGCGAGAGCGCCCCCGTAGCGCGGCGCTATCCAAACGGCGCAGCGCTACGGGGGCGCGCTTTCTCGGGCGCCATCTTGTTGAGCGAACGGCCGCCGGCAGGCCCAGCGCGGTCAACGGCTGCAAATCGTGATACGGATGGCCGAGCGCCTGACCCGCTCGCGAGTTGGCGCCAGCGACAATTGCAACGCGATCCTGAGAGACAGCATGGCCCAGGTCGATCAGAAGCCAACTCACGAGCCTACCGAGCATGAACGCGCGGCAGCGCGGCGGCTGCAGGCCAAGCGTGCCGCAAAACCCTTGGCACCGACGCTGCGCGCCAAGCCCGGCAAGCACGCGACCGAGATTTCGCACTCGCATCCCGACCCGATAATTGGCGAGCTACTACTGCTTGAAGCGCTGGGCACGACCGACCGCGAATTCTACGACGGCTTCGTGGTGCAGCTCGGCATGGCGGCGAGCCGGGGCGGCAGCATTGACGAGCGGACGTTGAAATTCATGTTGGCGGTGGTGAAGGGCATCGAGCCGCGCGACCAACTGGAAACGATGCTCGCCACGCAGATGGCAGCGATCCATGTGGCCAGCATGACGGCGGCGGCTCGCCTCGCTTCTGCCGAGGTGCGGCCCCAGGCGGATAGCGCTCAAAACGCACTCAACAAATTGACGCGCACCTTCGCCGCGCAGCTCGAAGCCTTGAAGCGCTACCGCTCGGATGGAGCGCAGACGATCAAGGTGCAGCACGTCACGGTGAACGACGGCGGGCAAGCCATAGTAGGCACCGTCTCCCAGGGGGGAGGGACAGTCGAGAAAAGTGGAGGGCAACCCCATGAACCCAGTCGAGCGGCTGCGAAACACACCGCGCTGCCAAGCAATGTCCAAGCGGACGCGATGCCGATGCCGGGCGCCGGCCGAGCGGGGCAAGAGCGTGTGCCGGTTCCACGGAGCGCGCGGGGGAGCGCCTAGCGGACGCTCCAACGGCATGTGGCGGCACGGGCATTACACGGGCGAGTCCGTGGCGATGCGGGCAGCGGTGTCGGCGATGTTGCGCGCTCTTCGCCCGTCGAACGACACGTCGTGATATCCGCTAAACGCGCCAGATCTAAAGGCCGCGCTCGCGTAGCCGACGCTTTGCACCATCCCACATCAGATCAATCATCCCATCTTTCTTTGGGCGAGTCTTAACGCTTCGAACCTGCTCATCAGTGGCAAGTGCATACGATTTGATGAGCTTCTTCAGATCTGGCTCCCGGAAGGTCAGAAACATCTCGCGGAAAACGTCATACTCAAACCTCGCGGCTGCTATGACTGGGTCTGCAGCCGTAGCCGCTTCGGGGCCATTAAATACCACCTGTGCGCCGGCAGCTTCCAGTAACCGCTTCGCAAAATTGGGATTAGCGACAGCTTCCTCTCTGATAATCTCAAAAATGAGCGTCAACACTTCGTCTGGACTTCTCTGGCTCTTAGACATGTGCATTCCTCGGTATGCGTTTCTCGATGTCGGCTGACAGCCAAATCAAATCAGCAAGGGCTGCGCCATACTTCTCTTTGGCAGTTCTGAACGCTCCCTTACCCGGGTGCTGGCCAGCGCGTTGGATCGCGACGGATTGCGCGATGGGTCGTGTCAGTGTTTTAAGCTCCCAAAATCCCGACTCTATCTCGGTTAGAAGCTGCTTTTGACTCGGATTACGACTGTCGTACATTGTGAGCAAAATGAATAGATCATTCGGGGTGTAATCGACCTCACCAGTCAGTATGATCTTAATGAAATCACCCAAGGCAGAGAACGAAACGGCTTCTAGGTTGGTAGGTGCGAGTACGTGATCCGAGAGGCGAAGCGCGGTGAGCAGAAGGGGGCCCGTGCCTGCAGGGCAATCGAAAAGCACGTAGTCGTAACTATTGCCAATCCTAGCGATTTCCGCTGACATTAGTTCAGCTAACACATCGTCAAGACGTCGATGCTTCTTCAGTCTTCTGATAACGTCGTCTAGTTCGTTGAGTTCGCTGAGCAGGTCTGTATCGGATGGCAGCAGATGAACGCACCGTGTGTCCGGAGCATTGCGTAATTCCGAAAGGTCGCTGGCCGGCACCTGCAACCGTGAAATCGCAGTAGATTTTCCGGCCGCAAACTGCCTCAACATTTGGCCGAGAGAACGTTGATCCGCGCAAGCGTCGGACAGGGCATCGGTTCCGATGAGCAATTTAGAAACAGAAGCCTGAGGATCCATATCCACAACCAAGACTCGACTGCCTGCTAGTGCTAGCCCCTCAGCAAGCATCATAGTGGTTGTCGATTTTCCAACGCCGCCTTTATGGTTAGCGATTGCGATAGAGCGAGCCATGTCAACGCACTTTCTCTAGCCACTCTATTAGTTTGTGACGTTCGCCGGGCTGGAATCGCGTCTCTATAAATTCGTCGGTTGCATCCCCGGATATCGGAACTCGCTTGGCCGGCACCCGAATTACGTACGATGAGGCATCGCATTCATTTCTCATTGTGATCAATCCGACGCCATGCCGTTGGCAACGGTCTGCTATTGCTTGGCACTTGACGTCGGCGTCCTGCCACTTCGGTGAGTGCCAGACTAGGTGAGCATAGTTCACGTGTGAGGTGTGGCTCAGTGCTTCGTGTACCGATTCAATCGTGCACCTATGTTCTGGCTTCACTTCGAACCCGTGCAAATCTAGCTGCCATGTCGGACTGAATTTGTGCCGCCAGAGCGCAACGAGACAGAGATCCGGCTTAGACCACTTTCCGGTATCGTTGCCGCCGGCCGTCGCCGTGATGCTGGTAAGGTGTTTGAACTCGCCGTACAGCGGTCGCAGACTGGCGCTGAACCGAACCTGGAGGTAGTCGTCAACCGGTTCGTATAGATCGCGTTCCAGCATCGCCCCGCCTGCACCAGAAGTGGACTGAGAGAGGATATTGTTCGGAACGACGGGTGGCCAGCGTAAACGATCCGTTTCGCTGTGGCCGTGGCGACCCGGTGGCGACCCCAACCGGTTTGTGCGTTTGGATTTTTTATTAACCCATTGATTTTATTGGTGAGCGGGGAGGGGATCGAACCCTCGACCATCTGATTAAAAGTCAGATGCTCTACCACTGAGCTACCCGCCCTGCCGCCGGCCGCGCAGGGCACGGAGCGGACTTTGTCCGGGACGGTGCGGGACCGACCGGGATTGGCGCGGACCTTAGGGAGACCCACTTGCGAGGTCAAGCAACTGTCCGCGCCTCATTTACGCGAGCGGCGGCGAGTTGGATTGTCGTCTCGACTACCGATCGGTGCGGAACTGCCGGCCGCACGCGTCACTTGCGGCCCGGGGTGGGGCTGACCGTCACGTGACCTTGATCACGATCAGCGTCGTGTTGTCCTGATAGGGGTCGCGCTGGCTTTCGACGGCGCGCAGCATGGCGCCGGCGATGGCGCCGGCGCCGTCACCCAGGTAGCTGGCGGCAATGCGGGCCATCTCGTCGGTATCGATGGTGTGGATACCGTCGCTCGCCAACACCACGACGTCGCCGGCGGCGAGCGCCAGCGGCTTCGCCGGCAGATCGATCAGCGGCGGCACCTCGCCCATCACCACCGAGCGCAGCACGTGGCGGCGCGAATCGGCAAGCGCGTCCTCGCGGCTCATGGCGCCCTCGGCTGCGAGACGGTCGAGCATCGGGGCGAGCGAGTGGTCCTCGTTGAGCTGGGCGATTTCTCCCCGCCGGCAAAGATAGAGCGGGCTGTCGCCCACCGAAATCCAAGTCAGCCCGCGGCTGTCGATCTCGGCGCCGATCAACGTCGCGCCCATGCCCTCGAGCAGCGGCTCGCTCTCGACGCTGTCGTTGATGGCGAGATTGCAGACGGTCAGTGCGCGCATCATGCGCCGGCCGGTGGCATCGGCTCCCGACGCGGCTTCATATTGGGCAACGCCTGCGGTGACTTGCGCGCTCTCGTCGCGGTTGTCGCCGTCGCCAAGGTCGAGACTGCCGGACATCGCGGCGAGAAACGATTCGCATACCGTGATCGATGCAACGGCACCGCCCGCGTGCCCGCCCATACCGTCGGCCAGCACCATCACGGTGCGGCCATCGTCGGGCTTCGGCAGGTCGACGCGTTGCTCGTAAGTGGCAGGCCCCGGCCACAGTGCGGCCGCATCCTCCTGGTGGCGGCGCGCACCCTGTATGGTGCGACAGGCGATGTCGAGGGCGGCCATCAGGTGCGCAACTCGCCGAGCTCTGACCAGTCGAAATCCGGACCGCAGAACGGCACGAACACCAGCTGCGTCCGCCCCATCGTGATGACATCCATGGCGTTGATCGGCACAGCGGCAGTCGGCCGCTTGTCATTCAGCGCGACCACGTTGGTCTTGGCGAGGTTGGGCACCAGCAGGAAAGAGCGGTCGTTGCTGTCGTAACGGATGTAGGCCTGCTCACCGCTGGAGATCGCGTCGTCGCCGAAGTCGACGGCGATGCGGTTGGATGGCGAACGACCGATCGAGTTGTTGCCCTCGAAGATCGGGCGGAAGCTGCCGAGCCCGTTGCCGCCGACGACCACCAGCCAGCCGACCACCGGATCCTGCTTGAACTCGCCGCGCGCCACCGCTTGGCGGCCGCGCAGCACCTGCGTGCGCGGCGCCGCGTCATCGGCCTCGAGCGGCACGCCCTTTGCGGCCGGACGCACGATCCGCGTCATGGGTTCATCGAACTCACGGTGATGATCGCCCTCGGCACGGCGCGGCTGGCGACCACGCGCCTCGCGGGCGGCCTCTGCGGCACTCGGCAAAGGGGGTAGCGCTGGCGGCTTGGCCCCCAGCGGCTGCTCGGCAGCGACATGCTCGGTCGGTGCAGCGGGCATCGGAGCAGGCTCCGACACTGGCGCGGCGTTGGCCGGCCGTGCAGCAGGGTCAGCAGCGCGCTCGGGTGATGGCGCCCCCGCCGGCCCGCCTGGTTCGGAATGGCCCGCCGACTGCATGATCGACGCCTGCACAACCCCGGCTTGCAAAGGCGCAGAGTGAACTGGTGCCGGCTGGACGATCGACTGATGTGGTCTGGCGCGCGAGGTGATTTCCGGCAGCTGCATGGCCGGCTGCGCCTCGGGGCGCCCAGCTGCCTGCAGCGCATCTTTCAGCGAGCCAAGGAAACGCCCCGCCGCCGACTGCGCTGCTGCCCGCCCGTTCGCGTCCGTCATATCGTCCCTCCTCGCCCGATGTTTGGCTGATCGCCGGCCCGCGCGCGGGCTGCATCACCTGACAAATGCCTTCGTCCTAGTGTGTCTGATCCCCTTATCACCGCCGTTCGCGGCAACAGAATGGCTCACCACCGCCACAAACCGGTCCTGGGACCACCATCACTGTGGAGAAGCCCTCCACTCCGCCACATTCCTCGTGCAGCAGGAATGTCGAAGCAGAACCCGCGCCCATTCGAGCCGGGGAGCAGGACAGCGGCCTCGGCGGGAGCTCCGACAGGCCGTGTGCTACGCCAAGCTGGGCACAGCTAAAGGCCGGGCACAGGGACAGGGGAGCCGGCACGCAATCATGACGCACGTGATGGCACTTCAGACCGGCAGCGAACTCGTCGGCGACTTCAAGATCGAGCGCGTGCTCGGCGCGGGCGGCTTCGGTATTACTTACCTTGCCGATGAACTGGCGCTCGCCCGCAAGGTGACCATCAAGGAGTACTTCCCGGCGGACTTCGCCGCCCGCGAACGCGGATCGCGCGCCGTACCGCGCTCCGACACATGCCGTGGCGACTACGACTGGGGCCTCGAGCGCTTCATGGGCGAGGCGCAGACGCTCGCCCGCTTCGACCATCGCAACATCGTGCGCGTTTACCGCTACTTCCGAGCCAACAACACCGGCTACATGGTGCTGCATTTCGAGGAAGGCCGGAGCCTCAAGGCATGGCTCGCGAGTCTCGGCCGTGCGCCGCGCCAGAAAGAATTGGACGATGTCCTCGGCCCGGTGCTCGATGCGCTGGAGACGGTGCATGCCGCCGATTATCTGCATCGCGACATCGCGCCCGACAATATCATCATCCGCACCGACGGCTCGCCGGTGCTGATCGATTTCGGCTCCGCGCGCGGCGACATCGCGCGCCACTCTCGCACCATGAGCGCGCTGGTTAAGCCGGGCTACAGCCCCTACGAGCAATACGCGGAAAAGGGCAGTCGGCAGGGTCCGTGGTCCGATCTCTACGCACTGGCGGCCACCATCTACTTCGCGATCACCGGCAAGCGCCCACCGGATTCGCCTTCGCGCGTCGTCAAAGACGACATGGCGCCAGTGAGCGAGGCGGCGATCGGGGCCTACAGGCGCGGCTTCCTCAAGGCCCTCGATCGTGCCCTGGCGCTGAAGATCGAGCGGCGCCCGCAGACCGTCGCAGAATTCCGCGACGAACTGCTCAGCCCCGAGCCACAGCGGCGCTCCTGGTTTGCCGACAACCGCAAGACAGGTGCGATGCCAGAGGCTGCATCAGCGCCAGCCTCTGACAATGCGGCGGCTGCCCGGGTGATATCGGCCGACGCAGCGAGCGCAGGGATGGGTGCAGCCGGGCCGGCTGCCGTGTCGCCCGTCATCCGGCCGGCAGTTTTTCGTGCGCCATCGCCCGCGACCGAGCGTGCCGTCGCACGGGCAGCGACCCTTGCCGAGGCCCTCGCCGAGGTGAAGGTGCAGCATCAGGCTGTCGGTAGCGATGCGGCCGGCTACCTGCAGCGGCTTGACCAGATGGAAAGCAACGACGGGCTGCCGCGCACCAAGGACGTTCGCGACGAGGTCGCCCGTAACCGCCAGGCTGCCCGAGACGGAAAAGCGAGCCACCAGCCATCGTCGTGGTCATGGCAGCGCCTCACGGCCGGCGTGATGGCGCGAGCCTCCGATGTGATGTCGTCGCTGTCGCCGGCCCCACGCTCGGCGGGTGCCGCCGGCGGGGCCACTGCGGCAGCGAATGGGGCGCCGGCAGCAGCTGCGTTGCTCAAGCAACGATCCAAGCCAGCGCGTGTTCCGGCCGAAAAGCCCGCTGCGGGCCTTGGCGCGAAGTCTGCCGGAGGCGGTGGCGCGAAGCCGGCCAGCCCGCCTATTCACCAGTCGGCGCCCGCGCGGTCGTTCGGCCTGCTCGCCTGGTCGAAGATGCCACGCATCGAGATCCGCCGTCCGGTGGCACTGCCGAAGCGCATGCGCTGGCAGGGGCTGGCAATACCACTCGGCATCGGCGCACTGGTCGCAGGTGGCATCGTGCTGCTGCAGGCGCGCAGCCCAGATGCAAGTATTCCTGCATCGGCTAGCTCTGGCTCTCGCACAGCAGCGTTGATCAAGGAGTTCGTAGCCCATCAAGGCGGCGTCAGCGGCGTCAGCTTCGCCAACAGCGAAGGCTGGATCGTCACCGCCGGTGGCGATGGCACCGTCAAGGTCTGGAATGCCGGATGGGGCAGTCTCGTGCGCTCGATCGCACTCGCTAACGGCCCCGCGATCGCGCTAGCAGTCGAAGGGACAATGGCGTTGACCGGCCATAGCGATGGCACCACGGTGCTTTGGGACCTCACGGCCGGCCGCCAGACCGCCAGCTTCCGCCGTAACGATGCGACGATCCGCTCGGTCGCCTTCGCAGCCGGCGCAACGCGCATCGTCGTTGCGGCCAAAGATGCCAGCGTCGCAGTGTGGGACGCGGCGAAGAGCAGCGCACCGCTCGAGGTGTTCGACGATCACGATGGCGCAGTTGCCTCGGTTGCCGCGAGCGGCGACGGGCGCATGATCGTCTCTGGCGGGGCCGACCGCACGGCCCGCCTGTTCAACGTCGCCGATCTCTCCCTGCGCCGGAGCTACCGCGGCCATGACGATCCGGTGACGGCGGTGGCGATTTCGCCGAACGGCTCGATGCTGGCGAGCGGCACCGCCGACGGCTCGATCCGCATCTGGTCGACGCGCACAGGCCGCCGCCTCAAGATGCTGCGCGGCCATGCCGGCGCCGTCACGGGGCTGGCCTTCGGCAACGACGGCCGACAACTCGCCTCGTCGGGAGCCGATGGCGCAATCAAGGTGTGGAATCCGGTACGTAACCAGTTGGTCGGCACATTTGGCCCGAGCGGCGGGGCCGTCGGCGCCATCGATGTCAGTGCCGACGGTGCGCGCATCCTCGCAGCTGGCGCGGACGGCCGGGTTCGAATCTGGGATGCCAGATTCAAATAGAGCTCGAACATTGCTCAGCAATGCACGGCGCGCTGTGCTCTAGATGCCCGCGTCGCGACGAAGTCGTGAAGTATGACGGTTTCGCAAGCAGCGCCAATTGCACGATACGGCGCGGCGCACTAACATAATTCTTCATCTAACCTAACTGATACTACATAAGAGCCGGATACGGATCACATCGCATGTGCGCTGTTTCATACCGCTGTCATTGCAGAGATGTGTGAACCCCATGTCACGTCATCGCACTGACGGTGCCGACCCGCCAGACGAACATGCGCAACGGCGCGCCTTCGCCAGGCGGCTGCGCGAATTGCGCGTGCCGCGCGGGTTCCGCACCGCCCGCAGCTTTGCCGAGAAACTCGGCATCGACGAGAACCGCTACACCCGCTACGAGCGCGCCGAGGTCGAGCCGGACATCGCACTGCTGATCCAAATTTGCCGAACCCTCGCCATCACGCCTGATGTGCTGTTCGGGTTCGAAGCGGCACCAAACGTCGAGGGCGGCTTCGCAGAAGGACATCAGCGCCCGCTCGAGACCAACGGCGCCGCAAACGCGTCAGGCGCGTCCAACGGTATCGGCATCGATGCCACCGGCGATAGCGCTGCACCTACTAGCAGACCGGAAAGGGCGGAGCGGCCTGGACAGGTGGCCTGGCGTCTCGCCGAGGAGGTGGTGGCATTGAGACGGGGGGCAGATGCATCGAACGGCACTGCCATGCCGATCATGGAGTTGGCCGCAGTCACTGCGATCTATCGCAGCCTGCTCGGCGATCCGTTCGCGTGCATCGAACAATTGACTCAGGATCCCTCGCTGATTGGCGCGGAGCCGGCGGTGCAAGCGCGCATTGCCGGCCTTGCCCGTCAACTCGCACTCGCCGCCGATCCGGCGACATAGACGTCGGCAGCGACCCAGCCCTGCCTCGCTGACCGCGGCCGCCGCCGTCAGGCGCGGATGACGCCGCCGGTCGCCTTGCCCACCGCCGCCACGATCTTCTGCGCGACAGCAGCGATCTCAGCGTCGGTCAGCGCCTTGTCGCGCGGCTGCAGTGTGACGGCGATAGCCAGTGATTTCTTGGCCTCTCCAAGACTGCCACCCTCGAACACGTCGAAGACGTCGACACCGGTAACCAGCGCCTTGTCCGCCCCGAGCGCCGCTTTGACCACGTCGCCTGCATCGATGGCCTGATCGAGCACGAAAGCGAAGTCGCGCTTCACCGCCAGCAAGTCCGAGGCGGTGAGCAGAGGGCGCGCCCGCGCCTTGCGCTTCTCCGGCGGTAGCGCGTCCAGAAAAATCTCGAAGGCAACGGCCGGCGCTGCTACGTCAAGGCGGGCGAGATGGCGGGGATGCACCTCGCCGAAGTGGGCGAGCACGGTCTTCGGGCCGAGCTTCAGCGCTGCCGAGCGGCCGGGGTGATACCAGCCCGGCGCATCGCGCACGATCTGCGCCTTACTAGCATCGAAGCCGAGTGCCGCCAGGACCGCGATCACGTCGGCCTTGGCGTCGTAGACGTCGGCATCGCCGGTGCTGCCGGCCCAATGCCGTCCGCCGCCCGCCAGCTTCGCCGTGCCGGCGCGGACGCCGGCGGCGATCAACATCTGGTCCTCCGGGCGATCGCCACGGTAGGCCTGACCGACTTCGAACAACGCCACGTCGGCGAAGCCACGGTTACGATTGCGCTGAGCTGCCGTCAGCAGGCCGGGCAGCAGGCTCGGCCGCATCGACGACATCTCGACCGAGATCGGGTTGGCGACCTCGAGTTCAGCCTTGCCACCGCCGAACAACTCGGCATCGCCACGCGGAATGAACGACCACGTCACGGCTTCCACCATGCCGCGCGCGGCGAGCTGACGGCGGGCGCGGCGCGCACGCCGCTGCGTCTCGGTCAGCACCGCGCGGGTAACGCCGTGCAGGCGCGGCAGCGCGACAGATGCGACGTTACCGAGCCCATAGATGCGCGCCACCTCCTCGACGAGGTCGGCTGCGCCGTTGATATCCGGTCGCCAGCTCGGCGTCGTCACCTTGACGGCCGGCCCCTTGCCGGAGATCTCGCAACCGAGCGTTTCGAGGATGCGGCGGCTCTGCGCCGGCTTCATGTCGATGCCGGCGAGGCGGTTGATACGGCCGAAGTCGAACGTGATGACGCGACGGCCATCGGGCGCTTCGCCGGCGACACGCGCGCGAGACGGGCTGCCGCCACACAGACGCACCACCATGTCGGTCGCAAGATCGAGGCCGGGCCCTACGAACGCCGGATCGACGCCGCGCTCGAAACGATAGCGCGCGTCGGTCTGGACGCCGGCCTTGCGACCGCTCGCTGCGGTGCGCAACGGATCGAAATAGGCGCACTCGATCAGCACGTTGGTCGTCGCCTCGGTGCAACCCGAGGCTTCGCCGCCGATAATGCCGCCGAGCCCGAGAGGGCCCCTGTCGTCGGCGATCACGCACATCGTTTCGTCGACCGGATAGGTCTTGCCATCCAGCGCAAGGAAGCTCTCGTCCACCGTGCCGAGCCGCGCGCGGACGGTGCCTGACAGCTTGTCGGCGTCGTAGACGTGCAGCGGGCGGCCCCGATCGAGCGAGATGTAGTTGGTGATGTCGACCAGCGCCGAAATCGGCCTGAGGCCGCACGCCTTCAGCCGCTGCTGCAGCCACGCGGGCGAGGGGCCGTTGGTGACGCCCTTCACGTAGCGTCCGGCGAACACCGGGCAGGCGCTGTCCGTCTCAGCCGTGAAGTCGAGGCGGATCTCGATCGGGCAGTCGAAGTTGCCTTCGACGCGCCCGATCGCCGGCTCCGGCTTCAGCGTGCCGAGGCCGGCGGCGGCCAGATCGCGTGCAATGCCGCGTACGCCGGTACAGTCCGGCCGGTTGGGCGTCAGCTTCACCTCGATCACCGGGTCGGCGAGGCCCTTGACGTCGACGTAGCGCTCACCGACGCGGCCGGCGAGAGCGTCGTCGAGATCGATGATCCCTTCATGGTCGTCGGACAGTTTCAACTCGCGCTCCGACACCATCATGCCGTTCGAGACGATCCCGCGCACAGGCTTGGCTTCGAGCGTCACGCCCGTGCCTGGCACGAACGTGCCGAGTGGCGCGAACACGCCGACCATGCCAGCGCGCGCATTCGGTGCGCCGCACACGACCTCGACCGCAGGCTTGCCCTTCTCGATCTCCACCTGCAGCACCCGCAGCCGATCGGCGTTGGGGTGCGGCTTGGCATCGAGCACGCGGGCAATGGTGAAGGCTTCGAGCCCGGCGGAGGGATCGTCGATGCCCTCGACCTCGAGGCCGATCGCAGACAGCATCGTCGCGATCTCGTCGAGCGAGGCGTTGGTCTCGAGGTGATCCTGGAGCCAGGAGAACGTGAACTTCATCGCGTCGGCATCTTCTCGTCTGTGCCGGGAGACTGCATACCGGCTGGCACGCTGCGCCCTGCATCGTTGGTTGAATCGTGTGGTTGCTGAAACCGCGTCGTCGCTCAGGTCGCGTCTTTCGATCGTGCCAGCGTGATAGCGGTTTTCATGACCTGCGCAACCAGCCTCAGCGCCACAACCGCCGGCTGGCGATCTCGGCGCCACGCACGAGGCTCTCGAGCTTGCGGAAAGCAACCTTGGCGTCGACCATACGATCGCCAGCGAAAGCCGCGAAACCAGAGTCGGTGCTGGCGATCAACCGTTCGCGGCCGACCACGTTGGCATAGCGCTCGATGCGGTCGGCGACCACCTCCGGATGCTCGACATAGTTGTTGGTGACGTCGATGACGCCCGGCAGCAGAACCTTGTCATCGGGCAGGCGGACTCGCTCGAACACGCGCCAGTCGTGCTGGTGGCCAGGCGTCGCCGCCTCGATCACGATCTGGCCGGCGTGCGCCTTGAGCACCACGGGGAGGATCTTGTCGAGCGCGATGTCGTGCGTGTGCGGCCCCTCGTAGTTGCCCCACGAGACATACATGCGGACCCGGGCAGCCGGCAGCCCGACGAGCGCCGCGTTGAGGGCTTCGACCTGCTCCTCGGCATGCACGAGGAATGCCGCGTCGCTCGCATGCTTGAAAATAGTGTGCCGGCCCATCGCAAGGTCGGGACAGTCGACCTGCAGGTCGAAGCCCGCCTCGATGATCGCTCGGTACTCGATCTTCATCGCCTCGGCGAGAGCGTGCAGGTAGGCGGCATGCGTCGGATAGAAACGGTTGGGATGAAAAATGGCGATCAGCCCAGGTGAAGCGGACGTCAGAAAGGCGCCGCCCGGCTGGTGGCGGCCGACGGCCGCGCGCATGCGGGCGATGTCGGCATCGAGCGGCGCACGCGTGGCGAGTGTGACCGGCCCGGTGCACTCGGGCCGGCGAAAGCCCGCGTCGGCACGGCTGCGGCGCGCCTTGTCGGCGGCGCCCGGAAACTCGTCGAGATCGGCGGG
>Ga0247831_1005920_pt1 | contig 14874 bp, 10 predicted proteins | sample LaCruzMarch2015__9_FD_192406 | JGI IMG/M metagenome (GOLD analysis project Ga0247831, IMG submission 192406) | Freshwater microbial communities from meromictic Lake La Cruz, Castile-La Mancha, Spain - LaCruzMarch2015_1m | ecosystem: Environmental > Aquatic > Freshwater > Lake | place: Spain...
GTCGAGCCGGCTCTATCAGGAGCAGGGCGCGCACTACATGACGGCGACGATCGTCTATCGCATCGATACACCCGAGCCGCATGCCACCGAAATCACCTTCATCCTGACCGACCGGCAGCTGCTCACTGTCCGCCATGCCGAACCACGCGCGATCCAACTGTTTCTCAGCCAGGCCACGAAGGGCGATCTCGACTGCCAGACACCGCTCGACGTGATGCTCGGCATCGTCGAATCCGTGCTCGAGCGCGAAGCCGACCTGATCGAGCGGTTGCAGATCCAGACCGACCGTGTCGCCCAGACCATCTTCGAGATGAAGGGGGGAGCGGTCACGCGCGGGCGCCGTTTCGACATCGTGCTGAAAGATATCGGCAAGATGGGCGAGACCAACTCGCGGGTCCGTGAAAGCCTCGTCTCGATCGCCCGCTTGCTGACCTATGTCGGCAACACCGCGCAGGCGCGCAACGCCACCGCCGAGTTGCGCGAGCGCATCCGCACCGAAGCGCAGGACGTGCAGTCGCTCGCCGACCACGTCAGCTATCTCGGCGCCCGGCTCACGTTCATGCTGGACGCCTCGCTCGGCATGGTCGGCATCGAGCAGAACCAGATCATCAAGCTGTTCTCGGTGGTCGCCGTGATGCTGATGCCGCCGACGCTGATCGCCTCGGTCTACGGCATGAACTTCAAGCACATGCCGGAGCTTGCCTGGGAGTTTGGATACCCGACTGCGGTCGCCGCGATGGTGCTCTCAGCGCTGCTGCCGTTCCTGTATTTCCGCTACCGGGGTTGGCTGTAACCTGCGCGATGCCTGCCGCGCAGGCCGAAGCGCGAGCGCACTCAGCCGAGAGCCACCTTCAATCCCAGCGCCACAGCGCCACAGACGGCGAGCGTCGTCAGCACGCCGCGATGCAGCACGAGCAGTAGCACGACGGCGAGAACGGCGAGCCCCACCGCCCGGACGTCGAGCGTCGGCCAGTCCGGCACGTGCATTTTCACCGGGCCGTTGGTGAGCACCGGCACATGCGTGAACAGCACGTGCAGCGCGAACCACACGGTCAGATTGAGGATCACGCCGACGACCGCCGCCGTGACACCGGCCAGCGCGCCCTTCAGGCGTGGCATACGGTTGAGCCGTTCGATGTAAGGCGCGCCGGCAAAGATCCACAGGAAGCACGGCGCGAACGTCGCCCACAGAGTGACCAGTGCGCCGGCGAGCCCCATCGCCCAGCCGCCCTGGCGGAGGCCAGCGAGATAGCCGACGAATTCGGTCACCAGGATCAGCGGCCCCGGCGTGGTTTCGGCGAGGCCGAGCCCGTCGAGCATCTCGCCGGGTGAGAGCCAGCCGTAGACCTCCACCACATCCTGCGCCATGTAGGCGAGCACGGCGTAGGCGCCGCCGAACGTCACGACGGCGAGCTTGGAAAAGAACCAGCCGATCTCGGTCAGCACGTGCCCGCGCCCGCAGATCGCCGCAATGGCCGCGAGCGGCACCACCCAGATCGCCAGCCAGACGAGAATGGTCGCGAGCGTGCCGGCGGGCGTCACCTCGTCACGATGCGCGTTGGCGAGAGGCACACTCCCTGCCCCGGCCTCGGCGGGCGCTTGGCCGAGCGCGAAGAAACCGACCAGAGCTGCAGCGAGCACGATCACCGGAAACGGCACCGCGAACACGAAGATCGCGACGAACGCTATCGCTGCGATTCCCCACGCGACGCGCGTCTTCAACGCCCGCCGTGCGACCCGGATCAGAGCCTCGACGACGATGGCGAGCACCGCCGCCTTGACGCCGACGAACACGGCCTCGACCAGCGGCACCTTGCCGAACGCCGCGTAGAGCATCGACAGCGCCAGCACCACCAGCGCGCCTGGGATGACGAACAGCAACCCCGCTGCGAGCCCGCCCGCCACGCCGTGCAGGCGCCAGCCGATGTAGGTGGCGAGTTGCATCGCCTCCGGCCCGGGGAGCAGCATGCAGAAATTGAGCGCCGAGAGATACCGGCTCTCGTCGATCCAGCGCTTCTCTTCGACATAGACGCGATGCATCAGCGCAATCTGTCCCGCCGGCCCGCCGAACGACAGCACGCCGATGCGCGCGCTGGTCGCCACCAATTCACGGAACGTCGGCTGCGGCGCCGCTATGTCTGACACCATTGCCGTGCCGCTCTCTCCCTGTCGCTGGCTCATCATGCTCCCCGCGCCGTGGTCGGCCAGTTGTGCGTCTCGCCGGCAGCCCCCCGCCGCCATGCATAGAGCGCGTCGTATACGGGAAAGCCCCGTTCGAGGGCAGAGTGATCGTCGCCGCCGGACAGCACCGAGATGCCGAGTGAAACGGCGAGCAGGCCGGCCGCTTCGGGCCTGAGATCGAGCCGCGCGTTATCGGCGCCGCGTACGACGAGGCGGATGTACTCGAGTGCCTGATCTGCGATGCCGAAGCGGTCGATGAGTGTGTCGAACGTGCAGGTCTCGCCGACGTGCGAGAACGCCACGCCGTCGATGTCGTAGGGGATCGCACCCTGCTCCTCGGCGACCGCCTGGACATAGGCCGGCTCGACGAACAGGAATTCGGCTTGCGCATCGATGAAGCGACGGATCAACCACGGGCAGGCGATGCGATCGATTTTCGGTCGGATGCGCGTCACCCAGCGGCTCGGCCGGTTCTCGCCGCGGCCGGGCAGCGCATCCTTCAGGATCGTCGGCAGGCCAGCCGCCTTCCACGATTCGACACCGCCTTCAAGCACACGGGCCTCGATCCCGCGCCGGCGCAACTCAGAGGCCGCGAGTTGGGAAACGTTGTGGCCATGCACGCAGGCGACGACGACCTCGCGGCCGTTCGGAATTTCCGCCGCCCACTCGCCGACCTTGGTGTGCTCCCGCCAGCGCGCGGTCGGCAGAATGCGACCATCCGGGGCGTACTTCTCGCGACGGCACACGTCGTAGAGGGTCGGCGCATCGGCGGTCGCGATGCGGCGGGACAGTTCGGCGCTTGTGATCAGGAAGTCGTTCATGACACGTTTGCTCCAAGGGCTCCGAATAGATATCGGAGCAGCGCTTGGGCATGAGCGGTTAGGCTCGGTGCCTGACGGGGCGGCTGCAACAAGCCCCGTAGCAAAACGTCATACGAGCAGGCTTGACCTGCGGTCAACCGACTTGCGTGACGCTCGGCCATTATCCACGATGCCAGTCGGACGAAAGCGATCACGAACCAGATTGGAGATTTCTGATGGATCTCGGCATCAAGGGGCGCACGGCCATCGTGTGCGCGGCCTCGAAGGGGCTTGGCAAAGGCTGCGCGATGGCGCTCGCTCGCGAGGGCGTGAACCTCGTCATCACGGCGCGCGGGGCCGAGGCACTGGAGGCGACCGCCGCCGAGATCCGCTCAGCGACCGGCGTGAACGTCACCACCGTCGCCGGTGACGTGACGACCGACGCCGGTCGCGCGGCGATCCTCGCCGCCTGCCCGAGCCCCGACATCCTGATCAACAACGCTGGCGGCCCGCCGCCCGGCGACTTCAAGGACTTCTCGCTCGACGACTGGCGCAAGGCCGTCGAAGGCAACATGATCACGCCGATCGCGCTGATCCACGCCACGGTGTACGGCATGATGGATCGCGGCTACGGCCGCATCCTCAACATCACCAGTTACTCGGTGAAGTGCCCGATCCCCTCGCTGGAGCTTTCCAACGGCGCGCGCGCTGGCCTCACCGGCGCAGTTGCAGCGCTGGCCCGCAAAGTCTCCCACCGTAACGTGACGATCAACGCGCTGTTGCCCGGCCCGTTCGAGACCGACCGCCTGCGCGGCACCACCACCAAGATGGCTGCAGCGCGCGGCGCCGCGTTCGACGCCGTGCATCAGGAGCGCATGCAGGAGGTGCCGGCCAAGCGCTTCGGCACCACGGAGGAATTCGGCGCGATGGCCGCGTTCCTCTGCTCGGTGCACGGCGGCTTCATGACGGGGCAGAATTTCGTGATCGATGGCGGCCTCTATCCGGGCACTCTCTGAGCCTGCGAACGTGCGTTGGGGCGGTCGTCCGACGAGGCGGCCGCCACGACCCCAACCCCGTCCGCATGCAGCGCAGCCATGCGGGACGTGGCCAACTTCATCGCTGCCCCGGTGATGCAGATCCGCACGCATGCAGATTGGCCGCACGCAGCGTTGCGCCGCAGCATCACGCAGGTGGCGGTAAGCTTCTGATTCTAAATGAATTTATTTTTAATCGCCGCGCGCCATTCACAGGCAAATATATACCGTAGCAGAATAGCTACTGTGATGATGAAAGCAATTTCATGGTTAACGAATAGAAATGCGGCAAATGCACCCATATCCGATTGTTGACCTGCCGAAAATCATGTGTTTCTAGCGATTGCCGGATCGCATTCCGGATCTTTGCAATAGCGATGAAACGCGCAATCCCCGCAACCATTCGACGTTAACGACGTTCCCGAACGCGTTCGTATCGAAAACCCCGACGTCGATGCTCAAGGCAATCGGCACCTCGGTTTGCGGCCGCGAGGAACCATCGCCTGAACAGTTGGAGTCCACCATGAGAAATACTTTCACAGCCGTGATCGCCGCTTCGATCGTCGCATTTGCCGGAGCCAGCACTGCCGGAGCGACTTCGTGGCAGGAATCGATCCTGCGCATGCCCGTCTACTCCACACCGGCTGCCACCCAGTCGACCTCTTACTCCTCTCAGTCCTACAGCCAGTCCTACGGCAAGCCCAAGCGCGCCAAGAAGTCGGCCCGCAAATCAAAGCGCTCGAAGACCACTCGCGTCGCCTCCCTTACCAATAGCTATTCGTCCTCGGGCAGCTATTCGGGCGGCGCGTCGAACGGCCTCGCCTCTTACTACTGGCAGCCCCAGCGCGTCGCCTCGGGCGGCTGGTTCAATCCAAACGCCATGACGGCCGCTCACAAGACGCTCCCGTTCGGCACCAAGGTCCGCGTCACCAACGTGAACAACGGTCGCTCGGTCGTCGTCACCATCAACGATCGCGGCCCCTACATCGCCGGCCGTGTCATCGATCTCTCGAAGGCTGCCGCCGGTGTCATCGGCATGCAGCAGGCTGGCGTCGTGCCGGTCCGCGTACAGCGGCTATAATCAGCCGCCGACGGTGACGAACCTGGAGCGCATGACGGCGGGCCGTCATGCGCTCCATTCGTTTCGATGCCTCACGCTCAGGCGATGAGATCCCGCATCGGCAGCGCGTCGCCGCTGGCGGGGAACACAGCGTCCCTCAATGCCATCGCCGTCAGCCCGAGGTGGTCGGCGAGGATACCCTTCAGTACCGCACGCAGATCGAGAGTCGGCGCGAGGTCGCGCCCCTCGAACAACTGGCGCTCGCCGAGGCCCGGCCAGTCTGCCACCACCCGGCCACCCTTGACGCGACCGCCGAGCACCAGCGCCGCCGTCGCCGTGCCGTGATCGGTGCCATTGGTACCGTTAACGCGAGCGGTGCGTCCGAATTCGGTAACCACCACCACCACCGTCTCGGCCCACGCCGCGCCCATCCCGGTCGCAAACGTCGAGAGCGCGAGATCGAGCCCGGCCAGGCGGTTGGCGAGTTGGCCGGTCGCTGCACCCTCGTTGGCGTGCGTGTCCCAACCTTCATACGACAGCGCGCCGATGCGCGGGCCATCCGCCGCCGAGAGGAAACGGGCCGCCGCCTCCGAGGTTTCGATGAAGGCCTTGTGCGGGCGCGCGCCGCTGGCACGGGCGCGGCCCGCCGGCTCGCCGCCCTCGCTCATTCGCTCCAGCGCCATGCCCTCGGCAAAGGCCCGAGCGAGCGCCGGATCGCTCGCTGCATAGAGATCGGCGAGCCGCTCGACGGTCGCCGCGCGCAGCGGCCGGTCGACCGTTCGCGGCAGCCATGACAGGACCGGCGCCGACCCGCGCATCACCAGCGGCACGATGGCGCCTATACCGAGGCCGCGCGTGTCGGCGGCACCTGCGCGCGGTATCGCCAGCAATGCGCGGTTGAGCCAGCCGCTGTCGGCCCGGCCGACGCCGGCCAGCCCGCTCTCCAGCACATCCTGCCCGTCGAAATGCGACCGGCCGCGATAGGGCGAGGCTGCGGCATGCACGATCAGCGCCTCGCGCTTCAGGTAGAGCGCGTGCAAGAACCCCATCGCCGGGCTCAGTACGAACAGGTCATCCAGCGGCAAGCCGGCGTTTGCGCCGCTGCGTGACAGCGCGATCGGACCGCGCAGTGCCGCATAGGCCGGATCGCCGACGGGGGCCGCCAACGACAACCCGTCGAGCCCGCCGCGCAACACGACGACGAGCAGGCGCGGGTCGCGCCCCTGCGCGTTCGCCGCGCCCGGCATGAAGCTCCACAACGCGAGGCTCGCAAGGCCGCCCTGCAGCAGCCTGCGGCGGTCGAGCAATAGATGATCGGGGCAGGAACCGGACACGTCGAGCGAATGGGCCATAGCACTCCTCCTCAACGCCGCTGCAGGTCGGGCGACAGGATCAGCAGTTCGTAGCCCTGCCGCGCGCTCTCGGCCCGGGCGACCGCCTCGGCGGTTGCGGGCGAAAGGGCCGCCCCGAGCAGATCGCGGGCGGCGGCACGTGGATCGCTGCCCGGCGGGATACGGGCCGCCGCCACCTCGGCGATGCGCAGGCGCTCGCGCAGCGCCGCCGGTGCCATCCAGGCGTCGTCGTCGTCCGGCCAGCCTTTCGGCGACGGTGGGTCCCACATCGGCTGGCCGAGCGCCACCGAGAACCGCATGATCTGACGCGGCGGCACCTCGATGGCGAGACCACGAGAGAGAGACACGAGAAAGTCGTAGGGCGGCAGCATTTTCTTCGCTGGTGCCGCCCAGGCCTCCGGCGCTGACACCAAGTCGAGCGACAATGCCGCCAGATCGCCGTCGGTCTCGCGGAAGCGCCGCTCCAGACGGGCGACCAGCGTGGGCGGCGGCGGGCTCGCCACGAAATGGGCGGCGAGTTTTGTCGCGACGTGCCGCGCGGTCGACGGATGGCCTGCGAGATCGGCCAGCGCCTGCTCGCCACCGGTCGCCCCTTGGCGATACTCGCGGCCGAGCAGGCGATGGGGCCCCGGCTCGTGGCGGTTGGCTGCGAACCAGAAGCGGCCCGCTTCGCCCGCAGGCCGCTCGGGCCCGCCGAACGTCCAGCCGGTGAGGAGACGGGCGAGCGCCGCCACGTCGGCCTGCGTGTAGCCACCGTCGACACCGAGCGTATGCAATTCCAGGAGTTCGCGCGCGAGATTCTCGTTCAGACCGCGGCCGCGTCGCGTGCCCGCCCGACTGTTCGGCCCGATCGACCCCTGGTTGTCGAGATAGATGAGCATCGCGGGATGTCTGGCCACAGCCAGCAGCATGTCGGCGAAGCGGCCGAACACATGCGGGCGGATCGCCTCGCGCTCGTAGGCACCGGCAATGGCGCGCACGTTGCCCTTGCGTGCGGCAGCAGCGAAGTGGTTCGACCAGAACATCACCAGCCGCTCGACGAAGGGTGCCTCGGTCGCAACGGCACGGCGGATACGCGCCTCGGCTTCGGCGATCATGGCAGCCTGGATCAACCGCCCGGGGCGGTCCGCAGGCGACATCGCCGGCGCACCGTCCGTCGCGCCGGGCATCGGCTCGGCCGGGATTGTCGGTGCGGCCTGTGCGGCAGGCGAAAGAGCTGTCGCGGCGCCCGGTGGCTGTGGCGTCGCAGCGGTTGGTGCAGGCACGTCGCGCCTGGCCGCACGCACGCGCTGGCGCGCACCTATCACCTCGACGATCGTCGTATGCGATGGCGCCAGATCGGCGTTCTCCAATCGGGCGATCTCGCGATCGCCGATCTGGCTTGCCACGTAGCCGCGTGGATCAGCCCTGATGCGGCCGACATCGCCCGGCCGCGCGCCGAGCCCGAAGCGACGTGTCGCGATGGCTGGTGCGTCATTCGTCATAGCGCGCTCCGCCCGCCTGCCGTGGTGCCCGAGCGAGCCCCATGAGTCGCCTACCGCCCCATTGCGGCATTCCGGCGCCGATCGACGGCAAACGTGGTGCATCGACCAGTTCCGTCGCAAGCGTCTGAGCCGGTCTGCCAACAGACTGCTCGTGCCCCGATCCGCATCGTTGCCTCGACGGGCGGCCTGCCGATAAGCTCATACTCGTGTTTCCCCCCGTTTGCGACCAGGCGTGCCAACCATGTCCCTTGCCCTCAGCCCTGCCCGCACGGTCGCCATCCAGCGCATGCGCACGGCGTTGATCGAGAAGAAGATGACGCAGGCGGGCCTCGCCGACGCCTCCGACTGCCACGAGAAGACGATCCAGAACCTGCTCTCTGGCCGCACCGTGCGCGACCAGACGCTGTTCGACGTCGCCATGGTGCTCGGCCTCGACTTCGACGAGTTGAAGGCGATGTGGCACGGCCAGCGCCCCCTCGAAGAGCCGGCGGAGGCAGGCAACGTCCACATCGAGCCGCAGATGCGAAAGGTGGCCGGAGCGGGCCAAATCGTGGGCCAAGCCCCGGGCCAGGAACCCGGCCAGCCCTCGGGCCACGCCGAGATCGCACCCGTCTACATGGGCGCCTACACGCGCGCGGCGGTCGACCATCTGATCGGCGGCTACCTCACGTTGAGGCCGGCCTTCACGCGCCCGGGCCACATCATCGCCTATCGCACCGACATCAGCTGGGATCCGACGTGGCCGAGCCTGCTGTTCGAGGAAACCAAAAGGCCTGACGGCGCTTATGCTCATCGTGGCCGCCTGCATGTGCCGGCATCCTCGCCGTTCATGCATCTGGTTTCGCTGACCAAAGGGGCCATGCGTATGGTGATGGTGTCTCAACTCGACCAACTCGGCCGCATGCAGGGCCTCATCACCACCGTCGCCAAGGCCGGCGCAACGATGTTTCCGGTGAGCGCGCCGATCGTCTATGTGCGACGCGACGACTTGGCCGAGACGCACTGTGGCGAGTTCGCCCCCGACCATACCCTTCATGGCGACTACGATAGCATTCTGAAGGAGACGGTCGCTGGCGGCTATGTGCGGCTGATCGGCTCGTGAGCGGACCGCCCGGCCGTCAGAGCGAACGGCAGCCGGCACAGGCAACGGACAACGGCAAGATGGCCACCAGTGCGAACGTGTCGGCCATGCCTGCCGACTGGCACGCGCTCTCCGCCGACGAAGCGCTGACCCGCCTCGATTGCCGCGCCGAGGGGCTTGGTTCCGCCGACGCCGTCAGACGGCTGCAGCAGTACGGTCCGAACGCCCTGCCGGAGGCGCCGCGCCCGGGCCTGCTGCAGCGCTTCGCGGCGCAACTGCAAAGCCTGTTCATCTATGTGCTACTCGGCTCGGCCGCACTGGCGGCGCTACTCGGCGAGTACGTCGATGCCGGCGTGATCGTCGGCGTCGTGGTGCTCAACGCCATCGTCGGCGTCATACAGGAAGGCCGCGCGGAGCAGGCGCTGGCCGCAATCCGCAACATGGTGACGGCCAACGCCACCGTGCTGCGCGACGGGCAACGCAAAAGTATCGCGGCCGCCGACCTCGTGCCGGGCGACATCGTGATGCTGGCGCCGGGCGATCAGGTGCCGGCCGACCTGCGCCTCACGGCGGCCCGCTCGCTGGCCATCGACGAGGCGGTGCTGACGGGTGAATCCGTGCCAGTCGCCAAATCGCTCGCAGCCGTTGCCGAGCCGCGCCCGCTCGCCGAACGCACCTCGATGGCCTATGCCGGCACGATCGCGACGGCCGGCAACGGCAGCGGCGTCGTGGTTGCCACGGGGCGCGCGACCGAACTCGGCCGCATTGGCGATCTCGTGCGCGACGTCACCGTGCTGCAGACGCCGCTGACGCGCCAGATGAACGACTTCGCGCGCCAGCTCACCTTCGCGATCCTCGCCATATCGGCCGTCGTGTTCCTGTTTGCCGTGTTCGTGCGCGGCTATCCGCTCTCCGAAGCCTTCATGGCGATGGTCGGCATGGCGGTCGCGGCGATCCCCGAGGGGCTGCCGGCGGTGATGACCATCGCGCTCGCCATCGGCGTCGAGCGTATGGCGCGGCGCAACGCCATCATCCGCCGCCTGCCCGCCGTCGAGACCCTCGGGGCGGTGTCGACGATCTGCTCCGACAAGACCGGCACGCTGACGCGCAACGAGATGACGGTGACCGACGTGGTGATTGCCGGCAGCGGCAGCGCCGTCGTCGTCGTCGGCGGCGCCGGTTACGGCACCGAGGGTAGCCTCGCCGGGGCTACCGGCGATGCACTCGACGCTGCGACGCTCACGCGCCTGGACCGGCTCGCGACGGCGGCACTGCTGTGCAGCGACGCGACACTGGTCGAGGCCGACGGTCGCACCACCGTTGCCGGCGACCCCATGGAAGGCGCGCTCGTCGCGCTCGCCGCAAAGGCGGGGCTCGAACGCGGCGCGCTCGCCGCGGAGTTGCCGCGTATCGACGTGATCCCGTTCGATGCCACCCACCGCACCATGGTGACGCTGCATGCCACGGTGGACGCCAACGCCGGCACGATCGCCTACATGAAGGGCGCGCCGGAGGCCGTGCTGGAGCGCTGCGCGCTCGAACTGGCAGCGGACGGTACGGTGGCGATCGCACCCGACCACTGGCACGCGGCGGTGGCAGATCTCGCGGGGCGTGGCCGACGCGTGCTCGCCATCGCCGAGCGCCGCTTCGACGACGGCCGCCGCGATATCACGCTCGGCGACGTCGAGCATGGCCTGACGATGCTCGGCCTCGTCGGGCTGATCGACCCGCCACGTCCCGAAGTGATCACCGCCATCGCGGAATGCCGCAGCGCCGGCATTGCGGTCAAGATGATCACCGGCGACCATGCCGTGACTGCCAGCGCCATCGCCGCCGAACTGGGCCTCGACCATGCAGACAAGCCGGTAACCGGCGACAGCATCGACGATCTCGATCGTCAGGCGCTCGAGCGCCTGGTTGCGACGACGGGCGTGTTCGCGCGCACCACGCCGGAACACAAGCTCCGCCTCGTCGCCGCGCTGCAGGCCGATGGCGATGTCGTGGCGATGACCGGCGACGGCGTCAACGATGCGCCGGCGCTGAAGCGCGCCGACGTCGGCGTGGCAATGGGGCTCAAAGGGACTGACGCTGCAAAGGGAGCTGCCGCCATCGTGCTCGCCGACGACAACTTCGCCTCGATCGTCGCAGCCGTCCGCGAGGGCCGCACGGTGCGCGACAACCTGACGAAGGTGATCGCCTGGACCCTGCCGACCAGCGTCGGCGAGATGCTGGTGATCGCGGCGGCGATCCTGCTCGGTCTGACGCTACCGGTGACGCCGGTGCAGATCCTGTGGATCAATATGATCACCGCCGTCGGCCTCGGTCTCGTGCTCGCCTTCGAACCATCGGAACCGGCGATCATGCAGCGCCCGCCTCGATCGTCCTCGGCGCCCATCCTGTCGCCATTCCTCGTCTGGCGGACAGGCTTCGTTGCCGTGCTGTTCGCCGCGATCGCGTTCGCCATGTTCGCGTGGGCGCGTGGGCGGGGCCTTAGCATCGAGGAATCCCGCACCATCGTGGTCAATACGATCGTGGTGCTGGAGATCTTCTACCTGTTCGCGATCCGCTACCTCGGCGGGCCCTCGATCACACTGCGCGGCCTCGTCGGCACGCCGTCGGTGCTGATCGGGGTCGGTTCCGTGACACTTGCACAATTCGCCTTCACCTATTGGCCACCGATGCAGACGCTGTTCCACAGCGCGCCGGTCTCGCTGACCGACGGACTTGCCATCGTTGGCTGCGGCGTGCTGCTTCTGGGCATTCTCGAGATCGAGAAGTTCGTCGTGCGCCGCATGGGCCTCCAAGTCAGCGCGGGCGCCTGATGTACGCAGCCTCTCAGCCGGAGCTTGAGCCATGATGATCGATCGTCGCGTGCTGCTCACCGGATGGAGCGCACTCGCTGCTGCCGCCACGCTGCCTTCGATCCACCCAGCTTCGGCAGCAGAGAACGTGGCACGCTTGCCGGTTTGGCGCTATGGCAAAGGCAGCTTCGCGCCCGACGCCATGCTGATGTTTCGCGGCAATCCCGCGCACACCTTCTACGGCACAGGGCCGGTCCCCGAGCGCCCGCGCATCCTCTGGCGCTTCCGCACGGCAACCATCAACAACACGGTGCGCGGTACGGCGATGACGTGGACCGGCGCCGGCTGGACCGGCACGGCCGTGAAACTCGGCGACTATATGTTCGTCGGATCGCCCGGCGGCTACGTTTACTGCCTCGAAGCGACGAGCGGCCGGTTGGTGTGGAGCCACAAGGGCGGCGGCATGTTCAAGGGCTCCGCCTGCCTCTATGAAAACCGCCTGTACATCGGCAATACCGACGACCTGCTGCGCTGCCTGGACGCTGCCACTGGCAAGATCGTGTGGACCCACAATACCGGCCGCGACCTCGACTCGAGCCCGTGCGTGGTCGACGGCCGCCTCTACATCGCCGGCGAGAACGGCTACGCGCGCTGCCTCGACCCGGCTTCCGGCAAGCTGATCTGGAAGACTTTTATGGGTGGCATCGGCCCCGGCACCGTCCCAGGCTCCAACGGGTCGGAAACCTCGCCCGCGATCGCCGACGGCGACTATTACGCCATCACCTACGACGGTGACCTGTTCTGCATCGACACCCGCGACGGCCGCGTGAAGTGGAAAGCCAACACCGGCGACGACACCGATGCCTCGCCCGTGGTCGCCGGCGACTTCGTCTACGCGGCAGCCGAGGAGAAAGCTTCGTTCGTCTACTGCTTCGAGCGATCGAAGGGGCGCGAGATCTGGCGCTACGGCGCCAACCGAAAGGGCTACTGGTCGACGCCGGCCGTCGCCGGCAATCGCCTCTACGTCGGCGGCGACGACACCAGCCTGCACTGCCTCGATGCCACCACGGGCAAGGCCGTGTGGACTTACAAAACCGGCGATGCGGTGTGGTCGAGCCCGTGCGTCGTCGATGGCAAGGTGATCTTCGGTTCGAAGGACGCCCACCTCTATGTGCTGGACGCTGCCAGCGGCGCCGAGATCTCGCGGCTGAAACTGGACGGGCGCATCATCGCTTCGCCCTGCATCGTCGATGGCAAAATCTGGATCGGCACGGCGACGGGCTACATCTACGGGCTCGGCGCGTGAGTCTCGAAGAGGCGTTTCAGGTCACGACGCATGGCCCCTGCAAAGCCGGCATGCAGTGACAGCGCTCGCCTGTCATACCGCAGCTAGGCTATCCCAAGCAAAACACCGAGCCGAGGAAGCGCCCATGTCCGCCCTGCCATCCACTGCCGCCAAGCCGATGATCCGCGTCTCGACCTACGATGGTCCGGGTGGCCAACCGACTATCCGCGAAGTCCCCTGGCCCAAGGTTCCGCCCAAGGGCGCACTCATCAAGATCGGCGCCTGCGGCGTGTGCGGCACCGACCAGCACATCCTGAAAGGCCATTGGCCAAAGCCGCTGCCGTGGCCGTTCACGCTCGGCCACGAAATGTGCGGCGTCGTCGTCGAGATCGGCGACGAACTGAAGACCGACTGGATGGGCAAGCCGATCGGCGTCGGCTCCAAGCTGATGCTGCCGCCGTTCATGCCATGCGGCTCGTGCTACTATTGTCAGCATTATCCGGAGAATGCCAACCGCTGTCAGACGCCGGTCTACTATGGCCGCTACCTCGGCTTCGAGCGGCCACCGCACCTGTGGGGCGGGTGGGCCGAGTACGTGTTCGTCGATCTAGGAGAACTGCCCGGTACCAAGATCTACAAGCTGCCCGACGACATGAGCCTGCTGCTCGGCACACTGTCGGAGCCGCTCACGAGTTGCATCCGCGGCTTCGAGCGGGCGCAGAAGGCCGGCGGCTTCCCGTGGAATGCGACCGTCGTGATCCAGGGCACCGGGCCGATCGGCATCCTCGCCATCGCGGCAGCCCTCGAGATGGGCGCTGGCCGCGTCATCGCGGTGGGAGCACCCGAGAGCCCCCGCCTCGCGCTCGCCCGCAAATTCGGCGCCGAGGCGACGGTCGACATCGAGGTGCACAAGACGTCCGACGAGCGTATCAAGGCAGTGCGCGACATCGTCGGCGGCTTCGGCGCCGACCTGGTGATGGACTGCTCCGGCCATCCGACCGCCGGCCCCGAGGGGATCGAGTTCCTGCGCGACTGCGGCACCTATGTCGAGATGGGCCAGTTCACCGACGCCGGCTCGATCATGACCTCGTGGCACCGGTTCGTTGCCAAGGACCTCACCATCCTCGGCTCGTGGGCGTTCACGGCCAACGACCTGCCGAAGGGTGTCGACATGCTCTACCAGGCCCGCAACAAGTATCCCTGGCGCGAGATGCAGACTCTGTTCCCGTTCACCGAGCCGGGCATCAAGGATGCCGTCGCCCAGGCGATGGCCATGAAGACCGTGAAGAGCACCATCGTACCGTTCCCCGATATGATCTGAGCCGGGCTATAAGCCCATCCTGCTGTTCCCGCCGCGCGCGCTCCCACATTTGCGGGCCGCGCGGCAGACCAATCGCGCGCGACCGCCGAGCGGGCCCGGGGATCGGTCCAACCCGCCTTGATTGCGCATGCACCCCGACGATGGCGTTGCGCCGTCGTTAACGTTAGCGCTTCCTTAACTCTCCCCGTTTCAAGATATGGCCTTGGCGCGATCAGCAAAGCGCCCCAATCGGCCGGCAGTGTTTCGCCAGTCAATTGTGAACCTTAGTGAGTAGACGGGGGTCGATCCCATGGTTCCGCGTTCGGGCGACACCGCCGGCTTTGGCCGGTCGGGCAGCCGTGCCTTGCTCGCGAGCATTGCACTGGTGAGCCTCGCAGCCGCGCTCCAGCCAGGGCGGGCAGCAGCGCAAGCGACCCCTTTGCCAGTCAACGGTCAGGCGCAGCAGCCATTCAATTTCTCCAGCATGGCCGACCTT
>Ga0247831_1005922_pt1 | contig 14865 bp, 8 predicted proteins | sample LaCruzMarch2015__9_FD_192406 | JGI IMG/M metagenome (GOLD analysis project Ga0247831, IMG submission 192406) | Freshwater microbial communities from meromictic Lake La Cruz, Castile-La Mancha, Spain - LaCruzMarch2015_1m | ecosystem: Environmental > Aquatic > Freshwater > Lake | place: Spain...
GCGAGCGTGGCCTGGGAACCGACCGTGACGTGCCCGGCGATCCCCACCTGAGCTGCAATGACCACGTAGTCGCCGACGATCGCACTGCCTGCGATGGCAACGCAGGCGACGATGATGCAGTGCTTCCCCACGACCACGTTGTGCCCGATCTGCACCAGGTTGTCGATCTTGGTGCCCTCGCCGATCCAGGTGCGACCGAAACGGGCGCGGTCAATGGTGGTGCCTGCGCCGATCTCCACGTCGTTGTCGATCTGCACGATGCCGGCCTGTCGCACCTTGCGATGGCGGCCCTTGTCAAACTCATAGCCAAATCCATCCGCGCCGATGACCGCACCGGAATGCAGGATGACGCGCTCGCCCAGCTTGCACTCGGCCTGCACCGTCACGTTCGCGTGCAGCTTGCTGCCCGCGCCGATGACGGCATTCCGCCCGACGAAGCTGCCAGCCCCGATCTCGACTTCATCGCCCAGCGTCGCCCCCGCCTCGATCACGGCGTGGGGGCCGATGCAGACGCGGCTGCGGTCCAGCGTGACCGAGTCATCGACCACGGCCGAGGGATGAATGCCAGGGGTGAAGGGGGTGGGTTGAAAGCCATAGGTCTCGACCACTTGCTCGAAACTGCGCGAGGGATCGGTGACGGCGATGCAGGCGATGCCCTCAGGGAACTCCATCCAGCCGACGGGCACAAGCACCGCGCTGGCCTTCGTGCCGACCAGCCGCTGCTCGTAGCGTGCACCATGAAAGAAACTCAGGTCACCCGCGATGGCTTCTTTCAGTGAGGCGAATCCAGAAATGGTTTGTGCGGTGTTTCCACACATCAGAGTTCCCCCGATCAATGTGGTGAGCTTTTCGAGAGTGATATCCATTAAAGCCTAAGCCTGACATTTTTGGCATCGCAAAGCCAACATTGTCTTGTGACGATGTCGAGGCAGAACTGGGTAGGGCGGGAACTCCCTAACCCACCGCCGTCGGGACAATGGCTTTGCCAAACCCATCGACAATAACCAAGTCCACCAGCTGGCGAAGGCGGCGCTGTGGGGACACAGCGCCCTACCAGCGATGGGTTGAAGGGAGCCGATCATCAAAACTCAAGCGCGGTGCTTCACCAAGAAGGCGGCAAGGCCTTGGGCGATGCCGGCCACCTGCTTAGCTACGCGTGCATCCTTGAGCGCGCCGCTATCGTCGAAGGCTTCATACGCCTTGGACACGGCCACTTGATCCGGCAGTACGATGACGCCGATGTTGCCCAGAATGGCCCGCAGGTGCACGAGGCCGCGCAGACCACCGAGCCCACCTGGCGAAGCACTGAGCAGAGCCGCAGCCTTGCCACGAAAAGCGGAGAGCGGCGGCTCGTTGTCCGTCTCAGCGCGTGACGCCCAGTCGATGGCGTTCTTCAGCACAGCGGTGACGGAGCTATTGTATTCTGGCGAGGCGATGAGCAACCCATCGTGAGTGGCCAGCAGCGCCTTCAGCTTCTTCGCATTCTCAGGCAGCCCACTGGCGCTTTCCAGGTCCTCGTCGAAGAGCGGCAGCGGATAGTCGCGCAGGTCGATGAAGGTGACCTCAGCCCCGGCAGCGCTCGCGGCTTCACCAGCAGCCTTGGCCAGCAGCTTGTTGTAAGAGGCAGCGCGTGTGCTACCAGCAAAGGCGACGATTTTCGGAGCGGACATGCGCCGACAGTGACCACAGATGCACGAAGAGCAAGCGTCGCGACGATTCCGCGCTACGATCCGCCGCCATGACTGCCTTTGTCGATGTGACCTGCCCCAGTTGTTTTGAGGAGTTCGGTGTGCCTGCACCAGCGCCGATGGAGTGCCCGTGCGATGTGGACTACGACTGCGAGATCTGCTGCCGCCCGCTACGCATCAGCTTCTGGGCGGACGAGGAGGACGGCTTCGTCGAGGGCGAGGCGTATGGCCTGGGCGATTAGCTAGGGCTTATGGATGACATCGTCACCGGTGAACAAGTCCTTGTCGGGGCCTGCAGAGCGGATCTCCATTTTCGTGCTGGACTCCGGGTGGAACCAATAAGGGGTGCCCCAGCGGTCCACCAGCTTGCCGTCGCGAATGGCGGGGCTGTTCGGGGGAAAGACGCGTCCCTGATGGCCACCAGTGCCGGTGAGCGCGGCGGTAATGTCGTCGTTCTGGCCGATGGGATTGCCACCGAGAGCCTTGCGATACACGTCGACGAATTCGGCCACGATTTGCACATCCTCTTGGGCCGTGTGCTCAGGCGCGTTCAGGCGGTCCGCCTGGGCCTGGAGCACAGGGTCGAGGAAGACGGGCGCGGGGCGCGCAGGGGGCGTGGTGGTGACGGCAGGCTTGGCGGCTTGGGCCTTGGCCTTTTGCTCCAGCGCACGATCGATCTCGGGCGAGTTCACGGCCTGAAACATCCACGCCACCAGGACGGCGAGCACGATGACAAGCAGGGTGAGAATGTAGGGACCAGGGCGCTGCGGCAGAGGCATGGGGGTGACCTAGACGCTGTAGTCGAAGATGTCGAGATTCTTGGCGACGAGTTCACTGGTCCCGATGCCGTTGGGCATGAAGCGACCCAGGTTGGGGAAGACTGTGCCGAGATTCGAGTCACTGACCCCGAACCACTTGCCAATCGTGGCCGCATACTGATCAACGGAGGTGGAGGGAATCCAGCGCCCACTGCTGCCGGAGCAGTCGAGGTATTGGGCACCCACATTGCTTGTGGGACCGCCTTTGATCAGGCTGGGGAAGCGGCCATAGATTTGCTTGCCCTTGACCGCGCCGCCCATGATGAGGGAGTGGCCACCCCAAGCGTGGTCAGAGCCGCCAGTGCTGTCACTCTTGTTCGGGTTGAACGTGCGGTTGAAATCAGACGCGGTGAAGGCGCACACATTGTCCCACATGCCGATGGCCTGCATCGCATCGCGGAAGGCGCGCATGGAGCGAGCCAGTTGGTTAACGAGGCTGTAGTGGCCGGCGGTGGTGCTGTTGCTAGGAATCTGCGAGGCGTGGGTGTCCCATCCGCCGATTTGCACGAAGAAGATCTGCCGCCGGTTGGACAGCACGGAGTTCCCCGCGATCATGCGCGCCACGGTCTTCATCTGATTAGCAATGTCGGGCAACTGAGGATTGTAGAGGCCGCTGGGGAACCAGTTGGTGAAGTGCGCGTCCAGGGTGGGATTCGGAGAACTGGTCACGGAGAGCGCGCTGCCGACCAGGCCCTCGGACACCCGCGCATTCTGCGGCACACTGACGTAAGTCTGGTCGAAGAGGCTGGCGTGGCTCATGGCCAAGACCTGCTCCAGAGCACGCAGGCGATAACCGGCAGAGCTGTTGCTGTAGTTCGTCCCAGATAGCGGATCACTGCCCGTGCCGAGAGGAGCCAAAGGATTGTATTTCCCAGTGGGGAGTGAGGCGGGGTTCGAGTAGTCGGGTTGCAGCGCTGCATTGCGCAGGGCACCGCCGTAGCTGGTGCTCGGTGAGCCGCCGCTGAAATTCGCATTCAAGGCTGACACCGCCCCCGAGGAGTTCATGAAATAAGGACTTTCGGAGACGCCGACCTGAAAGCTATTCACCCCCGCGATAGAGACTGAGAACGATAGGTCGCCCTCATTTAGGCCTGCCATAAGGTCGGCCATGCGCCCGCCCCAGCCGCTGGTGAAGGGTCGATCCGACAGGGAGGACTGCCACTGCACCTGCTGGTCCGAGTGGGAGAAGAGCTGTGCGGGCTTGGCGGAGGTGGGCAGCGTGTTGAAGTTCCCACGGGTCACATTCTGCGTGCCGACCAGGGTTCCCACGTTCGCCATGACACCAAGCTCGCCAGCCTCAAAAAGATTGGCCAAGGGATACGCGGCGGGGTGCAGGGCCATGTTGCCCTGCGTATAGCCATCGCGCGCCACGGGGTCGAACTGACTGGTGCCACTGCCGCCGTTGATGGGCGTGATGCGGCTGGTGACTTGATCCGTGGAGACGCTGGTGCCGTTCCAGTAGCCGTTGGCGGCATTCCCAGGAGTGAAGTCGAACTGCGAGTCGGCGAGCGCGAGCACACCGCGACCCGTGCTGTATTCCGATCTGGCCGTGGAGGCACCGCCCGCAGGGATCAGTAGATTGTTGGAGTCATTGCCGCCATTCAGGAACACGCAGACCAGGGCCTTGTATTCCGAGGTCGCTGGCTGCGCGGCGGCAGCCCCGATCATCTTGAGCTGGGCGATGGTGTTGACCAGGCTGGTGATGCCGAGCCCGGCACAACCGCTCTGGATCATGAAGTCGCGCCGGTTGGGCTTGCTGCGGTCTTCGGTCTTGCGGAGGAGAAGGTTCATAAAGTCGAAAGGGCGAGCAGTGATTAATGAGCAACGATGGACGGAGCGACGGAGGAAATGAGGTAGGCGGCATAGCGGGCACGGTCCCGCACTTCATCATGGAAGGTGCCTGTCGGTGGAGCCTTCGGCGTGTAGGTCACCTCCGCGAGATAGCGAGTGGTGCTGGGGCTGTTGGTCCCGCCACTCAGATAATAGAGGGCATCCATGATGGTCTGCCGCGCATTGACCGCCGGCAACGGCACCGGGGCTGTCTGGTTAGGCTCGATCAGCACGGGGTTCTCCGCCTTCAAGCCGCCGCCGCACCACCAGAGATCCATGCGGTCTACAATCGCCTTGGTGGCGGCCCAGTGTGCGTTTTGCACCTGCGTGTTCCCCGGTGTGGTAGGGATGACACCGCCATACTGCGTGCTGAGGCTGGCATAGAACGTCGTGCGATAAAGCAGGATGATCTCAGTGTAATCCATGACGATGCGCTCACGGTTCTGATTGCCCCCGATGTCGCTGGTGAAGTAACCGACCTGCTTTGAATAAACGGGCACTGGCACAATGACCGCAGGCGGGATCAAGTTCACCGTTAGCGTGGTGCCCGCCGCTGGGGCCTGAGTGAGCACAATGCTGATGGTGTCTGTGGCACCGCCCTCCGTCACCACTGTGTTGCCGCTGGTGTGGCTGATAGTGACCTGCGGACCATCATTGTCCACGATGCTAGCGCTAACAGTTGGCGCGCCAATGCCATGGTAGAAACGGTCCGTGCTGGCAACGGTGTGGGCCACGACGGCGGTGTGCGTGTTCTCGGTCGTAGCATCATCGACAGCGCTGAGCGTGACTATCTGCGGCACATTCCACGGCGTAGCTCCCGCGCTGGGGGTGAAGGTGAGCGCGCTGGTGCCGTTGTAGTTGAGCTGTGCATTCGCAGTCAGAGTGACCGTCACATTTGCCTTGGGCTCGTGGCTCAGCGCGACGGTGTAGGTATCGGTGCCACTGGCTTCAGCAAGGTTGGTGCTGTCCCCAGAGGGCGTGACGATCACACCTGGGGTATCGTTGTCCGTGATGCTGGCCGTGATCGGCGCTATCGCGATGCCTTGATAAACGGAGTCGGCACTCGCCGCCGTGTGAGTGATGGTGCCGTAATGGGGATTGGCCGCTGGCAAGCCACCATAGTGCGGGCTGGAGTCCACCGTCGAGTCATCCACCGCACGCACCGTGACAGTCTGAGAAGTGCCGAAATTCACCGAGGTAAAGGTCAGCGTTGCAGGACTCACCATGAGCTGGCTGTTCGGCGTGATCGTCACCACCACGTCCGACGTGGGTGCCTGCGAGAGCAGCACGGTGTAGGTATCTGAGCCTCCCGCTTCGGTCACGGTGGTGCTGGTGCTGCCGACTTCAGTGATCTGCACCTTGTTGGCAGCGACGGTGTTATCGTTGTCAGTGATGATGTGGAGCACCTGCGGAATGATGACGGCGTCATAGGCATCCGCACTGCTCGCCGCGACGATGCTGTGACTGATATAACCGAGGTGACGCAGCTCAGCGACCGTATCATTGATCGGACGCACCGTGACCGTCTGCGCCACATTCCAGTTGGCACTGGTGAAGGTGAAGTCACGTGTCGTGCCATACGTGGAGCCAGTGATTAGCGCTTCCGTCTGAGCATCGCACGACACCCGGACCACCACATTACTCAGGGGAGCGCTGGTCAGCACCAAGGTGTAGGTGTCTGTGGAGCCCTCGGTCGAAGCGGTGTTGCCACTGCTTTCCACAATGCTCACCCCTGGGCCATCATTGTCATGAACGGCGACCACGATCGGCTGTGCTGCCTTGCCACTGTAATAGGCGTCATTGCTGCTCAGGTTGAAAGCGAGTGTGCTCAGGTGCGGCGTGGCTTCCGCCGTGCCATCATCTGCAGCGGTAACGGTGAAAGTCTGCGCTGTGCCTGAGTTACTGCTGGTGAAGGTCAGTGAAGCTGGCGAGACCGTGACCTGGCCATCCGTCACCGGCGTCACTACCACCGTGTTCCCAGAAATCGGAGCGAGCGGCAGAGCCACAGTGAAGGTATCTGACACGTTCGGTGTGCCGCTCGTGCCCGCGGTTCCAACTTCGGCAACCGTGGTGAAGCCGTTCGTCTGCGCGATAGTCAGCGGCAGCTCGTTATCACTGACCGCTGGACTCACCACCGAAGTGGTGATGCCATGGTAGCGCATGTCGCCACTGGTCACGTAATGAGTGATCTGCGCGGGCAGTGTCGTCTCTGCCGTGGTATCAAACACCGCCGACACGGTGACAGTCACAGGCGTGTTCCAGTTCGTGGAATCAAAGACAATGGGACCCACGGGGGTGGTCGTGACTTGCGCATTGGGCTGCAAGGCAATCGTCACCGGTGCCGTGGGCTGCGAGCTGAGCGCCAGCGTGTAAGTATCCGTCGCGCCCCCCTCAGAGATCACTGTCGAACCACCGCTCTCGGTGATCAAGACTCGACCCTGATCGTTGTCGATGATGGCGGTCGTGAGCAAGGCCCCCAGATTGCTATTCGTGCTGCCATAGTTCAGATAGTTGGTATCCGTGCTGTAGGAGTAGGCGATGATGTTCGCGCTGTGCAGACCCTCGTTCAGATAGTCATCAATCGCGCTCACCGTCACAGTCTGAGGTGAGGACCAATTCGCCGTGGTGAAGGTCAGCACTGCTGGGCTGCAAGCCACCTGATTGGAACCGAGGTTCACGCTGACATTCGCCGTCGGCAGCGTGCGCAAGCGCACGGTGATGGTGTCGGTCAGTGCGCCAGTCCCCTCACCCACGCGGGTTTCGTTGCCGCTGTGAGCGAGCATGAGGCGATTGCCATTCGTATCGTTGCGGTCCAGCACATCCACATTGATCCCCTGGATCGCCATGCCCGCTGTGTAGCCCCCAGCGGTCGCTACGGTGTGGGTGACCGTTCCCGCGTGAGTCCCCTCGGCAGTGGTGTCACTTACGCCCCGAAGGGTAATCGTCTGTGGCACGTTCCAACCACCCGCCACCCCAGTGCTAGTGGAGAAGGTGCGCGTGGTGCTCGTCGCATACGTGGTGCCCGTGGTATTCACCTGCGCGTGCGTGTTGCAGGTGATGGTAACGGTCACAGTTGCCGAAGGCTGTTTGGTCAACACAATCGTGTAGGTGTCCAAGTCCCCGCCTGACGTGGCCGTGCTCTCAGTGACGGTCGTGCCCGCACCGGACTCCGTGATCAGCACACCATAGCTGCTGGCTCCATCGTCGTTGTCCACGATGTTGGCAGTGATCGAAGATGCCGTCAGGCCATTGTAATTCGCGGCCGTGCTGCTCGTTGTGAAGGCGATGGTGTCCGTCGCACCTGCCGCTTCAGTCGTTGCATCATTGACGGCGGTGACCGTGACGGTCTGTTCGACATTCCAGTTGCCGGAATTGAAGTTCAGCGTGTTCGACGACAGCGACACCTGAGATCCGGTGGTCAGATTCACAGCCACAGTGACGCCTGACATTGGAGGCGCTGTCAGCATGACATTAAAGGTATCGGTCTTGCCGCCTTCCTGCACCCAGGTGCTACCGCCGGTCTGCACGACACGGAGGCCCTCGTTGGTCAGCTCATTGTCTTGCACACTGATCGCCAGCGGCTGCACGGTGACTCCATTGTAAGTGCTGGTGGTGCCACCAAGCGAGAACTGCAAGTTGCCGTTCTGCAAGCCCGTCAGCAAGCCATCATTGTTCGCCGTGATCGTGACATTCTGCGGCACATTCCAATTGGCATCCGTGAAGGTCAGAGTCGCCGCCGAGAAACGTGCCGTCGGGGTCGCGAACGCATTGCTCAGAGTGAAGTCCGACACATTACTGTCTGTGCCGGGCTGGGCGTTCATACCCACCAAGTTGCCCCAGGTGACGCTCCAGTGGTAGTTGATGCGTGCCACCTCAGACGACTCCGTGGAGATCTGTAACTCTGGCGCAAACAAGCCAGCCTGCGCCAGTGGTCCCGGCACCGTGTAGTCAGGTAGGAACCAGTTGAAGACGCTGGGGGCTCGCTGTGGCGACTGGCCCAAGCTGGCCGTGGTATCCCCAAAGCGAAAACGGAAAGGTCCCGTGGCCCAGCCTGTGGGCAGGCTCGGTGGATTGGCTTGATTCGTGTCGAACTTGTCGAACTCTGTCGCCGGGTAGGCCGTGGCCATCATGGATTCCGTCGCGCTGAAGGGCGGCGGATTGTCACGCAAGATTGAAATCGGAGCCCCGGAGAAGGCCTTCAACGAGCGCAGCACCGATGCGAAGTGGATCATGGGCTCCTTCACTTTGCCAATCGCAGCGGAGGAGTCCGCCAGTTGCAGGGAGCGCGCTTCATAGTCCAACAGGATGGCCTTCATGACGTCGCCAAGATCGCCGTTGCTGCTGCGATACACCTGCTGCACGCGATACACGTATCCCGAACTTGGATTCGAGCTAGTCAGGCGCTGAATCAGCCAGCGAGAGATATTGACTGGCGTGTTCTGGTGCCCTGGATTGCCCTGCGTGCCGCTGCCGTAGGTCGCGTTGGCCGCGATTCCAGCAAGACTGTTGTGAGCGTCAGTTACATCTGCAGCGGCAGCCACATGGGCTTGGGCATCAGTGGTCCAGGTGCGAATAGGAATATCAAACTGGCCATGCTTTCCCGCCAGCAAACGCTTGGACACGCCCGCAACAACCTGGCCCGTGCCTGGATCAGTGTAGGTGCCGAAATCATGCACCGTAGTCAGCACGCTGCTGATGGTGGCTCGCCCGAGGATCTTCATGGGCTGCATCCATGGCCCTTGGAAGAAGCGGTGTCCGGCATCCTGCCCAAACCAAGTCGCCGTCGACCCATTGAGTTCCAACACGGGCGACACGCGCTGCTGCGAGTTCGAGAATGCACTGCCGTTCCACATCTGCATGGTCGCATAGGTATTCCGCGCGCCGTGCGACCAGCCCGTCATCACGCGCGCCAGTTCAGTGATGTCTGTATTGTCGTAGGTCGCGACGGGAAGGCCGTCCACATCTAGCACCAGACTGCCGTCTGGATGGCGCAGCACCAGACCGATCGTGAACAGCTGCATGATCTCGCGAGCATAGTTTTCATCGGGGCTCACGAACAGCCCACCACCGGCGTCATACATCGCCCGGTTGCCCATGTGGCTGAGATACACCCCCATCATCGGACTGTAAGTCACCTGCTCGAGAAGTGGACGATACTTATCAAAAGCTCCTGCCGCCAGCATGTCCCAATACTCCGCGCAGCCGTAGTGGCGATCATTGATCGTTTGATCCGCTTCCGAGATGACCAATATCTCGCTCAGCGCCATGGCCATGCGTTGCCGCACCTGATCCCTGCTCTGCAAAATCATCGACCACCACTCGCGGCGGCGATTGATCGCACCATTGGGATAGTTGTTGTCGATCTGCGTGGTGTTCGCCGTCGTGCCAATCGTCGGCATCCCAGAATTGCCGTCGTAGGTCACGGCATACGCGTTCGTGAAATACTGCGGATCCTTGTTGTAGTGCAGCGGCCGGTTGCCGCGCATGACGAACTCCTCGTTGTCCGCCGCGATCACCAACGTGCTGAAGTCCACGGTTGGCGTCTGTCCTGGGTCCATCTGCACATTTAACCAGTTGCGCAGACCATCAATATAGGTGCCGCCGCCTGTGATGGCCGGTGTCACGTAGTTGTTCAGAATGTCGTCATGCAGCGCCGTCGTTCCGCCAAAGGTGCACTGCGCCAAGAAGCGGTAGATGTCGCGACTCAGCGCCTCGCCGGTCGGGTTCTGCCAGTCCGCAGAGCCCAAGCCCGGCGCCAACAGGTCATCATTGTTCGAGTCAAACTCGGTCGATCCCGTGGTCCTCCTGAAGTAGCCGAAGATTTCTTTGCTCGGATAGTTTGCCGTGGTGATGCTGACGTAGAGCTGACCCGACCGCAGGGCATCCAGCATCCCTTGGTCAGAGATCACCGTCTGTGCAGCACGGATGGTCCAGTTCGCCCCCGCCACCTGCCCCAGAGGCAAAACCCTCACCTCAAGATCATTGCCAAAGCGAATATAGGCAGTGTTCTGCTGTGAACTCAGATTATTGAAGACCAAGCTGATCGAGGCCGCGTCGTTGTCACCATTCACCAAGGCCGTCGCATAACCACTCGCCGTGCTGCTTACCCCCGCCTCGCGCCCCAGGAAGGCGACATACAACTGCCGATTGTCGGGATCGCCGGGGTTGGAATCCTTCACCATCACCGTGGCCGATGGCCCCACCGTTCCCGGCGGGGTATTTGGCAGGATGAAGCTCACCTTCACCGCCTCGGGCACTTCATCCGTGGCATCCAGCACGGGTGCCACCTTCACCACCTCCACGGGGTTCCCCGGTGTCCCCTGCCCTGCCGGAATAACGACCGTGTTGGTCGCCACGCCTGCCATGTTTTTGAAAAGGTAATCCCCCGATGCTGCCGAGGCCTTGGTGACGTCCGTCGCCCCTGCCGCCCCCGCCACCTGCACTGTCAGTGGCATGGTGCCAAACGAACGCTCCACCTTCACAGTCGCAGCCGTGCCTTCCTTTTCATAGGCCTCCGTGGTCGAGCCAGGGCTCGCCGTCAGCGTCAGCAACGACCTCAGCGTATCCGCGTCGCTGGCGGCACCGCCCGAGGCATTGCTTGCTGAGCTACCGCTAGCCACGTCGGTGCCCATCTCCCGCTCGGCCCAGTCGCTCACCCCATCGTTGTCCGTGTCCGCGTCTAGCGTCTCCAGCTTGTAGAACTTCCGATCTCCAACCGGCTTCGCGATCACGATGGACTCGTTCGCGCTGTCCACGGTCGGGAGCTTCTCAGAGCCCGCGATGAGATTCCACGTTGTTGCAGCGGGACTGTCCGCGGTCACCACGCGATATTTTTTGCCCGCCTCCGCATCGAAGTAAAAAATCAGCGTGCTGCCACTGACCACCATGTTTCCCACCTTCAGGCAATCCCCCACCTTGCGTGGGTCCGTGCCCGCGATGGACTCCACATAGTTCGAGCAACCATCCAAATCCTCATCATTGCCGGGAACCAAACCCCAGCCATTGAAGAGCGATTGCCACACATCATCCAGCGTATCAGCCGCGCCCTGACCCGGCGCAGTGGAGAAGTAATCCGTGAGCGCTTGTGCAGGCGTGGCCGCTAGCAAACAGAGACTCAAATAGGCAGGCAGAGTGGTCTTGAGCATGATCTGGGTGAGATGGTGGCCGATTGACGATTGCCAATACATCAACTTGGCAACGTGCCGAAGAGGCTACAAAAAAAACGTTGCACAGGTCAACCATGGAATTCACCAAACCCACGCTCCAGCCCTACATGACCAAATGTTAACATCAGCGTCCCAACCGCTCAGCTGTTCTCCGAAAAGCCAATCTGCGAGAGCTATGCCCAACTCATCCGACAACGATCAAATAAACTATCGACTTTTTCCTGCGGTTGTGTAACGCTAGCGAGCATTCGGGGTTATTAACCATGAAACGAATGCCCAATCTATGAAAAAGCTCCAATTCACTTTGGCACTCATCGTCGCCTCCGCCAGCTTGCTCAGCGCTCAGGTGGCGACCGCCCCTGTCGGTTTTGTTAGTGTCACTGCGCTTGGAAATTCCGATACACGCTTCGCAGTTCCACTTCACCGCCCAACATTTTTTGTTGGGTCTGTGGCATCCAAAGTCGGCAACGTAATCACTGTCCAAAACACCGCTAATTGGACTGCAGATCAATTTGTTTACTCAGCAGGGACACAAAACGATCACTTTTACATCGAGATCCAGTCAAATGGCAGTTCTGCAGAAGGAAAGCGCTTCGATATTGCTAGCAACACAGCAAACACGTTGACGGTTGCTGGAGACGCCTCAGGCATTGTGGTAAACGATGTTTTTGAAATAATTCCCTACTGGACATATGGAACGCTGCTACCGGCCAGCACCAGCGGAATCACGGCCACCACATCAATTAGCGGTGCCGGATCGGCAACTAAGATTTTGGTTCCAGATACAACCTCACCAGGCACGAACTTGATCACAAATGCCACATATTACTATTACAGTGGTGCAGCGTCAGGGGGACCAGGCTGGAGAAAGAGCGGAGGCGGCCTTACAACCATCAGGAACAACGACATCATCTCGCCCGGCTCATACCTCATAGTTAGGCAAGACAGTGTGGCAACAGCAACAATTTCCGGGACAGGTTCCGTTCCGATGGCAAAGAGAGTTCACATTATTGGGACCAAACTATCTGGAGTAGCCCAGGATAATTTTGTCCAAATCGACATTCCCATCCCAGTGACGCTAACAGACTCGGGACTGTGGGAAAGCGGCGTTTTCACTGCTTCGACCAGTGTCTCAGGTTCAAACGGAGACAAACTTCTTGTGTATGATGACAGCGTGGCCCTGAAAAACAAAGTCCCGTCAAAGACTTACTATTATTATAATGGAGCAGCCTCAGGTGGACCCGGTTGGAGATTGCAGGGAGGCGGGCTCACTACAATAAGGAACGGCGAAGTCGCGTTTTCTCCAGGCTCGGGTGTGGTCATCCGAAAGCAGGCGACTACTCCAGCCCAAACCCTCACGTGGGCACCATTACCCACATATCTTACACCTTGAAGCGTCAGGAAAAAGCTATATATTAGAAGTTGTTTTCAGCATATGAGATATATCTTTTCTCTCTTCCTCTTTGCGTCTAGCCAAGCTTGGGCTGCAGTTTCATTCGATATTCAAGCCGAGGTCTTAAAAAACTCCAGCGGATCGCCAATCCCTACGTCTGCCTTGGTGCTGTTGGTTGCTAGCACAACTAACGCTTCGTTCGGCGATGTGGCGGTCAACGCCAGCCTTGCATTAGGTTCAATACTGGATGGCACCGGAGGCGACGACGTGCTATTGAAGAGCTGGAATCTCTCAAATAGCGGGGAAGCCGGTGCATTCGCAGACATTACTGGAAGCCTAGATTTTTCGTCTTACACTGGGTGGGGAGCGGGCGATCCACTTGCACTGTATTGGTTTCCTACACTAACTGTTTCAAGCCTAACGGCACCTATAGGAACTTCATATGGGAGATTTACAACAACCACCCCTCTGGACGGAAGTGGAGTTTGGATCACTCCTGCTGATTTGACCTCCGACCATCCATTGTATCTGTTCACCACGGATGCCAGCATTTTTCCAGCAGTGCCACCCGGGTCTAACGCACCATCCTCCGCGATGGCATCTAACACCATTGCAGCCGTCCCCGAACCCTCCCGCGTCCTCTTCCTCGCCCTCGGCTGCATGGGCTTCTTGATGCGTCGCCGCCGGGCTTGAGTGTTGTTCATTATTCCTCGGATAAGGATGAAAGCTGCGAGACAACTCGCAGCTTTTTTGTTGCCAACGGCCTGGGTTTGGGATGCATAGCGGCTGCGTGCTGAACCTCCCCATCTTTTACCTTTGTGGCCCGACGGCTTCTGGCAAGTCGTCGGTAGCACTGGCCTTGGCGCAACAGATCGGGGGCGAGATCGTCAATGCGGATGCTTTCCAGCTGTTTCGCGGGCTCGACCTCTGCACGGCTAAGCCTTTACCCGCTGAACGCTCGGAGGTGCCTCATCACCTTTTCGATGTCCTGGATGCCAATGACGCGTGCGATGCGCAACGGTTCCGCGAGCTTGCTGAACCTGCGATCCGAGACGTGCTGAGCCGCCAACGCTGGCCCATTCTCGTGGGTGGCAGCGGCCTATACGTCAAGGCCCTCACCCACGGGCTGGCTAACCTGCCGAAGGGCGATGCGGCTCTGCGCACTGAACTCGCCCAAATGTCACCCGAGGAACGCGTGGCCGAGTTGCTCCGCCTAGACCCTGCGGCAGCCAGCAACGTGCCGCTGAGCAATGATCGCTACGTGTCCCGCGCCCTGGAGATCTGCCGCCTCACCGGTCAGCCCCAATCCCAGCTCCGCCAGCAATGGCAGCAAAACCAACCGCGCTTCCTTGGAGCAATGCTCACCCGTGAGCGCAACGATCTGTATCAGCGTATCAATGCCCGTGTGCTACAAATGATCGAGGCAGGCGTGATCGAGGAGGTGCGGGATATTTTGGAGTCATTGGGCACTGATCCCTCCCCTTCCCCCAGCTCCCTTCCGCCCCCCGACCCTCGCCCCCCGTCCCTCCTCTCCGCCATTGGCGTGCGCGAAATCCAGGCCTTCTTGCACGGCGAATGCTCCCTGGATCAAGCCATCGACGCCATGCAGCAGGCCACGCGACGCTACGCGAAGCGGCAGATCACTTGGTTTAGACGCGAGCAGGGATTTCAAACGATTTGCCTCGCCCCGGAATCAAATCCAGACTTCGCTACTCAGCGTCTTATCGAAACCTTCCCATGTCTCTGCCGCCCCCCCCAGTTCGCCCCGTCTTTGTCAATCTAGGCCCCCGCAGCTACACCGTCCAAGTGGGGCGCGAATTGCTCGCGGGAGTGGGCACCGAGATCAGCAAGAAGCTCTCTGGTCTGAAAAAAGCGGCAGTGGTCACCGACTCCAATGTCGGCCCGCTCTACGCCGAGAAGGTGCTGCGCAGCATGCACACGGCAGGCATTGACGCCACCCTGATCACGGT
>Ga0247831_1005927_pt1 | contig 14857 bp, 12 predicted proteins | sample LaCruzMarch2015__9_FD_192406 | JGI IMG/M metagenome (GOLD analysis project Ga0247831, IMG submission 192406) | Freshwater microbial communities from meromictic Lake La Cruz, Castile-La Mancha, Spain - LaCruzMarch2015_1m | ecosystem: Environmental > Aquatic > Freshwater > Lake | place: Spain...
CCAACAGCTATTCCAGCCAATCTTCCAACAAATATCCAAACTGTTGTCCCTGTAAATAATGGGAATGCAAATCAAGGAGCGGCAAATATGCCACTTCCTGCTAAAAACAGGGTTTTAAATAATAATGACCCTAATGCTGTAAGAAATGTTCAAGGAGCACCTAATGATCAAAGATTAATCAATAAAGAAGATTCATTACGAATTATTCGTGAAGAGGAAGCTAATCAGGATGCTGCAAAAGTAACTTTGAGAAGAAGAATTTTTGGTTACAACCTTTTTAATACAGTAAAATTTGACCCAACTCCGGCAAGTAATATTGCTACACCGAGCAACTATGTTTTGGGCCCTAATGACCAGTTACTTATTGATGTATATGGATATTCGCAGACATTTTTTAAACCAATAATTTCTGCTGATGGATATATTAACCTAGAGAAAGTTGGTTTAGTATATTTAGCAGGTTCGACAATAGAACAGGCTAGAGAAAAAATAAAAAGAAGTTTGTCAAAGATTTATATTGGTTTAAACTCTTTTTCTGGTTTTCCTGCCACTACTTTTATGAATGTATCGTTGGGAAACATAAGAAGCATTAAAGTTACTGTTACCGGTGAGGTTATCGCTCCTGGAACCTATACACTTTCCTCATTATCTTCAATACAAAATGCTTTGTATGCCTGTGGCGGGCCGAATGAAGTTGGAACATACAGAAAAATTAACATTATTAGAAATAATAGAATAGTATCAACATTTGATATTTATGACTTGCTGATGAATGGTTTTACAAAGAATAACATTATTTTACAAGATCAAGATATTATTCAAGTATTACCTTATTCTTCCAGAGTTGCAGTAAAAGGAAATACAAAAAGAGAAGGTTTATTTGAACTTTTAGAAGACGAAAAACTCAATAAAGTCATTGAATATGCGGGGGGATTTTCACCTTATGCTTATCATCATCGCTTAAAAGTATATCGTAATACGGCTCGAGAAAGAAAACTTTTGGATGTGATGGAAGCTGATTTCGCAACATTTAAAATGCAATCTGGCGACTCGATAGTGATTGAGCGTGTTTTAGAACGTTTTGAAAATATGGTTGCCATAAATGGTGCAATTTTCCGTCCTGGTGAATATTCATTAGAAACGAGTCCAACACTTACACAACTTATCAAATCTGCCGAAGGTCTCAAAGGTGAAGCATTGATTGGTAGAATATCAATCATCAGAACTCGTGAAAATATGATTGTTGAGAATATTGCTGTTAACTACGAAGATATCATTAGCGGAAAAGCTGCTGATGTAGTTTTAAAACGTGAAGATTTGATTACAATTCCATCAATATTCGACTTAACAGAACCTGCTTACATAAGAATCCAAGGTGCAGTAAATAACCCTGCAGGTGTTGATGGAATCGAAATTCCGTTTTTAAGAAATATGACTATTGAAGATGTATTAGTAAAAATTGGTGGTTTGTCTGAGTCGGCATCATTGTCGAGAGTAGAAGTTGTGCGTCGCAAAAGAAATGTTGACCCAACTGCTACAAACGCTCAAATTTCTGATACATACACATTTAGTATAAATTCAGACCTTAAAGTTGATTTAACAGCAAATAAGTTTGTTTTGTATCCTTTCGACGAAATCTTTATTCGTCGTTCACCTAATTATATTGAGCAAACTTTTGTTGAAATTCAAGGAGAAGTTATTTTTCCAGCAACTTATGGTATAAAAAGTAAAACCGAAAAGATTTCTGATTTAATTGAGCGTTCTGGAGGTTTAAGTCCACAGGCTTATTTAGAAGGAGCAACATTGGTTAGACAAATTCAATTAAGCGAAATTGAGCTTACACAACGAAGAAAAGCGATAACCGAAATTTCGAATAGTATCAAGGATAATCAGGCGGTTGAAGTAGAGGATATAAACGCGACAACAATTTCTTCAATTGGGATAAATCTGACTAAAATCATGCAAAATCCGGGCTCCGATGAGGATATGATTTTGCAAGATGGGGACATTATTAGAATACCTAAAAGGCTTGAAACCGTACGTGTACAAGGCGAAGTACTTTATCCGACAACGATAAAATATTTAAATGAAAAAAGCTTCATTAATTACATATCAAATGCCGGTGGATTTACAAAAAGATCATTGAAAAACAAATCATATATTTTATATGCAAACGGCTCGGTAGATAGAACTCGTAGAGTTTTATTTGTAAATATTTATCCAACGGTCGCTCCAGGTTCTGAGATAATTATTCCACAAAAAACAGTTACAGCTCAACAACAAATTGCTCAAGTACAAGGTTTATTTGCAACTATTGCAGGTACAATGACAGCGTTTTTGAGTGTACTAGCTATTTTTCAATTAAGTAAATAATTGAAAGTTTTAGTAATTTAAAATTTTAAAAAATCCAAATGGCAGATTATCAAACCATACAAGAAGAGCAAATAAACACCAAAGATTTTATAAAGAAAGTTATTGGTGTATTCAAACTAATTAGCAACCAATGGAGACTACTTTTAATAAGTATTTCCCTTGGTACGATCATTAGTATCCTACTTGATGTTAAGGAATTAAAAGACACAGATTACAGTGGTGAAATTCAGTTTAATTTAGAAGCTGGTGGTAGCCAACAAATGCCAATGGGAGGCTTTGGTGGTCTTGCAGGAGCTTTTGGTATAGGCATGGGTACTGCTTCTAATGATTTGTTTAGTGGAGGAAACTTGGGTCTATTTATTTCTTCAAAAGCACTTTATGAAAAAGCTTTAATGCAAGAAGTTTTGATAGGTGGCAAGAAAACTCTTTTTATAAATTTTTATAAAGACAGCAGTGATATTGCGAAAAAAGAATGGGGAGGAGATTGGCTAAATGAACCTAATTATAAAGCAATTAAATACCAATTTCAGTCTAAAAAACAAGTCAATAATTTTACGAAAAAGGAAAATATTTTTTTGGCAACCATTTATAAAAAACTTGAAGCCCAAACAGCACTTCAACCTTTAGACAAAATGGGTTCAATAATGGTACTATCAGCAACTACGAACAGTGAATATTTGACTCAAGTTTGGTTAGAAACTCTTTTAAAAACTTTAAAAGAGTTTTACATAGAAGTTCGAACTCAAAAAACACGAGAAATTTACGACATACAGATGCGTCGTCTGCGTGAATTAGAAGCAAAACTAAGTTCAACAGACCGCCAATTGGCCAATACTCAGTTCCAGAATCAGAATGCAATTGACCCGACTGCTCCAATGAGAACTATGCAGTTAAACCGAAGTAATAATTACGTTTCAAATCAATATTTTCAGCAGTTAGCAGCCGTTGAACAGTTAAAAATGCAATTAATCAATGTGACGCCACTTTTTACAGTATTACAGCCTGTACGACTTCCTCTCTTGCAACGCACTTATACTGTTGGGGGAAATACGCAAACAGGAGCTTTTATAGGTTTCTTTATTTGTTTAATTTTTATTATTTTAAGGAAGTCTTATCAAGAATTGATGAGTTAAGTAGCTAGACAATATTTATTTACATAATGAAATAACGTAACTTATTAATAGCTCGCATTTTATCTCTTGGCCCGAATCTCGTGTCTTTTGCCTTAGTATTTAAGTTGGTTGGATAGAATTTAAAACAAAGTTTTTTCCTTCTATTTGGAAGGTTTTAAATAAATGGAAAGAAACGAAGTAGTAATCAAAGCAGGTAAATCTGCATTGAATTATTGGAGAGAAGTTTGGCGACAAAGAGAATTATTTTGGATTCTCGGAAAAAGAGATGTGATGGTTCGTTACAAACAAACTGTTTTGGGTGTAGCATGGGGGGTTATTAGACCATTAATGACAGCATTGGTAATGGTTTTTGCATTTGGCAAAATCGCAAAACTGGATCAGGATTCAAGTATACCTTATATGCTTGTTGTTATCCCAGGAGTAATCATTTGGCTGTTTTTCTCACAATCACTTTCTCAGATCAGTAATAGTATTGTTGGAAATGGAAACTTGGTTTCAAAGGTTTACTTCCCACGAATCATCATTCCTTTTAGTTCACTTTTAGTGGGTTTACTTGATGCAATAATCGCTTTTTTAATCTTCTTTGTCTTTTGTATATACTATCAATTTTTTCCTAGTTGGCATATTTTACTTGCACCAATCTTTTTGATTTTGGCCTATTTAGCCGCATTTGGTTCGGGACTTTTTGCGTCAGTTTTAAACGTTAAGTACAGAGATATTGCTCAAATTATCCCATTTGTGGTTCAATTTGGATATTTTATTTCACCAGTTGCCTACTCAAGCGAAAGAGTTAAAAACGAATGGTGGTATCCAATTTATAACCTCAACCCAGTAGCGGGTGCAATTGATGGCATGCGATGGTCTTTGCTGGGAGATTTCGCCAAATTTAACTGGCCCAGTTTTATTTCATTGCTCATTTTTGTAATAATATCGGTGCTATTTTCAATATGGTTTTTTCGTAAAAATGAAAATTCATTCGTTGACCACCTCTAAATTAGCTTTTAGCATTCAGCTGTTAGCTGTTATTCTTACATTTTCATGCTAATAGCGAAATGCTATTGGCTTTTTAAAAAATAATGAAAGCAATTTCGATTGAAAATATTTCAAAAAAGTATATTCTGAGTCATAAAAAGAAGAAATTCCAAAATTTAAAAGAAAGTATTTCTGGATTTTTGGGTGGACTTTTTACTTCAAAAGACGAAGAAGAAACAAAAGAAGTTTTTTGGGCTTTACAAAATGTAAGTTTCGATATAGAACAAGGCGACCGTATCGGAATCGTTGGCTCAAATGGTGCTGGAAAATCAACTTTGCTTAAAATTTTAAGTAGAATTACTGAACCAACAAATGGACAAGTGAAAGTAAACGGTCGAATGGCAAGTTTACTCGAAGTTGGAACTGGTTTTCACCCCGACCTTACAGGTCGAGAAAACATTTTTTTGAATGGTGCAATTTTGGGAATGAAGCAACAAGAAATTAAACGCCAATTCGACGAAATAGTAAGTTTTGCAGGTATTGAAAAGTTTTTGGACACACCTGTAAAACGCTACTCATCAGGAATGTATGTTCGTTTGGGATTCGCTATTGCAGCTCATCTCGAACCTGAAATCTTAATCGTAGATGAAGTTCTGGCCGTTGGTGATTCTGAATTTCAGAAAAAATGCCTCGGCAAAATGAAAGACGTTTCGAGTAGCGGACGAACAATTTTATTTGTCAGTCACAATTCAACTGCCATTCAAGGCCTTTGCAATAAAGCAGCATTTTTGCAAAAAGGGAATTTAGTAAAATATGGCGAAGTTGGCGAAGTACTACACGATTACATGACAAGTATTTCAAAATTTCAACTGCAACAAAACTGGGAAACCCCCGACAATGCTCCAGGCAACGACCAAGTTAGAATTAAAAATATTGAAGTTATACCCGAATTTGTAAATGGTAGTAAAAATATTGATGTTCGAACACCAATGAAAATAAATATTGAGTTTTGGAATATGCTAGAATTAGCACATCTTAACTTGAGTATATTTTTATATAATATGACGGGAGAATGTGTTTTTAATGTTGGTAGTCAAGCCAAAACTTTTTCGAAAGGATTAATTACTGGAATACTCGAAATTCCTGCAAACTTCTTGAATGATGGTTCATATTATATTTCGGCAATGATTGTAAAAGATACTGCCGACCCCATTTATTTTATGGAGGACGCCATAAGTTTCGATGTAGCCGACTGGCGAGAAGGCACAAACTGGTACGGAAAATGGCCAGGAGCGGTACGTCCAATCAATATTTCAGTGAAAACTTGGAAAGTAGATGGACTGATTTAGTATTGTAGAAATATTAAATGTTATACATCTTAAAGGATTCCTGCACCATTGTAATATTTTTTTATAAAAAACAAAGTGGCCATAAACGTAACAAAATCTTTTTTACCTCCAATTGAAGAATACCAGGAAATTATCAAAGGTATTTGGGAAAACACATGGCTTACTAATAATGGGCCTTTGGTTAGAAAACTTGAAGGACAGTTAAAAGATTATTTAAACGTTGATAATTTACTTTTTGTAGGAAATGGAACAATTGCCATACAAATTGCACTCAAAGCACTAGATCTAACCGGTGAAATCATTACTACACCATTCTCCTACTGTGCCACAACTACTTCTATTTTGTGGGAAAACCTCCAACCAGTTTTTGTAGATATTGAAGCAGAAACCTATAATATCAACGCCGAATTAATTGAAGCTGCCATCACTGAAAAAACATCGGCAATAATGGCTACACACGTGTATGGTCGCCCATGTAATATTGAAAAAATTGAATCAATTGCTAAAAAATATAAGCTAAAAGTTATTTACGATGGAGCTCACGGATTTGGAGCTACTTATAAAGGTAAATCGGTGCTTTCATTTGGTGATATTACAACCTGTAGTTTTCATGCCACCAAAGTTTTTCATAGTATCGAAGGCGGTTGTATTATTTCTAATGATAATGATTTGAATAAAAAACTTGAACTTTATCGTAGTTTTGGTCATAAAAATGATGACTATTACACGATGGGGATCAACGGAAAAAACTCTGAATTTCATGCAGCAATGGGGCTTTGTAATTTGCCAAAAGTAGCCGATATTATAAATAATCGTAGAATAATTACAGAAAAATATGATGCTTTATTGAATTGGGGAAAATTATGTCGCCCAACTAATGATATTAAAGGATTTGAGTATAATTACGCCTATTATCCAGTGCTTTTATCATCAGAAGCCAAACTTTTACAAGTTACTGAGGCCCTGAAAAAACAAGAAATTACTCCAAGAAGATATTTTTATCCATCGCTCAACAAATTACCATACTTAGATTTTTATAATCCTTGCCCAATTTCGGAAAACATTGCTCAAAGAGCATTATCTTTGCCACTTTATTATGATTTGGCATTGGATGATGTCGAGCGTATTGTGAATATCATAAACAAAAATCTTTGAGTAACACTTTTAATCTAAGTATAATTTGGTAACTGTTTCTATTATAATTGTCAATTATCGTACGCCCGAATTGATTGTTGAGTGTATCAATACAATCAAAGAATTTACTACACAAGTAAGCTACGAAGTAATTGTAGTTGATAATGCCTCAAAAGCAGATGACAAAGCTTATATAAAGTCATTCTTCCCAGAAACTATCTGGTTATCAATGCAGTATAACGCGGGTTTTGCTCGTGCCAATAATGCTGGAATGCGTATTGCAAAAGGAAAGTATCTCCTACTTTTAAATTCAGACACCAAATTATATGAGCCCGTAATTGACTCATGCGTTATAAAACTCGAGGCTCGCCTTGATGCGATTGCGGGCGGAGCTTATCAAGTTTTCCCCGATTTAAGTCCTCGAAAATTTTATCATACATTTACTTTTCGTCGTGATTTTTGGATTGTACCTCCAAAATTTCGTAATTTCCTAAATTATATTATACGTCAAACCCAATACCAAGATCCTGAGCAAGTAGATTATATTGCGGCGGCATTTTTAATGGTCAGAAGAGAAGGTTTTGAAAAAACGGGCGGACTTGATGAAGAATTTTTCTTGTACGGTGAAGATACAGAATGGGGATATAGACTCGGAAAACTCGGAAAATTATTAGTTTTCAAAGATTGTAATATCATTCATGAAGAATGGGGAAGTAAGCCCGAACGCTATGATGAAGCTCAAAACTACACTTATTTTAATCGTTTTGACCATCAAATTCAACTTTCAAATTTAGTATGGATTCGTAAACAATTCGGAGCTTTGTATTATTTCTTATTAATGTTTCATTATTGGCTTTGGATTCCTACTTTTTTCATGATGAAAATTATTTCAAATTTAGTAAATTTAAAAAAGCCATTGTCCGAACTTGAAAACCAAAAGAAATTTGCCAACATGATAGGAGTATTCTCTAAATATTTTTGGAATATTTTATTCAAAAAACCAACTTTTTATAAGATTAATTAATTGTTAAAGATTATAGGTAAAAGGGACTAACAAAAGAATCAGCAAGCAGTTTCCCAAAAATATTTTCCAATAAACAGCAAGCATTTTCCTAATAAAAAATAACAAAGTCAATAAATGAGTAAAAAATTAGTTCTTTTTATCACTCCAACTGGCGGACGAACGGGTTCGGAAATGCTGTTATGGTATTTGCTCAAACATCTTTCGGGAAAGATAAAAACGGCAATTTATAGTCTCAAAAATGGTGAACTTTTTGCTAAATACTCAACAGCTGACCAAACTTTTATGAATACTTCCAAACATGGATTTATCGATAAAATCTACGAAGGAGTGTATCATAAGATTTTCAAAATTACGCCTAAAGAAAAGAGATTAATCAATATTCAGAAACAAATTAAAGCTGACCGTTGGTATCTAAATACCCTCACGATGCCTCAATTTGCTCGATTGGCCGTAAAGTTAAACGTTCCCTACGATTTGCACGTACATGAATTGATAAGTATTTATGACGAAATCCGTTACGATGAGTTTAAGTTTCAGTTTGATAATGCCGATAGAATTATTTGTTGCTCGTCAATCGTTGAGAAACGTGTGCAAGAAATGGGTTATAAGAATACACTCCTTCTCCATTCATTCATTGATAATCAGACAATTACGTTAAAAATCCCTGCTGAAACTATCCGTAAAAAACTCAATATACCTGCTGATGCATTTATTTGGATGATGTCTGGTTCTATGAATCTTCGTAAAGGTTATGATACTGTTTGTGATTTATTTGAGTTTTTACCTTCAAATACGTATATCGCATGGCTTGGAAGTGTAAAACAAACAGGAGTTTTGCATTATATTCGACAAAGGACTAAGCTCGAAAATCTAAATTTTATCGAAATTGGTGAAAAATCTGATGAATATTACGATTATCTTAACATTGCCGATGGTTTCGTGTTAACTGCTAAAGAAGATCCATTTCCTTTAGTAATGATAGAGGCTGCTTATCTCGAAAAACCAATTGTTGGGTATAATTCAGGAGGTATTTCAGAATTTATACAAGAAGGTATTGGAAAATGTGTCAATAGTTTTAATCCAAAAGATTTGGCAGAAGTAATGATTCAAGTACAATACAAAACATTGATTATTGATAAAGAAAAACTAAAAAATAGAGCACTGACCTTTGATATTAAAAATCAAATTAGAAAATGGGACTCAATTTTTGAATAAATAAAATGGAAAATTACAACGAAATATTGGCCGAACTTCAAGAAGCCCAAAAAGTGCTAAATGAATTTATGAGTTCGGAAGAAAACATAAAGAACATTGAAAAAGTCGCTGATTTAATGGCTGAGGCCATTAAAAATGGTAAAAAAATTATCTCATGCGGAAATGGTGGCTCGCACTGTGACGCCATGCACTTTGCTGAGGAACTTTCTGGACGCTACCGTGAAAACCGTAAATCATTGGCAGCAATTGCAATTTCTGACCCAAGTCATATTTCTTGTGTTGGCAATGATTATGGTTTCGACTATATTTTTTCAAGATTTATCGAGGGATTAGGAAATACTGGCGATATTCTTTTAGGAATTAGTACAAGCGGAAACTCAAAAAATATTATTAATGCTACCAAAGCAGCCCGTGAAAAAGAAATGAAAGTAGTTGTTTTTTCGGGAAGAGATGGCGGAAAATTAGCAGGATTAGCAGATGTAGAAATCAGAGTGCCACACTTCGGCTACGCAGACCGAATCCAAGAAATTCATATTAAGGTTATTCATATCTTGATAATGCTTATTGAGAAAAAAGTTTTAAATCCCGCTGTTTAATGAAAATCCTCTTTATAAGTCATGACGCAAATCGGGCGGGAGCTCAACTTTTTTTGTTGAGTGTAATGAAATATTTGAAGCAAAAAGGTATAGAAATGCAACTTTTATTGCTCGGTGGAGGAGTTTTAGAAAATGATTTCTCAGAAATATGTCCAAATAATTTTTGGCAAAGTGCCAATTCTCAGCAAAAAGGATTAAAAAAGGCAATATCAAAACTCGTAAAAAGTCAAAACGAAACTAATGCAACTCAGCAGCTTTTGGAAAGCCTTAAAAAGGCTAATTTCGATTATATTTATGCAAATACGATTGCTTCAGCTCATGTATTACATAAATTAACAGAATTTGTTAACGCACCATTATTTGCACATATCCACGAATTAGAATTTTCAATTAGACTTTATTCGCAAAAAAACGACCGAGATTTTTTGTTTAAATACGCAACAAAAATTATTGCATGCTCAAAAGCCGTTGCCGAAAATATCATCGAAAATCATGGAGTTTCTGAACAAAAAATAGAAGTAATTCATTCATTTGTTGATAACGAAAGTATCTTAAACAGAATTGAAACAACAGATAAACAAACCATTAAAAAAAAATATAATCTTCCCGAAACAGGATTTTTAATTGGTGGCTGCGGTAATGCCGAATGGAGAAAAGGTATTGATGTCTTCTTGCAAGTAATCAATCAAATAATGAACACAAGCAACGAAAATTGTCATTTTGTGTGGATTGGTGTAAAAAAAGAAGGCGAATATTACGAACAAATTTTGTTTGATATTGCAAAAATGGGAAATGGTGATAAAATTACCTTTATCGAACAAACACCCGATGCCATAGAATTGATAAATTGCCTTGATATTTTTACGATTGTGTCGAGAGAAGACCCTTTTCCACTCGTGATGCTTGAGGCAGCTTTGGCACAAAAAACAATGATTGGTTTTGACAAAACTGGTGGTTGCAGCGAATTTATTGAAGAAGATGCGGGAATCATAGTGCCATATTTGAATACATTTTCGATGGCTTCAAGTATCACTAAATTATTGTTAAATCAATCTTTTGCCAAACAACTCGGGCAGAAAGCAAAAGATAAAGTTTTGAATAAATATAGTTTTGAAAATTCGGTTTTGAAGATTGAAGCTTTATTGGGGTCTGCTCCTAAGGTCTGACCAAAAAAACTTTTATATTTTTATCTTTTTCTCGGCGAACACAATGTTCGCTCCACATTTTATGACACTTGTTTTTACACTTTGTTCGGTCAATTATTTAGCCCAAGCACATACACTTGGAGATTCTTTGCGTGAGCAAAATCCTGACTTTGAATACGTAATTGGCTTGGTCGATAAACTCGAAACTAAAGAAATTGATAAATCAAAACTGCCTGATTATCAATTACTTGAAATCGATAAAATCAATATTTCGGATTTCGCAGGAATGTGTGAGAGATATAATATTACCGAATTAAATACAGCCGTAAAACCATATTACTTTGATTACTTTCTAAAAAATCGCCCCGATATTACGAATATTATTTATTTCGACCCAGATATTATTATTTTTGATAAATTGACGCATTTGATCGAAAATTTAACGGAAAATAATATTGTTGTTACGCCTCACATGACTACGCCATACAACGATGATAAATGGCAAAGAGAAGAAGATATTATCAATACGGGTATTTTTAATTTTGGCTTTGTGGCAATTAAACGCTCGACCGAAGCACAAAAAATGATAATTTGGTGGTGCGATAAACTTAAAAATGAATGTATTATCGACCTGTGTAATGGCCTTTTTGTTGACCAACATTGGGCAGAATTCTTTCCGGTTTACTTCGATAAAGTATTCATTGACAAACACTTAGGAAACAATGTTGCTTATTGGAATTTACATGAAAGACTGTGTTCGTTTGTAAATAATCGTTGGGTGATTAATGGAAATATTCCTTTACATTTTTTCCATTATAGTGGTTATCTAATTGCTAAACCTAACGAAGTTTCTAAATACCAAAATAGAATAAACTTTGAAGAGCGTGCTGATATTGTACCACTTTTTGAGCTTTATCGCAATCAGCTTTTGGCCAAAAATGAACTTTACTGGAAAAACTTTAGGTGCGATTATATCAAACCCAAAAAAGATCAACGTTTGGTTCGAGTGCGAAAATATACCAAATTGCCTCTTGAACAATTAGCATCTTTTATTGAAAAACTATGAAAATTGCAATTTGGCATAATCTCCCGAGTGGAGGCGGTAGCAGAGCATTGAACTATCATTTGAATGGGCTTCATCAAAAAGGACATCAAATTGAGATTTGGAGTAATTCGCCTGATGCAGATGGTTTTATGCAGATTCCAGATGGTGTAAAAATTCATAAAATTACCTATAATCGGACAAAAGAAACTTCATTAAAAGATAAATTTAAGTCCTTTTTTTTTGAAAAAGACAAAAATATGATTGAAATGGAGTTACACTGTAAGCGATGTGCCGACGAAATCAATGCAGGTGATTTCGACGTACTTTTTGCCAATAGTTGTTTCTTTTATGCTGTTCCTTTTATCGCCCAATATGTCAAGATTCCAAAAGTTTTATATTTAGGAGAACCATTCAGGTTTTTTTATGAATCACTTCCACGACTTGTTTGGGAAGCTTTACCTGGTGCTGCGGTAAAGATTTTACGCAGAAGCTATTGGCTACCATTTATAGAAGATTTATGGGTCGAACGCCGAAATCGAATACAATTACGTGAAGAACGACGCAATTACGAATCATTCAATAAGGTTTTGGTCAATTCTATATATTCGGCCGAAAGTTGTTTAAAAGCATACGGTTCACCAGCCGAAGTTTGTTATTTGGGTATTGACACTGAGATTTTTAAAGCAACTCAAATCGAAAAATCAGATTACGTGATTGGTCTGGGCAATTTTTACGTCAATAAAAACCCAAATTTAGCCATCAAAGCAATGGCTCAAATAAAAAACAAAAACATTAAACTCGTTTGGGTGGCTAACATGGTAAATCAAATTTATGCCGATGAAATGCAGACGCTCGCCATACAAACAGGTGTAAGATTTGAAATTAAAACAATGGTTTCGGATAATGAACTCGTAGATTTACTTTCAAACGCACTGTGCATGATTTATACTTCACAACTCGAACCATTTGGATTTGCCCCGCTCGAAGCCAATGCCTGTGGAACACCAGTTATTGCATTGCAAGAAGGTGGAGTAAGGGAGACAATTATTACAAATAAAAATGGTTTTTTGAGTGATAGAAACCCAATGAATCTCGCAAAATACTTGGACAAACTAATCGAAAATGCAGAATTAAGAAAAGAAATGGGTATTTTCGCAGCCAAATATGTCCGTACCGAGTGGACTTTACAAAAATGCACAGATAATATTGAAAATGCTCTAAAAAGTGTTTTGTAAATATTTATAGGACAGGTTTCTAACCTGTCAGTTTCAATATTTTGATAGGTTAAAAACCTGTCCTACTTATCACTATTAATAAATAATAAGTTGGCATCTCCAATCATATTTACAGTTTGTTCAATCAATCAACTGGCCAATGCCATAGTTTTGGGCGATTCGCTGAAAATACAAAATTCTGACTATCATTTCCAAATTGGTTTAGTTGACAAACAATCAAATATTCCGACAAATATACAATCGCCCTACCCGATTATTGAGGTCAATTTGTTGAATATCAAAGGTTTTGGAGAAATGTCTGAGCGTTATACGCATGAAGAACTTGTAGCAGATTGTAAACCTTTTTTTACGGAATATTTCTTACAAAAAACCGAAAAACTAATTTTTATTGATTGTACATCGGTCATTTTTCAATCAATTTCATTTGTTTCTGATATTCTCGACCAATCGAATATTATTCTTACTCCACAATTACTTTTTGCGAACGTTCATCCCGATGAAAAGCAAATTCTCAATTCGGGCATTTATCATGCTGGTTTTATTGGATTAAAAAAATCAGATGAAACACTTAAATTTTTAAAATGGTGGGGCAAAAACACAAGCACAAAAGGTTTTAAAGATTTATGCAAAGGCTTAAACAAAGACCAACTTTGGCTCGAACACGTACCCGCGATGTACGATGGAGTATATATTTTAAAGGAAGCTGGAGTTAATATTGGATATTGGAATCAACCAGAAAGAAACATTACGCAATTAAAATTAGCATCGAAACTTTATTCCATTAACTACCGAGATGGACAATTTCCCAAAGAATATATTGAAAAACTTAATAAATATTCACATAAAAAACTTTCCAAAATTAAACCAACTTTTGGTATTGAAGATTCCAATAAACCCACTTTGGCCAAAACAATTGCAATGAAAATTCGTACCTTAAACAATATCGTAGATCTAATTATTGATAAATTTGTTTCCTAAAATATTCTAATTCTAATAAAAATCACTTAAATTTTATTTCTTTCAACCATAAAAATAAATTTTTGAGTTAAATTTGCAAAAATAAAAAGCTATCATCACTTATGAGTTATTCAATTGAGAAAACCGAACATTACGTTCTTATCCTATTAAATGAGAGCAAATTCGACAAATCAATTACACCCGAAATTGAAAAACAAATTGTTGTTTTATACCGCGAAGGCTTAACGAATATGATTGTTGATTTCTCGAAAGTTTTAGAAATCGACGAATCTGGCCTTTCATTACTCCGAAAGGCGACCAAAGTTTGCCGTGCAGAACAAGGTCTTTTTATTGTTTGTACAAAAGACGACGATATTCTTGATTTGATTGATGACGAAAAAATTCATGAAATTATTTTACTTCCAACGACCGATGAAGGAATCGATGCTGTATTTATGAACGATTTGGAAAACGATTTCCGTGATCATAAAGATGACGATTTCGATTTAGGTGAAGAAAATGGCTTTACTGAAGGAAAATTTTGATTTTATTAACTGGAAATAAGGAAACTGCGGGGTCTCTCCTGTGCTTACTAGACATCTTTATTCACACCAAATCTCCAATTTCCAGTAACCAATCATAATCTATGAATTTTGATTTATTAGTTTTTGGCACTGGC
>Ga0247831_1005929_pt1 | contig 14856 bp, 16 predicted proteins | sample LaCruzMarch2015__9_FD_192406 | JGI IMG/M metagenome (GOLD analysis project Ga0247831, IMG submission 192406) | Freshwater microbial communities from meromictic Lake La Cruz, Castile-La Mancha, Spain - LaCruzMarch2015_1m | ecosystem: Environmental > Aquatic > Freshwater > Lake | place: Spain...
AAGCCGATCGCCTTCAACGTCCTGCCCTACGCCGGCAAGTACGTCGAGGACGGCTCGCTCGAGACCGACGAGGAGCAGAAGCTCCGCAACGAGAGCCGCAAGATCCTGAACATCCCGGACCTCCGCGTCAGCGGCACCTGCGTGCGGGTGCCGGTGTTCACCGGTCACTCGATCAGCATCAACGCCGAGTTCGCCCGTGCGATCTCGGTCGAGCGAGCGATTCAGTTGCTCGGCGCCGCGCCCGGCGTCGTGCTCAGCGACATTCCCACGCCGCTCGAGGCCGCCGGCAAGGACCCCAGCTACGTGGGCCGCATCCGCCAGGACACCTCGGTCGATGACGGCCGGGGCATCGCGCTGTTCCTCAGCAACGACAACCTCCGCAAGGGCGCAGCACTCAACGCCATCCAGATCGCCGAGCTCTTCCTCCGCTGATCGCAGCACACATGGCCGCTCCGGTGGCTACGGGCAGGCGCAGGGGATCGCGTGGCAGCGGGGGCAGCCGTCGGCGTAGCGCTCGACGGCCTCGGCGAGGTCGATGCCCATCTGGTTGGCCAACGATGCGACCCAGGCGATGACGTCGGCGAACTCGTGGCGCTGCTGCTCGGGTGAACCCTTGCGGACGGCCTGGGCCAGCTCGCCGACCTCCTCACACAGCCAGGCAACGCTGGCCGGAACCCCTCTGGCACGGTCACGATCACCAAAGGTGCGATCGATCACGGCCTGGAAATGGGCGAGATCCATATGGTCGGGGTGGGGAGATTCGAACTCCCGGCCTCCACGTCCCGAACGTGGCGCGCTAACCAAGCTGCGCTACACCCCGATAAGTGCGTCGGTGACTCTATCCGGCGGCGATCGCTTCTTCCTCGGTCGACTCGACGTTCGCGTCGAGGTCTGCATCGGACGGTTCGAGCGCCTCGGCGGCGACCGCCGGGTGCAGGATCGCGTCGACCGCACGCTGCAGCATCAGCGCGTCGAGCGGCTTGACGACCCAGCCGTCAGCGGCGCTGCGCTTGGCCAGGTGGAGGTCGGCCTGCCGGTCGAGCAGCATCAGCACGGGCACGTGGGGCAGGGCACCGGCGCTCTCGTCGAGGCGCAGCGCCATGGTGACGGCCATGCCGCCCATCGAGCCGCACTGCAGGTCGAGGATCGCGAGGTCGGGGGTGCGCTGCTTCACCACCGCGCTGACGTCGCGGCCGTTGCGGCAGACCGTGAACGACGTGTCGGGTCCGGACAGGGCTGCGACGACGTCGTCGAGGACGTAGTCGGCGTCGGTGGCGACCAGGATGTGCACGTCGGGCAGGTTATCCCGCAGCGGTGGGTGGCGCCCCAGCCCGCTCGAACAGCAGGCCACGGATCAGATCGAGGCCGTCGAGGTCGTGAACGTCGTCCGGCAGCAGCGGCACCCAGACCACGGGAGCGTCCGCCACGTCGGCGAGCAGGTCGCCGAGCTGCTCGCGCTCGGCAGCGGAGGTCGCGTTCAGCTCGTCGAGGTTGGCCCACAACGCTTCGTCGGCCGCGGTGCGCCGGCACGTGGGCGTGCCGAACGACGGCGTGCACCGGTTGACCACCAGGCCGCCGACCGCGAGGTCGGACTCGGCAAGCCTGCCCGCGAAGTACCGCGCCTCCTCGACGGTGTCGCGCTTGGGGGATGCCACGAGCAGGTAGCGCGTGGTCGGTGCCCGGAGGACCGCGAGCACCTCGTCGGCACGCGTGCGGAAGCCGGTCTCCATGCCTTCGAACGCCTGGAAGAAGGCGATCGCGTCGGCCAGCACCTCGCCGCCCACGACCTTGCCGATCGTGCGCAGCACGGGCTGCGCGGCGACGTTGAGCACCCGCAGGCCTCGGCGGGTGGGCACCATCATCAGCTTGAACAACGGATGGTCGATGAACCGGGTGAGGGTGCCGGGCGCATCGAGGAAGTCGAGTGCGTTACGGGTGGGCGGTGTGTCGACGACGACGACGTCGAAGCGAGGGTCACCGTGCAGGGCGTGCAGCCGCTCGGCCGCCATGTACTCCTGCGTCCCGCTGAGGGCACCCGCGATGTTGCGGTAGAAGCTGTTGGCAAGGATCCGCTCTGCCTGCTCGGCGTTGGGGGCGTTGGCCCGCACGAGCCCGTCGAAGGTGGCAGCGGTGTCGAGCATCATCGCCCACAACTCGCCGCCGACCGCCGGGTCGAGCAGCAGCCGAGCAGGCTCGTTGCTGAGCCCCTCGGGCAGCCCGAGCGCATCGGCCAGGCGTTTCGCCGGGTCGATGGTGACGACCACCACCCGTTGCCCCTGCCGTGCGAGCTCGAGCCCGATCGCCGCTGCCGTGGTGGTCTTGCCGACGCCACCCGAGCCGCAGCAGACCAGCACATCGGCGCCCGCCAGCGCCGCCTCGAACGCGGGCGCCGTCACAGCGCCCCCGCCAGCGTGGCGATGTCGTCGGGGGTGAGGCCCGGCGTGACGATGTGGGGCAGGTGCACCTGGCCGATGGCGAGCAGCTCGGACAGCCGCTCGACCTCGCGCCGGTGCAGCGTCCGGCGAGCGTTCCGGAACGTCGCAGCCGCGGTCAGCCGCGGATCGGTGCCCTCGCCGCACAGCAGCTCAGGGCCCTCGTCGACGCCGTTCACGACCACTGGTCCCAGTTGCACGCCGACACGTTCCTCGAGGGCGTAGGCGGTCTCGACCAGTTCGTTCACCGGCGTGGTCTCGGGCAACGTGACCAGAATCACCTGGCAGCGCGCCGGGTCGCTCAGCATCTCGAGCACATCGAGGGCCTGGGTTCGGATGGGGCCGCCCCGCACCGTGTCGAGCAACCCGCGGGGCGACATGAGGAAGCTGATCGCATGGCCGGCGGCCGGGCCGTCGACGATGACGACGTCATGGTCGTCGGCCCGTTCGAGCTGCTTGAGCTTGCCGAGCACGACGATGTCGTCGATGCCGGGCGCAGCGGTGGAGACCACCTCGATGATGCCTGCCTTCGCAAGCCGCTTGGCGACTCGGCTCAGGCCGTGGTCGTCGAGGTACTCGGTGAGGGCAGCCGGCGCGCTGAGCGACAGGTGCTCGATCGAGCCGGCACCGGCGTGGCTCGGGCCCTCGCCGGTGAGCCTGGCGAGGGTCGGTTTGCCGTCGAGGTCGACGGCGAGCACCCGAAGTCCGGCATCGGCTGCTGCTCGCGCAAGAACAGCCGTTACCGTTGTCTTGCCCACGCCACCCTTCCCGGCCACGATGACCAGGCGGGTGGTGCGGAACAGTTCTCGTGGATCCAGGCGCTTCGGAGGCACTCGTGCGCAGACTAGCCATCGTCCTGCTGATGGCCGCCGCCCTGGCGGGCATCGGCTCGGCTCGATCGGGCACGGCGCAGGCGTCCGTTCCCCCAACTGACACCACCCCCGCGGTCGACGCCGCGTTGCCGGCCACCGACGCGACGCTTGCGCCGGTCGACGTCCTGCAGGTCACGGGCCTGTTCAACGGCATCGTCATCGATGCGATCGACCGCGCCATCGAGCGCGCCGCCGAGGGCGGTTCGCAGGCGCTGATCCTGCAGGTGAACTCGAGCGGCTCGATCGCCTCGCCCGCCGAGATGCAGGCGCTCATCCAGCGTGTCGCCGATGCCCCCGTGCCGATCGGCATCTGGGTCGGCCCGTCGCGCAGCGCCCGGCTGTACGGCACGCCTGCCCAGCTCATGGGCGTGGCCGACGTGACCGCAATGGTCAGCGGCAGCCGCATGGGCTACACCGGTCGCTTCGTCGAGCTCGACAACGGCCGATCGGTCGACTTCGGCGCGGCCGCCAACGACCGCGTGGTCAACGACTCGCTGTCGTTCCAGGAGGCCCGCACCCTCGGCGCCCTGCGCCTCGACACGCCCGATGTCGGTGTGCCCACCATCCGCAGCATGGTGCTGGCGATGGACGGCGTGGTCGCCGACGGCAAGACCCTCGACACGGTCAGCGAGGGTGTGAACGACGAGGGCGGCGCCGAGCTCAGCTCGACGCTCGTGAAGTTCTCGAAGCTCGGCCTCGTCAACCAGCTCATGCACACGATGGCGAGCCCGCCGGTCGCCTACCTGATGCTGCTCATCGGCTTGGCGCTCCTGGTGTTCGAGTTCTTCACCGCCGGCGTCGGTGTCGCCGGCGTGGTCGGTGCCGTGTGTGCGTTCTTCGGTTGCTTCGGTCTTGCCGAGCTGCCGGCGCGCGGATGGGCAGTAGCGCTCCTGGTGCTCGGCATGGTCGCCTTCGCGATCGACGTACAGGTCGGCATCCCGCGTTTCTGGACCGGTGTGGGGATCGTCTTCACCATCCTCGGCAGCTGGTTCCTCTTCGAGGACCTGCCAGGTGCATCGCTGCGCGTCGGCTGGATCACCCTGCTCGTCGGGATCGGCGGCGTCATGCTCACCTTCATCGTCGGCATGCCGTCGATGGTCCGCACCCGGTTCGCCACCCCCACCATCGGTCGTGAGTGGATGATCGGCGAGCTCGGCACCGCCGTCGGTGCCGTCGACCCCGAAGGCCTCGTCACCGTCGCCAACGCCCGTTGGCGGGCCCGCACCAACCGCGCTACACCGGTCGCGGCCGGCGAGGTCGTTCGCGTCGTCGCCATCGACGGTGTCACGCTCGAGGTCGAGCCCGAGGCGGGCGGCGCTCGCGACTACCGCGAGCAGCGGGCAACGTCCGAGCCGTGACCTCCCCGGCGGCCGCCTCGGCATCGGCCGCCGAGCCTGTGCAGCGTTCCAGCCTCACTCCGGTCGAGTGGGCGCGACTCTTCGCGCCCGGCGTCGTGTGGGGCACGTCGTTCTACTTCATCGCCGAGGCGCTCGACGCGTTCTCGCCGGCGCTCATCACGCCGATGCGCATCCTGCTGGGCTTCGCAACGTTGGCCTGCTTCAGGGCAGCCCGCGCACCGCTGCCCCGCGAGGTGCTCCCGAAGGTGGCCCTGCTCGGGTTCGTCTGGATGGCGTTCCCGCTGTCGATGTTCCCGTTCGCCGAGGAGCGCGTGTCGTCGAGCGTCACCGGCATGCTGAACGGCGCGACGCCGCTGTTCGTCGCGATCGTCGCGTCGATCATCCACCGGCGGGTGCCCTCGCGAGCCATGACCACCGGGCTGTTCGTCGGGCTGGCCGGTGTGGTGCTGATCTCGTTGCCGACGCTCGGTTAGGGGTCGTCGAGCGGATGGGGTGTGGCCATGATCATGGCAGCGCTCGTGTTCTACGGCTTCGCACTGAACCTCGCCGTGCCGCTCCAGCAGCAGTACGGGGCGTTGCCGGTGTTGTGGCGAGCGCAAGCCTTCGCGTTGCTGTTCACGACGCCACTCGGCGTCTACGGCCTCGGCGAATCGACATTCGCCTGGCACTCGATGTTCGCCATGCTCGGCCTTGGCGCCCTGGGTACGGCGTTGGCCTACGTGCTCGTGGCCGACAACGCCGGTCGCATCGGCAGCACCCGCGCCAGCGTGACCACCTATGTCATCCCTGTGGTGTCGCTCGTGCTCGGCGTCGTGATCCTCGACGAGTCGGTGGCAGCACTCGCGCTCGTGGGGTGTGCGGTTGCCCTGCTGGGTGCGTATCTCGCCGGCCGATCACGTCACTAGGTTGTCCGTCGTGCGAGCAGACCCAGACCCAAACGTGTGTACCGGGATTCGGGAACTGGGTGACCATTGCGCCGCGTTCGAGTCGGGTTCTATGGTGGCGCAACGAGGAGGTTGGTGTGGCGCTCCGACGGGACGACCAGTACGACGAGATCGAGTGGCAGCAGGCAGCGGTCTGTCGCAGCGAGCACACCGAAGCGTTCTTCCCGCCACCACACTTCGAGCGCAAGGACGTGCGGATCGCCCGTGAACGCCTTGCCAAGTCCGTCTGCCGGCGATGCCCGGTCAGCGAGTCGTGCCTCGCGTACGCGCTCCGAAACCGTGAACCCCACGGCGTCTGGGGTGGGCTCAACGAGATCGAACGCAACGGGCTCGCAGCCGACGCAGCCCGGTGTTCCGCTGGCTGAACCCCGCCGCCCGCGCGAGGTCGCGGTCGACAAGCGCACGTGGGTACAGGGTCGACCTGCCGGGTACAGCGTCGTGGGGCAGGGCATGCCCGTCGTCTTCCTGCACGGCTGGGCGCTCGCTCAGCACACCTACCGTGATGTCATCGAGACCATCGCCGCGCAGGGCTGCAGGGTGATCGCGCCGTCGATGCCCGGCTTCGGTGGGTCGGCCGACCTCCCTGCCGATGAGTTCTCGATCAGTGGCTACGCGGCATGGGTCATCGCCCTGCTCGACGCGCTCGAGGTCGACGAGCCGGTCGTGGTGGTGGGGCACTCGTTCGGTGGCGGTGTCGCAATCCGCCTCGCCCACGACCACCCCGAGCGCACGCGATCACTGGTGCTCGTGAACTCCGTCGGTGGTTCGTCGTGGAAGAAGGGGTCCACGATGAGGTCCATCACCGAGCGTCCGCTCTGGGACTGGGGCCTGCACTTCCCTGCCGACGTGTGGCCGATCCGGCAGGCCAGCCGAGTGTTGCCCGTCATCGTCGAGGACCTGTTGCCGAACCTCGTGCGCCACCCGCGCGCGATGGTGAAGGTCGCCAACCTCGCCCGCCGTGCCGACCTGCGCGCCGAAGTCGAGGCGCTGCGCGACCGTGGGCTGCCGATCACCATCATCTGGGGCACCCGTGACGGCGTCATCCCACGCGAGTCGTTCGAGGCCCTGTGCGTCGCGTCGGGGGTCGAGGGCACGGTCGTCGAGGGCAGCCACAGCTGGTTGCTCGCCGACCCCGACCACTTCGGAGAGGTCATCACGAACGACGTGCGCATCGCTCAGGCGGCACGCGAGCTCGAGGCCGCCGCACCGCCCGAGCGGCGCCGCGGCGTGCGACGCCTGCCCACGATCAGAGGGAAGGCAACCGCGGACCCGCGATCCGCAGATCGTCCCGACGTCGGGTGACGCCGCGCGCATCGAGTTCGTTCGCGAGCGGGACCGCGTACTTCCGCGACACGCCCATCGACTCGCGCAGTTGCGACAGGGTGATGCCCCCGGGGTGCTCGGCCAGCAGCACGGCCGCGTGCCGGGCGGCCTCGTCGATGGCCGAGTGGTGGAACCACAGGCCGTCGCGCTCGACCACGAGTTGACGGCGCACGAGCTCGCGCAGCGTTGCGCGGTCGACTCCGGTCGGCTCGGGTGGCGCCATGCCCCCTGCCTTGAGCAGGGCGAGCACCGGGTGGTCGGCGAGCTCGTCGCGGGCGTCTGCGGGCAGCGCCCGGCCACCTTCGACCCGAACGTCGTCGAGCGTGGCGAGCACGGCGCGCTCGTGCTCGTCGAGCCCGGCCACGTCGAGCCCCAGTGCGCCCGACGTCGCGACCCGCTCGCGCAACGATGCGGCCACCGCGGCCACGGTGGCCGACGCCACCACCCAACGGTCGAGTGACGGGTCGAGTCGTTCGCCGGTGAGCGCCTCGAGGTCGTCGACCGTGACCCACCCGCGCTCGGCCACCATGCGATCGATCGACGCATCGGGCTGGGCTCGCGAGGCCGGCAGCACGGGCGCGACGTCGAGCACCTGACCGCCACCGACGGTCTCGTTGCGACCCGACTCGCGCAGCACGAACCGATCACCGCGCACGAGCGCGAGCGGTTGGGTGAGGTGCAGGCGCACCAGCCCCGACTGCCCCGGGTGGATGGAGTCGGGGCCGAGGATGCGCACCTTCACCGGCCATTCACCGGACCCGATGTACGCGAGGTAGGCGCCGCGACGTGAGACCACGTGGTCGAGCGATGCAAGCACGTCGAGCGTGGCATCGAACCGCTGCGTCGGCCGCCACTGCGCCGCAACGACGACGGCATCACCGCGCACGACCTGCTGGTGCTCGATCCCCCCGAGGTTCAGCGCCACCCGATGGCCCGGTGTGACGGTGTCGAGCGTGCGGCCGTGGGACTGGATGCTGCGGATGCGCGCCTCGCGCAGCCCGGGCACGAGCTGCACCCGCTGGTCGGCCTGCAGGCTGCCGCCGGTGAGGGTGCCCGTGACGACGGTGCCGCTGCCCTTCGCCGCGAAGCTCCGGTCGACCCACAGCCGAGGTCGCCCACGGTCGGCGGGTGACGCGGTCCGCGACACCAGCGCAGCGAGTTCGCCGCGCAGGGTCTCGAGGCCGTCGCCCGTGACGGAGCTGACCGGCACGATGGGCGCGTCGGCCAGGAAGGTGCCGGCGAGGTGGTCGATCACCTCGAGGGTCTGGATCTCGAGCCACTCGTCGTCGACGAGGTCGGCCTTGGTGAGCACCACCACGCCGTCGCGCAGACCCAGCAGCTGGAGGATGCGGAGGTGCTCTTCGGTCTGCGGCTTCCACCCTTCGGTGGCGGCGACGACGAACACACATGCGTCGACACTGCCCACGCCGGCGAGCATGTTCCGGAGGAACCGCACGTGGCCGGGGACGTCGACGAAGCTGACCTCACTGCTGTCGGGCAGGACGGTGTGCGCGAAGCCGAGGTCGATGGTGAGCCCACGCCGCTTCTCCTCGGCGAAGCGGTCGGGGTCGGTGCCCGTGAGGGCCAGGACCAGCGACGACTTCCCGTGATCGACGTGGCCGGCGGTGGCCAGGACCCTCATGCGGCGGCGCTCAATTCGTGAGCGCCTGCGTGAGCAGGGCGTCGTCGGCCGGGTCGACGGTGCGCAGATCGAGGTGGGTTCGGCCGTCGCGGGCACGGGCGATGATCGGTGGGTCGAGCGCACGCAGCCGCTCGAGGTGGTCGCCATCGACGACCAGACCGTACGACGGCATCGTGGCGCCGGGTGCCGAGCCGGCACCGGGCAGGGCGTCCATGGCGACGGCCCGCGTGGCCGGGGCGGACTCGGCGATCGCCTCGGCACGTGCGCGCAACTCGGCCACCGGCGTGGCGACCATGCGCCAGAACGGCACCTCCGTGGCGGCCCGCTTGTGGAGGTAGCTGAGCGCCGTGTCCTGCAGGACCGTCAGCGTGAGGCTGCCGGGCCGCAGCGCCCGCGCCAGCGGGTGGCGGCTGCAGAGCGCCACGAGATCGGCACGACCGACAATGATGCCCGCCTGCGGTCCTCCGAGCAGCTTGTCGGCGCTGAACGTGATGAGGTCGGCGCCGTCGGCCAGGCTCTGCACCGCGGCGGGTTCACCGGCGAGCCACGCGGGCGGCGCGCCCTTCAGCCACGGGCACGACGCGTCGACGAGGCCGCTGCCGATGTCGGCCACCACGGGCACGCCGAGTGTGGCGAGCTCGGCCACCGACGTCTCTTCGACGAACCCCTCGACGCGGTAGTTGCTCGGGTGGACCTTCAGCAGCATCGCGACGTCGGCGCCCTTGCGGGCAAGCGCCTTGCGGTAGTCGGCGAGGCGGGTGCGGTTCGTGGTGCCGACGTCGACGAGCTCGGCGCCGGACTGTTCCATCACCTCGGGCACGCGGAAGCTGCCGCCGATCTCGACGCTCTCGCCGCGGCTGACCACGACCTGGCGGCCCTGGGCCAGCGCTGCCACCACCAGCAGCACGGCAGCGGCGTTGTTGTTGACGATCATGGCCGCCTCGCCGCCGCACAGGCGGGCGAAGAGCTGGCCGACGGCCCGCTGGCGCGAACCGCGCTCGCCGGTCGCGAGGTCGAGTTCGACGTTGACCGCTCGGGCGTCGTGATGCACTGCCACCGGGGCGCGACCCATGTTCGTGTGCAGGAGCACACCGGTCGCGTTGATGACGGGGGTGAGCAGCGTGCGGCGGAACGCCTCGGCACGGGCCGGTGCCGACGCCGGGTCACCGGCGGCGATCGCCTCGCGGGCGATGTCGACGCAGATGGCGTGGGGCAGGCCGGTGCCTGCCAACGTCCGGGCCAGCGCGTCGGTGCTCGGCGGCCGGTCGGCGCGTGCTGGGGCCGGGGCTGCGCTGCTCATCGATGTCGAGCGTAGGCTCCCGCCACCGATGTTGAACGTCCCGATCGCCCAACTCGACCCCGACCTCGCGCTGCCGTCGTACGCGCACACCGGTGATGCCGGGCTCGACCTGCGGGCGCGCGAGGACGTCGTGCTCGCCCCGGCCGGCGGGCGTGCCCTCGTCCCCACGGGCATCGCGATCGCGATTCCGCGGGGTCATGCCGGGTTCGTGCTGCCGCGCAGCGGCCTCGCCCTGCATCACGGCATCAGCGTCGTGAACGCGCCGGGTCTCATCGACGCGGCCTACCGCGGCGAGATCAAGGTGGTGCTGCTGAACACCGACCCGACCGAACCGTTCACCGTGCTGCGAGGTGATCGCATCGCGCAACTCGTCGTCCAGCGCGTCGACGAGGTGGCGTGGTCGGTGGTCGCATCGGTCGACGAACTCGACGACTCGGGTGCCGATCGCGGCGGCGGCTTCGGGCACAGCGGGCGGGCCTGACCCGGCCGTGCCGGGCACGGCTAGCGCCAGGCGAAGACGGGTTGCTCGAAGTCGTGGACGCGTTCGCCGAGGCGGCCTTCGATGCCGACCCAGCGGAACTGCACCAGCACGGCACCCGTGGGCGCGTGGATGAGGTCGCCGCCGAGGGGCACCTGCACCACGGGGCGGTCGCTCTCGGGGATGGTGACGAATCGCGGTGAGCCGTCGCGACACAGCTGGTGCAAGCCGATGCGGTAGGCGTGGGCGACCTCGGCCGGGTTGGGTGTGAGCTCGATGTGCGCGCCACCCCACACCACCACCGGGGTCATGACGTATCCGGAGCGGGTCGCGTAGTCGTCGAGGCGGCCGAGCACCGCGTCGGGCCCGAGGCGCAGGCCGAGCTCCTCGTCGAGCTCGCGCAGCGCGGTCTCCTCGGGTGTCTCGCCCGGGTCGATGCGACCGCCGGGCAGGGCCCACTGGCCGGCGTGGGTGTTCATGCGCGCGGCGCGGCGGCAGAGCAGAAACGCGGCGCCGCCGCTGACGTCGCGCATGCGCCCGTCGAGCCCGGTGATGTCGCCTGGCACGACGATCATCTCGTCGGCACTGACCTCGTACGGGTCGTCGGCGTCGACCGCCGGCTCGCTGTCGACGACCACGATCGCGACCGCCGCACGTCGGCGCTCGTCCGGGGCGACGGTGTGGAGCGGGTGCGCCGCCAGGTTCGCGGCGATGCCGGCGCGCAGGTCGTCGGTGAGCTCGATCACGAGCGATCCATCACCCTGGCGGCGGCAGCGAGGCCCGACAGCGCGGCACCCTCCATGCGCGGCCCGGCGAACGCGTCGCCGGCGACCACGATGCTGGTGTCATCGTCGGGTGACCAACACGGGTCCGGCCAGATCGAGCGCGGCGTCGCGAAGCGCCAGCGCTTCAGCTGGCTCTCGACGATCGTGGCGTCGCCGAGGTACGGCCGGGCCAGCTCGACCAGCAGGTCGTGGGCGACCGTCGGGTCGTCGTCCCAGTGCTCGTCGCTCCAGGCCGGACTCGCGTGCAGCGTCAGCGCCGGCACGGTGCTGAGGCCCTTCGCCACGTTGTCGGCCACGAAGGTGAAGTTCGGGTCGCCCTGCACCCCGCCGGGCGGCGGCACGGCACCGGGGCGGTCGAGGACGGCCAGCAGGCACAGCGTGGTGTCGTACTGCGTGCGCCACAGGGCCTCGGGCATGCTGACCTCTGCTGACATGAGCAGCGAGAACGTCTGGGGCAGCGGGCAGGTGACGATGAGCGAGTCGACGTCGGTGGTCGTTGCGTCGTCGATGCGGACTTGCCAGCGGTGAGGCCCGTCGATGCGGTGCAGCGAGAACACCAGTGACGAGCACCGCACGTCGAGGCCGCTGGCGAGGTGCTTGGCGATTGAGTTCATGCCGGCCGGTGCTACGTAGCGCGGGTGACCGTCGGACGACTCGCCGAAGCCACGGCACCACTCGCGCACGATGCCGTCGGCCTCCCACGCGGCCACGTGGCGGGCGAACTCGTCCGTGCGGACGGTGAAGAACTGGGCGCCGTGGTCGAGGCGTGCGTCGCCGATGCGGCGGGTGGCGAGTCGCCCGCCCGGTGAACGCCCCTTGTCCCACAGCACGACGTCGTGGCCGGCCTCGGCGATGGCGCGCCCTGCCATGAGGCCGGCGAGGCCGGCGCCGACGATGCCGACCTTCACGCGGGCTCGGCCAGCGTCGTGGTGTCGGCGACGGCGACGGACTGGGCCGCGGTGACGCGGCCGAGGAACTCGAGCAGCACCCGGTTGAACGTGGTGGCGTGCTCGACCATGAACCCGTGTGCGGCGCCCGAGATGACGACGAGCTCGGCGTTCGGCAGCCGATCGGCCAACTCCTCGCTGTCGCCGCGTGGGGTGAGGATGTCCTGGTTGCCGACCATGATGAGCGCCGGCACCGTGATCGTCGACAGCTGGTCGGCCATCGTCTCGTCGGTGGCGAGGATCGCTCGCACCTGTGCCACGAACGCATGTGTCGGCCGACCCATGGCCAGTGGCCCGAGCCATCCGAAGGCGGGCAGCAGGCGACGGAACGAGCGCGGCCCGATCACCCATCGGGCGGCCTCGCGGGTCATTGCACCCATGCCCTGCTCGCTCGCCCGAGTGGCCCACGAGGCCAGCAACTCCTCGCGCCACGGGTGGTTGCGGCACGCAGTGCAGGCGAGCGTGAGCGACCGCACGCGATCCGGATGCTTCAACGCGACGATCTGCGAGATCGCACCGCCCATCGACGCGCCGACGACATGGGCGCGCTCGACACCCACGGCGTCGAGGACGCTGATCGCGTCGTCGGCCATCTGCTCGAGCGAGTAGTGGCCGAACGGCTTGTCGCTGCGCCCGGCGCCCCGGTTGTCGAGGGCGATCACGCGGTAGCGGGCTGCGAGCACGAACCGCTGCATGTCCCATCCGTGCTTGTCGGCCCCGAGGCCCTGGATCATGAGCACCGCCGGGGCGTTGGGTCGACCGAACACCTCGTAGTGGACACGGATGCCGTCGGTGGAACGCGCGTACGGCATCAGCCCTCCGTCAACCAGTCGATGGGCGCAACGCCGGTCTGTACGCCGCCCAGTTCGTCGAGCATTCTCTGGAGATGCCGCTGGGCGGCTTCGGCGATCTCGATCTCGGCGAGGGGTCCGCGCCGCTTGGTGCGCATCCGGATCGGTACACCGACCTCGGCGCGGGCCGTTCGACTGAACGCAGTGCTCATCGATGCGACAGGGATGACGGCGACCCCGGTGGTGACCGCCGCACCGACGAGCTCGTGGTCGACCGCGCCGGCGTAGCGCGGATGGCTGGTAGCGGCCGTTCCCATCACCACGAGCTCGCCGTGCCGTAACGCGCCATGCACCTCGGTGGGGTCGTCGAGCAGTGCGCCCACGCGCCGCAGCGCCGCGCCGAACGGGGCGTGGTCGGGTCGCCCGACGAACCGAACCGGTCGGTCGGTGGCGTTCGAGAGCGCCCAGGCGACGTAGAGCGGGCTGAACGAGAGGCGGCGCTCGTTGGTGATGAGCAGTGCACCCTTGCGGGCCGGCAGGTGCTGCAGCCCGCCGACGCTGACATCCCAGCGCAGCCGTGCGAACGGCTGGATGATGCGCACGAGGTGGTCGTCGCGGCCCCACTCGTCGACCGAGTTCGGCGGCAGCAGCGGTCGCAGCGGCGCCGTGACGGCGTTGATGGTGCTCGCTGCAGCGCGGCGGGGGAGCTGGATCAGGTCTGCCACGTCAGGCCACCGCCCTCGGCGCCTTCGTGACGCGCACGACGCTCTCCCACGCGAACAGTCGATCGATCACCTCGGGCGTCGACGCCGCTGGCGTGACGCCGAGCAGCTCGATCGCTCGGTCACCGTCGGCCAGGCGGCCACGGTGGAGCACCTCGAGCACGTGCTCGGGGATCGGCGCCCCGACCAGATGGGACATCCGGCGGGTGATGGCCCACTCCGGGCCGACGAGCGGCATCGGCAGCCGGCCACCCCGCAGGATCGCCTGCAGCCCCGTGACAGCCCCCGGCGCGACGACGTTGACCGGTTCGGCGAGCCGGCGGCGGGCCGCCGCCACGAAGGCGCGGGCGGCGTCGTCGTCACGCACGACGGTGAACGGGGGGTCGGCCAGGATGCTGAACGGGACCACGGGCTGTCGGAGCAGGCGGCCGAGCGGGCTGGGTACGTGCGGCCCCAGCACCGGGGCCAGCCGAACGGCACCCACCGCCACACCGATGCGCGAGGCGACGGACTGCGCCACCCGCTCGATGCGCTCGACCATCTCGCCGTACGGCGAGGTGGGTTCGGGGTGGACCGACTCGTCCGGCCGGGTGAGCGAGTGGCGGCTGCGGCCGTAGATCTCGATGCCGCTGCGGACCACGATGCTCTCGAGCGAGGGACACTCGCCGGCCGCACCGAGGAACGCGGTCGTGGCGTCGGCGATGAACTGGCGTGCGTGGGCCGTGCCGGCGCGAGCGTCGGGCTCCCAGACGGCGAGGTGGATCAGGACGTGCGGATCGAAGGCGGTGACGACGTCGACGATGCGCTCTCGGTCAGACGGCTCGATCCGGTGGAACTCGGCCCGCCGGAGTCGGCGTCGGGGCGGATCGACGTCGATGCCACACAACGAGCCCACCCAGGGCTCGTCCTCGAGCAGTGATGCGACGAGCGAGCCGAGCTCCCCTCCCATCCCGCTCACGAGCAGTCGTTGCCCGCGCACGTCGCCACGCTACTCCGTCGGGGTCCACTGGCACCAGGGTCAACCTCATCAGATTGTCCCCCGAACGGGTGACTGTAGGCCACCGTCCGCTCAAGGCGGTCCGATCGAGGCCGATACAGATGATGCATGCCGCGCTCACCTGCCGCTCCTCGCCGTCGTGGGCGCACCGTCACTGCGATCGCCGCCGGCATCGTGGCGCTGCTCGGCTCGATCTGTCTGGCGACCGGCACCGCCACCGCGGCACCCGGGGACATGGTTGCCCGGAGCAAGCTCACCTGCGCGA
>Ga0247831_1005932_pt1 | contig 14848 bp, 10 predicted proteins | sample LaCruzMarch2015__9_FD_192406 | JGI IMG/M metagenome (GOLD analysis project Ga0247831, IMG submission 192406) | Freshwater microbial communities from meromictic Lake La Cruz, Castile-La Mancha, Spain - LaCruzMarch2015_1m | ecosystem: Environmental > Aquatic > Freshwater > Lake | place: Spain...
TTTTGTAATGTCATGTTAGTAGTTATTGGTAGTTATAATTTTGGATGTTAAAAGTAAGTCAAAAATTTGTTACTGGCAAATTATTAAGTGTTTGAAATTTAATATATTATAAACATTTGTTTAACATATTGATGGAAATATAGTCGTATTAAGGGTTTTTAATGTGTTAGATTGACACCATAAGATAAAAAGTAAGGATGTAAGAAATTGTACGAAAATGTAAGAGTTTTGTTACAGTTGAAAGTATAAAGTTGAAAGTATAATTAAGAATTAAAAATGAATAATTAATAATTAAAAATAAATAGTTAAAAATGAATTATTAAAAATTAATAATAGATTAGTTAATATTTTCTATGAAGTTTATTTTAATAATTAAGAAATTTTATTTTTAAAAACAGATACTGTGTTAAGAATTTATTTCTCTATGATGCGCATTTGTTAATTTCCTTTTAAAATAGAATATGAGCACATTACACACGAAAAAATTATTCATTATTCATTAAAAATGATTTTTCCTTGTTGGATATTGCCGTTTTTATTTTCAATTTTATAAAGTAAAATTCCTTTTTCGGAAATATTAAATACCTGATTTATTTGTCCTGTATTTAATGAAAAAGTATGCAATAAACGACCCTGGATATCATAAATATTTAATGCTGAATTTAATTGACTATCTGCCGTGCCCGAAACAATTATTTGGCTACTTCCTAAAGCGGAAAATACACTTAAATTGGAACTTGAAGTGGAAGGAATGCCGGTGTAATCGATGTAACATTTTCCTGAAATATTGCTATCTAGCCATTGTAAACGGATATTTATCCAGTTTTTGAGGGCGGTTAGTTCTTCTAAATAAGATTCAGGATAGGGTGGGAACTCTGGCGCGAATGTGCTAACGCCCAATAATGGCCATTTCTGAAAATGACGCTGCTGGGCATTTGCTACCAAAGCTCCAACACTGTCTATGTAATTGAAAATGAACTCGGTATTTAAGAATGATTCGCGAAATGTTTCGTACCTGCAGCGCAATTGATTTTGAAAAGTGGTGTCTTCTAACATGCGAATGTACCAGCCGGTTGAAGGATTATCTGTTGGGCAATCGTTTATTTGATGTGCCCAACCGGAGCCATCTGCAGCTTCAAAAATGTTACAGGTGCCGAGGTTTTTCCAAGCCCAGTCGAAATCCCAAACAGGACCAGCTTTTAGTTTCCCTCCGTTGGTATTTTTGTTCTTATTGTAAAACACGCTCTTTTTGAAACCGTCGTTGTTGCGCGACAATTCGTTGATGAGAAAATAATCGATGAATGAATTTACATCTAAGTATTTTCTATAACCTGTTGCATTATCGGCAAAGTTACTACTATACAATGCTGTTTCGAGGCTATCAACATAACTGGCTATGTAAAGTTTTTGTTGGGCACTGATGGAATCTGGTTTCGGATATTCGTAAAGAAAACGCACATTCATTTCGGGGTGACCAGGTGGCGAAAAGTTTGATTGGAAACTATTGCTTTCGTCGGAATAGTTTTGTTGTAAAATATAACCGCCTGTCAGGTCGTTGCCAGAATTTTCGAAAGAATACAAGTTCGATATGTTTACACGATTGGCGTCCCGCTTAATTTTTTCTCCAAATACATAGATTCCTTTGTAGGAACTGTCGACCATTACTTCACAAAATTTCATCCTCACTCCATAATTACCCATCTTCGAGAATAATTTAGTGGCGAGTGTGTTCCTTATCAACGCCCTGTCATTATAGTTAGAAAGCAATACCCAATCGTTTTCGGCGGGCATGCCCAAAAGAGAAACGTTTAGATTATTTCCAGCTTTGTTTCGGGTTTCAAATCCATAGGGTGTTTGCGGAAAACCTGTAGAAGTGGCGCCTCTTATTTCGATACCAATATTGCCAGTGTACACATTTGATGGATCGTTGAGCGATGTGTAATTTCCATCGCCGTTGTATTTGATGTCCATATAAGCATCAATCTTTACGTCGTTTACAATTTGTTGTCCGTTGGTAGTAATTAGTACAATTGGTAATTCGGATCCTGTAAAAACTACATCGGGCAAGGGTTGGTTACAAATTTCGAAACTTCCAGTTGCGCCACCATAACCAAAAACTTGAATGTAAATGGTTTGCAATGGTGTTAAGTCGTACAAGGTGAGAAAGGAATAATACCCATCACCGCCATCGTCGTCGCAACCAATGCTTTGCAGCTGGGTGCAATCTTCGCCAGAAATTATCCAAGCAGCGAGTCCGGTATCGTTGATGTTCCCATTTTGCGTACGCAGATTTATGTTGCCGGATGGTGGTACTTGCAAGCTAAACCAAACTTCACCACCAGTATATTCTGCACAACCAGGATTTAGTCCCAAAGCAGAAAGTCCTGTATTATCTGCAGCAAGACATGTAGCGGTGTCTAAAGGAATGGCTGAACAGGAGTTGCTTCCAGGAGCTGGTGCGGTATTGCAATCGCCCGTTCCTGAAAAAACAATGCCTGTTGGAGGATTGATTCCTGTGCTGTATAGAATATTGAAAAATGCATCTCTCAACTGGTAAGTATTTTCATTTTCGTAATCGCCGGGCGTGTAAATAAGTTGAAATGAATCGCCTTGACAGACTTCGAAACTGAAATTTGAACTGGAATTTTCACCTGAAAATGTGCCGAGCGAGGTATCGTTTTGAATGATTTCTACGGTTGCTCCCTGCCAGCCGTCGCCATAACTGTCCTGCATATAAAGGGTATAATTGCAGCATTGTGAAAAGGAATTTTGGGTGTAGTTGGTCAGAAAAAATAAGAGAAACAGGCAGAATTTATTCATGTTATAAAGGAAAGGAAATTTCTAGACTTTGGACTAATATTGTCACTGCGGTCACTGCGGTCACTGCGGTCGCTGAGCCTGTCGAAGTGAGTCTGTCGAAGTGAGCTTGTCGAAGTGAGCCTGTTAAACCGATTTTCTTCAAAGAGAACAATTTTGCTGAAAATGGGTTTCATTATTTATGTGAATATGTAGTTACTTGAAAATTCTTAAAGGAGTTCATTTCAATTATGAACAGGCATGTTCCAAATTCTTTTATTTTTGCAACTCAAAATTTTAAAGTAATGTTTTTAAAGAAGTACATTTTTTTGGTGATTAGCATGTTTATGTTGAGTAATTTTTCGTTCGCACAACAAGATCCATGGACCAAGAACCAATTGATTTCGCCAGAAGCTCTCGCTCAAAAGTTAAAAAGTACGGGGAAAGAACTTCCAGTAATATTGAATTTTGGAGTTGAACGCAATATAAAAAATGCGATAGAAATTGGATTGGTAAGTTCACCAAAAGTGGCAGAGAAATTAAAATTGGATGCAGCAAAAATGGACAAGAAAAAAGAAACAGTGATTTACTGTGGATGTTGCACGATGGAAAATTGTCCTAACGTTAGAAATTCGTTTAACAAATTAAAGGAATTAGGATTTACCAATATTAAAGTATTAAATATACCAACTGATTTAAATATTGATTGGATTGAAAAGGGGTATCCAATGAAGCAATAAGTTGGATTTTATATGGAACAATAGTTATATTGAATTTATTGTTTTTATCATTAGTTTTGGGAATTCAATTATTGAATTGCATCAATGATAATTACAAATAAACAAGGTTTTTCGTTCATTCAGCAGAAAAGAAAGAATTTTGTAAAAGATAAAGTGAAAGACATTCAAGAAAACTTTGTTGAATTTTCGCAAATGAAAACCGACAATGAATTGTATGAATATGTCTCATCTATTGAAAAATATTTTTTTGATAATAAATTTCATAGGTCAAGAGTTGTTTCATTTTTTATAGACCTTGATATTGATTATGCTATTTTGAAATATTTTGAAACAGACAAAATACTACAAAGAAATGTGTTGGATGTTAATATAAAGGAATCTGAAAGAAGCAATAATTTAATAAACAGGGCAGTAGAGATTATTTCAAAATTATAATTTAAATGGCTGTAAAAATTATTCCAGAAAAATTGGCTGATAAAATAATGAAAGCCGGCAGTAATACGAAAGATGAGCCTTTAAAGGAATTTGTTTCAGATTGTGGTGAAAAGAAAGACAATAAAAAGAAAAAGGAAATTATTGGAGAGTTTCAAGATGCAAAGGGTGGTAAAATTTCCGGAGTTACGAAAGAAAAAGAAAAAGTAATACTTAAAATTACAACGAGAACGAATGTAACTACTGGTTCAATAATTAATTTGTATGATTCAAAAGATAGTCCCTTTTTATTTTCAATAGATGAAGAAGGTAAACAATTGATAACGATTAGCGATAGGCTATTTATAGAAGTTTCAGATTCCGCAATTCCTTTGTATATAAATTTTCAAGATTAGTTTGATGGCAAAAGTTGGCGTAATAACAGAACCAAAGGTAAATGCAACTATTCCTGATCTTAAAGATATAAGACCTAAGCTATTGGGTTTTTATTTTCCTTCAATGTTGTTAGAAAATAATTCGAGGGTTAAGTTTAAATTAAAAGAGAAGAACTTAGATGAATTGTGGAATTTTCAAACACCTGAGACAGTTCTTGGCGAATTAGATTTAGATAAAATAATTAGATACTGGAGAAACGATGAGTGTTTGTTTCCGATACCACCGGCACTTTATAAGTTTAACAAGATTGGTCCTTTAGGTGATTTCACGAAGGCCCCGTATTACCAAGGTTTATTAAAATCTAGTACTTATAAAGATTTGTATTCATATTTACATATCGGCCAAACGAATGTAGAAAAGGAGGAAAAACTTGTTGAAATAGTTGATCATATTGAAGATTATGTTTCTAGTTATGAAAAAGGGTATGAACATTATACATTTTTAATTGAAGAAATTGTTCGGTGTAAAAAAGAAATAGAACAAACCCCGACAATTACAGATAAAGATATTGAAGATGCTAAAACGGAAAAAGAAAACGAAAGAATTAAATTAGAAAAAAGAAGGGAAGAATTAAGTAAGGAAAAATTAAATAATGATAAAGAAAACAAATCGTGGAATAAGCAAATAAAGGATATTGACAATAAAATAAAAGATACGAATAATCTTATTAAATCTCCACCTAAGTCGGCTTCGGCTATTCTAGGTGGAAGTCCTGTTAGTTCAGCAGATGCTTTAAAAGAAACAATTAAAACTCTAGAGCAGAGTAAAAAAGAAATTAACGACAAAATAATTGAATATGCAGAATTAACCAAAAAAGATGGTATTGCATCAAAGCTAAAACCTTTTGATGAGAAAATTGCGAAGTATAAGAAAATGCAAGAAGAACCTGAAAAGACAATTGAGGAACTAGAAAAAAAAATAGAAACTAATAGAGGAAAGTTTCATGAATTTTATGGAGCTAAAAAAAGAAATGAATTAATAAAAAGTAAAAAATTTCCCGATAAATTAGCATTATCTCCAAAACCAGAAGCAGTAATTTTGCCTCAAGAAACTGTAAATATCAATTTTGCATTAAACAGGGGAATTCCGTTTCTACATACCAATGAAAATGAGGAAAATCCTGAAAAATGGATGGTCATAGAAACATTAGGCCTAGAAGATAAGACAACAGTAAAAATTGAATTATTGGACGCTGAAAGCGGAAACATTTTGAAATCATATACAGTTGATTTTGAAACTAAAACAGAAATGGATTTAGGCTCATTGGTATCTGATAATTCAATTATTTGGAGAGGTGAAGAGTTTGCAAAGATGTACAGAGGAATGCGTATAAATGTAAAGTTTGATTTAATATACAAACTGAATCTTCCAAAATCTGAAGAATATGCAACACCCAGCGGCCTAAAAAAGAAGTCATATCAATTTGGGAAAATTGATTTGGCACTTTCGGATGCTTTCGAGGGAAAAAAAATTATTGTAAGGTTATCAGATGAATTGAATTCAATCGGATTTAAGCTAAGTGGAGAAGCTCCAAAATTTGATGAACAGAAAAAGAAATATTGGTATACTAAAAGTCCGTTTAAAATATTTAAAGGGAAATTGCTGCACAGTATTATAAATATGGCAGTACCGCCCGCAGATAGTGGTAAATGCGCTAATTTTACACACATGTATGCTCACAATTACTTAGCAGTAAGAAGAGGTTTTAGTGGTGTTGATTCGCCGCAAAAGAAATCAGGGTTTTATGATCTTCCAGCAGACGGCAATGCCAATACCTTTGACTATCATATAAAACTGATTTCACTAGGGTATAGTATGATTGATGAGGGCTGGAAAAATAGAGATGAGATAGACAACCATATAAAAAATGGAGATACTTTTCCTTCTGATGTTTATGTTTATTGGTGCGATGATTATTTTATAAAAAGCAAAAAACCAAAAGATTCCGGATTAAATCATAAGAATTTCGGCCACACTTGTATGAATAATGATCAATTAAATTCAGTAGGTTGGTCAACAGATGTTAAGAATAATTATGGTGCTGCATTTTCGTATGGCAGTGATAAAAATTCATTTATTTATAGAGTAGCGCATTTCTTTTCTCCGGATTTGTAAAGTAAAATTCAATTTAATTAATGTAGTATTTAATTGAACTGTAAATTGTAAAATTGATTTTATAATTAAGTCAAATAAACTTGTTATATCATAAATTTTAAAGATGACTTTTATTAAAAGACAGTTACTTTCCGATACAGAATTTTCCAAAAATGATTCCTAAAAGCTCATCATTGGTTACTTCCCCGGTAATTTCTGAAAGGGCTTCGATAGCTGCACGAATATCTGTTGCTAGCAAATCGCTAGGAATATGATGCTGCAAACCTTCAATTACTGTTACTAGAGACAATTCAGCTTTTTCCAGCGAATTTGCATGGCGGGCGTTACTAACCAGCATATCGCTACTTTTAATTCTTTCAGAAATAACCCAATGTGTAAAGGCATTTTTTAATGTTTCGATACCTTCATTATTTTTGGCTGATAGCTTAATCAAATTATCTAAAGGTGCAAATTCATTTAATTTACTATCTAATGTGATGTCCGTTTTATTTGCAACAGGAATTATTAAAATTTCTGTTTTAGCATTTAATTTTATTGCATTAATTTCATTTTCTACATCAAATGAGTTCATTTCATTAGCATCAAACAAATAAAGAATTATCCTGGCTTGCTGCATTTTTAAATAACTCCGCTCGATTCCAATTTTTTCAACTTCATCTTGTGTATCTCGAAGTCCAGCAGTATCTATAAATCTAAAAGCTGTTCCATCAATAACTAAAACGTCTTCAATTGCATCGCGCGTGGTTCCTGCAATTGAACTGACAATTGCCTTTTCTTCTTTTAGTAACGCGTTTAATAAAGTGGATTTTCCTGCATTTGGTTTTCCTACAATTGCTACCGGAATTCCCGATTTAATTACGTTACCAAGCGTAAACCCAGTTCTCAATAATTTAATATTTATAATTAATTGATGTATTAATTTTTCCAATAGTGTTCGGTCAGCAAATTCAACATCTTCAGTACTAAAATCTAATTCTAATTCAATTAATGCTGCGAAATGCATTAATTCTGTTCTTAACTTCTTGATTTCATCAGAATATCCACCTCTCAATTGCTGAAATGCCAAGTTATGAGCGGCTTTATTTTCGGATGCTATAATGTCAGCAACTGCTTCTGCTTGGCTTAAATCCATTTTGCCATTTAAAAAAGCGCGTAGGGTAAACTCTCCAGCCTTCGCAGCAATGGCGCCAACAGCATGCAATGCACTTAGAATGCTTTGTTGGATAAAGATAGACCCATGACAACTTATTTCAATTAAATGTTCTCCTGTATAAGAATGCGGTTGTTTAAAAACAGAAACTAAGACTTCGTCTATAATCTCATCTTTCCAAACTATGTTTCCAAAATGCAATGTATATCCCTTTTGATTGATAAGCTTCTTATTCTTTTTACCCACAAATATTTTATCAGTAATAGAAATTGCATCTGGCCCTGAAACTCTAATAACAGCTAATGCTGAAGTGCCTCCTCCTGTTGCTAACGCGCAAATGGTTGTATTTAGCTGCATGTTGTAAATTTAATTGAAGTTGTTTTAATATTTAACAAATTAATTTATTTATTTTATAAGATATCATCAGGTAATTCATTTTCTAATTCCTCATTTTTAATTTCAATTGATTGATCTATACCTTTAGATTCATAAAATGCAACACCAAAATATACCGGCCAAAAAATGTAAAGTGTAATAGTTTCAATAACATTAGGGTAGGGGAGTTTCAAAAGCACCCAAATTATTGTTATTGCTGATGTACCAATCCAACTGAGTTTAAGAATATCGAGCCAGTTTTGTGTGGTATGTTTATAAAAGAAAATTAAATAGCCAGCAAAAATAATGACAGGTGCTGCAATCATTAATTCATTTGCGTAAGGCCAGTGCATAATTTTAAAGAATATACCGAGTATAAATAATAAATTTCCAGCCATAAAAATAAATGCATTCTTAGACCTTATTGACCTGCTATTGTATATTAAATAAAGTAAACACGAATATCCTGTGTAATTTATTTGATTATTCCAACTTAATTTATGTTGAATTATTAACCAGAAAAACACTGCTAATACCGACAATATAAACCATAAAGTTGCAAAATATCTATTGAAGTAGTCTTTCATTTATTTTTACTTATTTCACCATTTTTCTCAAATACTTTTCCTTCATCAATCATATTTTTAATAATTTCTAAGGATATTTTTTCTTCAACATTAATTTTTTCTAATAGTTTTTGAATATTCAGGTTGGTAATTTCTAACTCATTTAAAATAAACTTTTCAATATTTTTATTTAAAGATTTTATTGAACTATTTTCAGCTAAACAAACATCGCATTTTCCACATTTAACTGGGTTTTCTTCACCAAAATAACTTACCAGCTGAATGCTCCTGCAAACTTTGTTATTGCTGATATATTGCATCATTTTTTCATGTCTTAAACGCGCATTTTGTTTTTTTAACTCGAAGTTTTTAATTGACAATGGAAGTCTGTCAGGATGCTGTCGGCCGATATTAAAAAAAATTTGTGTTTTATCTTTAAATGGTTTGTAGGAAATAATTCCATTTGAATCTAAGTAATTCAATCTCTCAATTACTTCTTTTATATGAATTCCAGATCTTTCAGCAATTTCACTTTCTTTTATTGGCACAAAATCGTGAAAAGTTCCTCCATAAGATCTTAGAATTGTTTTAATAAAAGATTCATATTGTGGATGTTGAAATTCGAATTGGTAAATCACTTCTTTATTTACAATAAAAATAATTTTACTCGGTGAATAGTTATTTTCAATAAATGTGAACAAGCCTTCCTTTTCAATAAATTTAATTGCGTTGAGGCAAATATTAGGTTTAAGTTGGTACCTTTTTGTAAATTCTATTAAATCAAAATCGTAATATTGCATTTCACCTGCATTTACGGGTATTTGCAGATAATTTCCAATTAAATTATAAATAGATTTAATTAAATCGAATCCTGGAAATTGATCATTAAACCTAACTTCAAGCTCTTCTTTATCAGCAGCATCTGTAAGTAAAACAGCCCATGATTTTTTTTCATCTCTACCAGCTCTACCAGCTTCTTGAAAATATGCTTCTAAAGAATCTGAAGGTTCCAAGTGAATAACAGTTCTAACATTTGGTTTATCTATGCCCATCCCAAAGGCATTGGTGCATACCATAACCCGCACCTTATCTTCAATCCACATTTGCTGCCTTAAACTTCTGGTATTTCCATCTAATCCTCCATGGTAATACGATGCGATAATTCCTTGTTTATTTAACCATTCAGAAAACTCTCTGGTTCTCTTACGGTTGCGAACATATACCACAGAACAACCTTCTATTTTTTTAAGAATATTGAGTGCTTGGCCATTTTTGTTTTCAGTTTCACGCACTATGTATGCAAGGTTGCTTCTAGAAAAACTCTTTTTAAATCTTTTGCTGTTTTTGAAAAGTAATTTTTTTTCAATGTCATCGCATACTTCAGGAGTAGCTGTAGCTGTAAGCGCAACAATGGATACTCCCGGTTTTATTTTTCGAATCTCGGCAATTTCAAGATAGGAAGGTCTAAAATCGTAGCCCCATTGTGAAATGCAATGTGCTTCATCTACAGCTATTAAACCAACGTCACATGAATTAAGAAATACCTTAAAACGCTCGGTGGTAAGGCGTTCTGGTGAAACGTATAAGAACTGAAGTTCTTTATTTATTGCATGATCTAGCAAAATTTCAACTTCCAATTGCTGCATAGTTGAAGCAATCATTCCTGCTCGAATTCCCTTCTTTTGTAGGTTTTCAACTTGGTCTTTCATTAATGCGATAAGCGGTGAAATAACAATGCACAACTTACCTAAACACATTGCGGGCACTTGAAAACAAATTGATTTACCGCCTCCTGTAGGCAATAATGCAAGCGTATCATTTCCGGCTAAAACAGAAAGTACAATGTCTTCCTGTAATTCTCGAAACTGATCGAATCCCCAATATTGTTTAAGAATTTCTGATGGAGTATGCATTCCCACAAAAGTAGGGATTCATTTTCTTATCAACTATGTTTAAGCACAAATTCTGCCCTCCAGGCGATTGAACCCATTGGCACTGCAACTAATTCATAGCCTAAAGTAGCATAAACACTTTCCAAACATTTATGAACTTTTATTGCTGCAACAAAATCTTCCTTACGCTCATTATCTCTTTGGAAAATTGCTTCCCAAGGTGGAGTAATAAATATTTTTGTATGGTATTTATATTTATTTGAAAGCTCAATCAAATCAGCAGAAATTTCTTTTTTATCTTTCATTAGAAAGCCAATTATATCTGGAATTCCCCTGTCATAATAACTGATTATATTTTTCCCATTTTCAAATTGATTGATTCTTCCTTGTTTCACTTTTTCCGAAAAAGAATCAATATTAATCCATGGTACTGAATCTCCATGGTTTTCAATTTCATGCTGAATAATTTCTCTTGCAATTTCATGATGCACCACATTCCCTTTTCTCTCTAATTCTTCTATTATACTTGATTTACCAAAGCCTGGACCACCAGTTAAGAGTATGCGTTTTTCAATCATTCAGCGGCAAATATACCCTTACATTTATAAAAAACTAAATTTACTATTGAAATTAAAATTGAACCCATAAAACACTTTTTATGGCATTAGGAATTAGCTTTTTATGAATTTTGAAATTCTATTCCCTCTATTGGTGCTGCATTTTAACCAATATACTCCTTTTGTTAGGTGTGAAACATTTATGCTGGCATTGGTATTATTTTCCAAATTCGATTGCTGTATAATTATCCTTCCACATAAATCAATAATTTCGATTTGAGAAATTTTAGCATTATTTTCAGATGTTATATGTAACAGATCCGAAGTGGGATTAGGGAATAAATGCAATTTATTTGACACAACATCACCCGTATTAAGCGGCACATCATTGAAAAACAATGTGTCTTCAATGCTGCCATTGCTGCCATTGTCAACAATAAATAAATTTTGCCCATCGCCTAAATCATTCCAAAATGGAACTATCAAATGGTCAGTATTCTGACTTATTGGAATGGAAGGATGTGTAAAAATCCCTAAGTTTTCAGGAGAAACTAACTCAATTAATACATCATAATTTGCTGCCGTTCCTGGATTGTTTAAATATAAATTTCCTTCTCCATTAAAGGATACTCCTATTGATTGATCTGGAGCTACCACAATATTAGAAATTTCATAGGATTGTTCAATATCACCATCTAATTCATTAATGGCGATAAATGTAATGGTATCAGAACTATTGCCCTCATTCATATAGAAAAGCCCTTGATCATACTTAGCAATACAGTTTTTACTATTAGGATTGTTATTCTTTTTCAAAATATAGGTCTGTTGGGCAATATCATCTAAAAACAAAACAATACTTTGAGCCGAGTCTGAATTTATAACATTAATGTTCTGCTGTTGGCCTAATGGAACCAAATAACCAATTTCTTTTGACCTTACGGTTGTTTCTAATCTTAGTTCTGTGGCATCTGTTTGATTTTGAATTATTTCATCATTAACACGCCCCAAAGTATCGTTACTTGCATTTACAATAAAACTATTATTAGTTGACGAAAATAGCAGAACTCCTGTGTCAACGCTTCTTCCAATTGGTTCATTTACATTAGTTTGTGTTCCGATGGAGCTATAACCAACTGCAATGGGCTGTTCAAATCTTGTTTTTGAATAACCAGAAACAAAGCAGTGTTTTTCCTTATCAATCGCATAAAATTCACCGGGAGTTACTTCATATGACCAAGTGCTGTTGCCTGTTGCCGGTTTGTATATTTCAATTGCTTTATTTAATGCTCCAGGATAATTACAATCATAAATGCCAATGGTGTATTTTAACACATCTCCAATGTTCGAAATATCAACTTTATAAGGATAAATTGCATGTCGGTTATCTTCATCGACTTGGTTTTCAATGCTTAACATTGGGTTGTTGATTTGTGAAAAGAGAAATGAGTGTATAACCCTTTGTGCGGTTTCGAATGGTGTTTCTTCTGCTCTAGTTGCTTTATCTCTAAGTTGATTTGCTCCACGTTGATAAAGTTGCATTGCATTGATTACATTTCTGATTTCACTCGCGTCTGTAACAGAATATGGAACAGCTCCTAAATTAGAATTATTAGGAAAACGCTCTACAAAATATGATAAGCTGTCGTGTTGAATTAATCCACTTAACGACATACCAAAACAAGCTCCCTGAAATGGATAAATAAGTGCTTCTTGCCATAGTGCCGTATGTCTTTTTCTTCTTTTTTTACTTCCATTGTTCGTAATATAAACCTTATTTTCTCCAAATGCTTCAACCCAAGTTTCCCAAGAAGGGTAGGCTCTTCCTGGTATAACTTGATTATCATTTACACCAAATCTGGTAAATTCTGTTTGAACACCATACTTTTGAAGTAAGTATGGATCGTATGTGTTATCAATTCCTGCATAAGCTGAAGGTGGCCATAAATTTTCTTCAGAATTAGAAAAACCCCAACCATTAACTATTGGAGTAAGACCATTTTCAATATGTGTAATTAGCATATATCCTTTGGTAGTGCCATCAGCATTAGTATAATACCCAACAATGATATTGTTATTGTTTATATCTTCTGCATGGTGTTCAACAGCATTTTGAATTTTAATAGTAGTAAAGACATCCGTATTGTCGTCATACACCAAACTTAGTAAGTTGTTATAGTCTCCAACGTATTTTCCGTTGTCATTGTTACCAAGGAATCTGGTCTTGTTTCCATTGTTAAACTGCTTTAAAGCAGAAAAGTTAGGGGAATACCAAATCAATCCCTTGGTAACACCGCCATCTATTTGATATCCGCTAATATTGCCCGATAAATTAATCCCTTTTCCAAAGGTTGGAAAAACATCAGGATTGTAGTTAGATGCATTTAAATCTTCGGGACATTTAAACCACAATTTCCTAAGTGTAGATTGCTTGAAGTCGCCTGCATAGCAACCTAAATTATTAATATCTTCTGCTCTAATAAATGTTACACCTCCTAAAATATCAGTGATGTTTTCGTAATCTTCTAAATTATAAGGCGGAGAAAATTTAAAACCTCCACCTGCAGCAGGATCCCCAAAATCATAATTCCCTACAATTACACCATCATTATTTATTCCAGTACAATAAGTATTTGTTGCGCCTGGGAAGTTTATTGTCAAAGTATAATACTTACTCATCAAGAATCCAGATTTATTCCCTCCTGTAGTTTGTTCAAAATAACCAACTGTTGCATTTGCATCATTTAATGCCGTTAGCCATGTATTGGCAGCGTTTGGAAAAACTACATCAACAAATGGATCTGTTGTCTGTGACCAAGTGCAATTAGATATTAGAAATGAAAACAAAAGAAATATAACCTTGTAAGCGTAATTTTTCATAATGGTTAGTTTTGAACAAAATTGAGGATAAATTTTTTATACTCAAAATGCTGTAAATCAAACTACCCGAAAAGGTAATGATGAGCATAGTGTCAAATTGACAATAATTTTCCTAACATTGCGGTTAAAACAGTGTTTTATGACTGTTATTTTGATGATTTATGGAAAAGTACGTTTGTATTCACGGGCATTTTTATCAACCTCCAAGAGAAAATGCCTGGTTAGAAGTAATAGAGCAACAGGATTCTGCATACCCTTATCATGATTGGAACGAGCGTATTTCTCATGAATGTTACGGCCCCAATGGAGCTTCCCGCATTTTGGATGGTAATGAAGATATCATCAACATATTGAATAATTATGCCCGTATGAGCTTTAATTTTGGAGCAACTCTGCTTCAATGGATGGAAGTTCATGCAGTAGAAGCTTACCAACAAGTGTTAGATGCTGATAAAGAAAGCATGGAAAGATTTGGAGGTCATGGTAGTGCTATGGCTCAGGTATATAATCATTTGATTATGCCTTTGGCAAATAAGAAAGACAAGCAAACACAAGTTATTTGGGGTATCAGAGATTTTGAATATCGTTTTGGTCGCAAGCCGGAAGGTATTTGGTTAGCGGAAACAGCTGTAGATATTGAAACTTTAGAAGTTCTGGCTGAAAACAATATTAAGTTTACCGTATTAGCGCCCAGACAAGCAAAAAGCATAAAAAAAATTGGTGACGATGATTGGGTGGATGTTAATGGTGAACGAATAGATACACGCAGAGCATATTCTTGTAAATTACCTTCGGGAAAAGAAATAGCTTTGTATTTCTACGACGGAAAAGTTTCACAGGATATTGCTTTTAAAGGACTGTTAATTGATGGGAAAGATTTTGCGCATCAACTAATGGAAGGTTTCAATGA
>Ga0247831_1005939_pt1 | contig 14830 bp, 11 predicted proteins | sample LaCruzMarch2015__9_FD_192406 | JGI IMG/M metagenome (GOLD analysis project Ga0247831, IMG submission 192406) | Freshwater microbial communities from meromictic Lake La Cruz, Castile-La Mancha, Spain - LaCruzMarch2015_1m | ecosystem: Environmental > Aquatic > Freshwater > Lake | place: Spain...
GCCGCTTCTGGTTTCCGAAAACACGCACCTTAGCCGAGATCGACCACATCCTTACCCCCAACCTCAATCACATCCTGGACGAAGCCGACCTCCTCTTCCCTAAAATCGCTAGACTCCTCGGAACACCTACCCGCCCCACCCCTCTCGACGACTTCCACCTGCCTTCATGAATTTGCAACCCTCCAACGTGTTCTCCGAAGCCTTGGCGAAGGAGAAAGCTCAGCGACGTTTACCGAGACTGAGCGAAGGAGGGCCACCATCCTCCAATGATCGAAACGTCGGTGTTTTGGGATCGAGGATTGAATCCCCAACACAATTATTTCTACCTGAAAAAGGCCCACATATTCTGAACCCGCTCCTGACCCTAATACCGGGGTTGTCCCACCCCTGTAGGCATATTTGGGTGCATGAACGAGCCAAGGATGTATTCAACTAGGCCTCAGAAATTATTCACTAAGCAGGCCGTTTTAACGTGTCCTAAAGCATAAAGGGCTTAATGCTAAGTGCGTACCTTTATGCAATTCCGTATATATTGATTACCAATACTTTATGAATTACCGTTATTCCGGCCACGACAGCTTTCCATGTCGGTACACATGGCTTCCCAAGGCCGTACGCGGTCTAGGATCGAATGAAGAACTATTTTCTGATGAAGATGCGGCCATGGTAGCACTTGGCGTAGGCAAAAATATGGTGCGTTCCATACGCTTTTGGGCTGATGCAGCAGATATTAGCTCAGAACGAACAAACGGTACTGGTTTAAATGTTTCAGAATTCGGCAAGCAGCTCTTTGGCGGCCGTGGGCACGACCCCTTTCTCGAAGACATCCAGACGTTATGGCTAATTCATTGGAAGTTTTCAACGAATGTAGACCAACCGCTTTTCGCATGGCACTACATGTTAAACTTCTGGCACCGTCCAGACTTCACAAGGGCAGAAACTCTCGTGACTCTGTCGCAAGAGGCAAAAAGATTGGGGAAAAGCCTATCTGAGGTAACGCTGGATCATCATTTCACGACATTTCTTCATACATATGTTCCAACAAGGGGAAAAAAGGGAGAAGTCCAAGAAGATAATCTAGACTGCCCGCTGACAGAGCTTGAACTCATCGAAAAGATCGGCGAACGAACGCACGCTGATTCCAATCGACGCGAATCTATTTATGCTTTTCGCATCGAAGAAAAGCCTGAGATTAGCCCTGATTTATTTACCTACTGTCTAGATGACTACTGGTCAAAATGGCACAAGAATGAAAAAACCTTAAGCTTTCGAGAAATCGCCATCGGGGAAGGAAGCCCGGGGCAAGTATTCAAGCTGCCAGAACAAGCTATACGCGAACGATTAGAATGCCTCGAATCCGCATCTGAGGGTGCCTTTATTTACCAGGAGTCTACAGCACTACAGCAAGTCATTCGGCAAAAACCGACATTGCAACGCAGCCTAGTTGATAAGATTTATCAAAGCGGAAGCTAATATGTCCGATATTAAGATTTCACAGCTTTTGAATATCCAGAGGCGTTTTTTGCGCTCCACACAGCTTGATCGAGACTTTCACGATCCTGCAGCGCTTCAGGGATATGTTGTTACCCCCCAAGCCCAGCAGAGCTTTGCTCGTATCGCGGAAGGATTAGATACAAAGTCAGGCCAACGCGCTTGGCGTATCACAGGAGATTACGGATCAGGAAAGTCCAGCTTTGCGCTTCTGCTGGCACAACTCTTTTCTGGCAAAGACTCTAATTTACCACCACAGATTCGGAAGTCGCTAGACCTTTCAAGAGTACGAAAAAGTGATGCACGACTTTTGCCAGTTTTAATTACGGGCTCTAGGGAGCCTTTAGCATTATCACTGGGTCGATCACTTTATGGAGCACTAAATGAGACTTTCGACACGCGCTCAAAATCCAAAACCCTGGAAGACCTTAAGGCAGTTTTTAAGAACCCAACCCCTTCACTTTCAGATCAGGAGGCGCTCCAGTTTTTAGTTGAAGCAAATAAAGAACTGATCACTAAGAAACGTGCCCAGGGCCTCCTTGTGATTCTTGATGAGCTCGGAAAGTTTCTTGAATACGCAGCTTTCCATCCTGATCGTCAGGACATTTTCTTGCTTCAGCGTCTAGCCGAGCTCTCCACTCGCAGCGGAAAAGAACCCATTTTTACGGTCGGCCTTCTTCATCAAGGATTCAATGCCTATGCAAATCAACTTTCACAGACTGCCCAACGCGAATGGGAAAAAGTTGCAGGGCGATTTGATGAAATTCTTTTCGATCAGCCCCTTGATCAAGTTACCCACTTAATCTGCTCCGCTCTTAATGTTTCGCAAAAGCTAATCCCGCGTGGGATCGATTCACGATCTACCCAGGCCATGCGGACAGCAATCTCTTTAGGTTGCTATGGAGCCGCTCCGGCTAAAACGTCATTGGCAGATGCAGCCTCCGGACTCTACCCACTACACCCAACCCTAGTTCCGGTACTGGTAAAACTTTTTAGCCGCTTTGGTCAAAACGAGCGTTCTCTTTTCAGCTTCTTACTTTCTACTGAACCTTATGGGCTGCAAAGCTTTGCCCAAAACTCCGCTGGTCCAAAGAATTTCTACTACATCCATAACTTATTTGACTATGCTTCGACTAATTTTGGCCATCGACTAAGTGTCCAAAGTTATAGAAATCACTGGAATCACATAGATTCTCTCGTTCGGAGCTTTCCGTCCGAAAATGAAGTAGAGATCGCTATTCTTAAAACAGTAGGCCTTTTAAACCTACTAAATTCCCCCGAACTTATTCCTACTGACGATCTACTTGTATTAGCAATGGGGGGACAAGGCGACGAGACAGAAAGGCAGGTGCGTTCAGCGATTCAAAGGCTTCATAAAGAGAAGCATGTGCTGTACTCACGCGGACGGTCAGGCGGCTACTGCCTCTGGTCACATTCAAGCGTAAGTTTAGAAAGTGCATACGAATCCGCTAGCCGCGCAGTAGGGCAACCACAACGAGTTGCCTCTCAAGTCATCGAGCTTCTTGATGCCAGGCCTATTGTGGCTCGTCGCCACTATATTCAGACAGGGAATCTCCGTCACTTTAATGTTCATTATTGCAGTCTTCTTGAATTACAGAAGACCATCGAAACACCGACTGAAAAAGCTGATGGAAAGATTATTATTCCCCTCTGCGAATCACAAGAGGAGGTGAACCTTGCCCTTGAAGTCGCAACAAAGAATCAACGCCCTGATCTCTTAATTGGCATAACAGATCCCCTGGCCTCGCTCGCGGGGCTATTACTTGAAGTGCAGAGATGGACATGGATTGAAAAGAATACCCTTGAGTTAAAGGATGATCGCTACGCGGCCGAGGAAGTTGCCCGGCAACTTTCCTCTGCAAGACAGACCTTGGATAAACGTGTTCAGCACTATGTAAGTCTGAACCAGTCTAAGAGCTCAGCCGGCACTCAGATCAAGTGGTTTTCCCACGGAAAGCGGATTAATATCAGCTCAGCGAAGGAGTTTATTTCGCACTTGTCGGATCTGTGCGATGAGCTTTTCGATCAATCCCCAAAAATCCACAATGAATTAATTAACCGTCGAAGCATAAGCACAGCTGCTGCTTCAGCGAGAATGAGGCTGATCGAAAGAATGTTTGCCAAAAGCGACAAAGAATTCCTTGGAATGGACCCCGCCAAAAAACCGCCCGAAATGTCTATGTACCTATCGTTAATACGACATGCTCAACTTCATGTGCCGTCAAATGGCGCCTGGAAGATTCAAGAGCCTTTAAAGGAAAATGACCCAGCAAGACTCCGCCCTACCCTAGCTAGATTTCGAGAGATTCTTGAATCAAAGCCAGATCAACGTATTCCTATCCAAACTCTTTTTGATGAACTAAAAAGACCCCCTTATGGAGCCAGAGATGGGATTCTACCTGTCTTATTAGTTTTGATGCTTCTTGAATACCAACATGAAATTGCTCTTTACGAAAACGGCACGTTTGTCAGCACGGTTGCTAGTGAAGAAATTCTCCGCTTAACCAAAGCCCCTGAGCTTTTTGAACTACAACTTTGTCGTGTTCAGGGGATCCGTAGGGATTTATTCGAAAAGATCTCCGAAATGTTGGGCGTTAAACAAAGCCCAAAACACTCGGATATACTGTCCGTGGTGCGGCCCCTTTGTGTTTTTGTCGCTGAACTTCCTGAATACACCCGCCTGACTCACAATATCACCAAAAAGACTAAAGCAGTGCGTGACGCACTTTTATCCGCAAGGGAGCCAACAACGCTTCTTTTTCAGTCACTCCCGGAAGCAATCGGGGCGAAGCCTTTTACTCCAGGAAACACTTCCTCCACAAGTGGTGAGAAAGTTCAGGAATACATTAATGACCTAAAAGGAGCTCTTGATGAGCTAAAATTATCTCTTCCTCAACTTAAAGATCGTATCCGGAAGCAAATAGTTACTGCTTTTGAGCTTCCTAAAATAAACTTTCAATCTTACCAAGATAACCTCAGCACAAGAGCAGCGGATATTGTTGTCCATATCTCCGATGTAGATTTAAAGGCTTTTTGCCTTCGCCTTATGGATAACTCATTGCCGGAACCCGAATGGCTGGAGTCGCTTGGAAGCCTACTTGCCACTACTCCCCCTTCTCGATGGAAGGACGCCGATGAAGTAATTTTTACGGAGCGACTTACGCCCATCATTCGAAAGTTTAAGCGAGTAGAAAGCCTCACGTTCCATGACACTAAAACGAACCAACAGTTGGCCACTTTCCGCGTAGAGTTAACGACGAAAGAAGGACATGAAAAACAAAGAGTACTTCACTTGCACACTGAAGAATCCAGAAACGCTGACATTTTGGAAAAGGAGCTCTTAACCCTACTCAAGAAACACGACAACAATGTAGCTCTTGAAGCTCTATCAAGAAATCTTTGGAACCTTCTAGGTAATACTCATGATTGAAAAGGCGGAAATCAAGCCTGTGCGTCACATCTTATGTCTTTCAGGGGGCAAAGATAGCACTGCACTCGCTATACACCTTCGTCGAACACGTCCGCACCTTAACCTTGAGTATGTTTTTACTGACACCCTTAAAGAGCTTAGGGAAACATATGACTATTTAAATCGGCTAGAGGCCTTGCTCAATATAAAGATTATTCGGCTGAATGCTAAGGCGGGATTCGACCACTGGTTAACTGTTTTTGGAGGGCTACTCCCCTCGCCTCAGATGCGCTGGTGCACGAACATGCTGAAATTGAAACCGTTCGAGGATTACATCGGCGACCAACGTGTCATAAGTTATGTAGGCATACGTGCTGACGAGAATCGAACAGGCTATATCAGCACTAAACCAAATATTACCCCTACCTTCCCTTTTAAAGAAGATGGGATCGACTACGCAGGAGTAATGAAGATTCTTAACGAAAGCGGACTTGGACTACCTCCTTACCTGAAGTGGGGCAGATCGCATTCTGGATGTTTTTTCTGCTTTTTCCAGCAGCCAATGGAGTGGGTCCGCCTTCTTGAGACCCATCCAGATCAGTTTGAAGAAGCCATGAAATACGAAAAAGCCAGCGAAGAACCAGGGAAGACATTTACCTGGATTCAAGGGATGCCTCTTTCTGAGCTACGCAAACCAGATACGATAGCAGGGATAAAAAAACGATATGAAGAACGGCAGCAGCGCCTAAAAAAGCAACGAGGTAATAAATCCCTCGTGGAAACTTTGGGTGGCCTCGAAACAGAAGAGGAAACCTCAAAGGCTTGTCTAATCTGCCAACTGTAATTCATCTTGAAGCTTATAGGGCATATTAGACGTTTTGGCCTTCCCACACTAAGGGACTTAGTTGGAGAAACATTATTAAAAGCAATTGAAGGTTGCGCACCATCTGAGCAAGAATCACAGCTAGCTGAGATTTTACTTTTACGTTTTGGCTATAAGATTCTTGATGTCAAAGAGATTAGAAAGGCAATAGTTGATAGCCTTTCAGAACCGGAAGGAATAGAGCTGGCAAGATCCGCAGGACTTTCGGCACCCACTCATATCCAAAGATCCCTGTTACTAGCCGAGCATTTTAAATCATATAATCTACAGAAATCTAATCAGTTAGTCACATTTCTTGACCTTCCACAGCCGTACATTTATTTCCTTAATCGAGATGAGAGAACGCCAATAGAGGTTTTAAATATTCAAGGTGATGAGGAGGTACGGTTGAAGCCGTATCTACACGCATATCAAAAGGTATTGAAAGACGACATTTCCAAGCGGCTCAAGGCGGGCTCTGGACGATTTATGGTTCAGATGCCGACCGGGGCTGGAAAGACTTATACAGCCCTGGAAGTAATCGTTGATACCATGCGATCACCAGGATCAACCTCGTTTGTTGTTTGGATAGTAGATAGCAATGAATTGGCCGAGCAAGCTTTAGAGTCATTTAGGATTCTCTGGAAACTAAAGGGCGATAAACCGCTTACAATTGGTCGTTTATTTAATAAATTTTGCCCTTCTTTTGCCGATTGTATAACAGGAGGTGTCGTATTTTCCTCATTTGATAAAGTAAACGCGATATTAACTGATTCCTCCCATCCCGACAGGCTTAAGCTAACGAATTTATTAGGTCGGACTCAGCTTTTAATAGTTGATGAGGCGCATGCGTCTATTGCGCGTACTTATCGAAATTGTATAGAGGCATTCTCAGACAACTCATCAGTTCAGATAATTGGGTTAACAGCAACACCGGGAAGGCCTTCCCCAGATGAATCTGCCGAACTTTCCCATGTATTTTCAAGCACTCTAATAGGACTTAAAGATTCAAAAGGACAGTTAATTGAAGATCCTATTCACTTTTTGCAAACTAATCAGTATCTAGCCACTTTGGAGTACGAGCTTTTGGAGACCGGTATTTCAGTTGCAGATTCTAATGAGCAGTTAATTTGTCGCAATTTAGCGCAGAACAGCACTCGCAATAGTAAGATTGTCGATCAGATTCAGATTGCTCACCAATCCCAAGAATTGACCGCTGTCTTTAGTTGCACATTAGATCATGTTTTTGCCTTAAAGGTCATGTGCTCAAAGAAGCTTATACCATGCGAGGTAATTGTTGGTGAAACCCCTCAGAATGAACGTATTGAGATATTGCGTCGTTTTAAGGATAGGCAGTTCTTTGTTTTACTAAATCTCGATATTCTTTCTACGGGTATTGATATCCCAAAATTGCAAAAGCTCATTTTGACGAGACCAATCGGATCCCCGATTTTATATAGCCAGATTTTAGGACGTGCACTACGAGGGCCAAAAAATGGCGGAAACCTATCTAATAAGGTGATAAATCTAAAAGACAATTTGATAAACTTTCCTAATGCGAATTTATTATATTCACATTTCTGGGAAGCTTGGGTAAGATATTAAATAACGGAAAAACTATATGTCAAAAACCCAGCAATTGCAGAAATCTTTCTTCACCTTCAAGGCCCTTGAAAGCCAACGATCATCTGGCTACAGGAATACCGCATACGCATTAGCAGAGTTAATTGATAATGCATTTGACGCAACGGCACAACAGGTAAAAGTGGTTTTCTTTGAAAAACGCGACGACCAAGGAAAGAAGTTTATAAGCGAAATACTTGTTTGTGACGATGGTGAAGGCATGGCTAAAAGCGTGGTAGAAGAGTGCTTAATTTTCGGCAAAAGCGGACATGGATCCATTGAGCAGATTGTGAAGTCAAAAAGGATGGGAAAGTTCGGGTATGGGCTACCGAACGCATCGTTAAGTCAATGCCCAAGTGTACATGTTTATTCTTGGCAAAAAAAAGGTAAGTTTCTTACCAGCTACCTTGATTTAGAAGAACTTCGGGAAAATAATTCAATATTTGTTCCCAACCTACAGTCTGTGTCACTTCCCTCCCACTACGTAGAGGCAGAGGCCATACTTAACAAGGATCACGGGACAATTGTCAGCTGGAGAAAGTGCGATCGGCTTTCTTATACAAGGGCGAAAACAATTATAGATAAATCAGCAGAGCTCCTAGGCCGGCTGTACAGATATTTAATAAGTAACGATAAATCTATAAGCTTGGAGGTGTGGGAGCACAACCCGTCTCTTAATACTTATTCGAGAACTAATTTATCAACTGTTCTTGTTAATGACCCCCTTTATTTGAAATCGGGCGCCTATATTGATTCAGCGATAAAAAAGGGATCTAGTGAAACTCATCAACCTTATGCTAGTTATTTATGTAATTTTGTTAATGACGACGGCTCATGCAAGCCTACAAATCACAAACTGAAAGATCACTGTCATGTTTGGGTTTTTGAGTGGCTTAGACGTAAATATGAATTTGTTATTACAACTACCTATGCGCACATTGATATTCAGAAACCCGGAATGTCCAAAGGTGCTAACAGCCCAGTCGGCAGAAAATATGGTGAAAAAGATCACATATCTTTCGTGCGGGCTGATCGTGAAATATCAAGTGGCGACTATGATTTCTACCTCAAGACTGAACCGCAAAATCGCTGGTGGACTATTGAGGTTAAATTCAATGCTGACGCAGATGATTTGCTAGGTGTTCACAATAATAAACAAGGTATCGAGTTTATAAGAACGGAAGATTTAGAACCAGATGATCTTTTTAGTACTCATACTGCAACACTGCAACAGGCTCGAAATAAATGTTGGATAGAATTAACAAAAAGAGTTCAAAGAGCTAAAGAGGCGGTTTGGAATCAAGTTAGGAAACAAGGCAAGGATTGGGACACTCGTTTCATATCAGGCACTAAAGGTCCTGGCGGGATATCCGGATTGCCAACTTTGCCTACAAGTACTGCAACGACAACAAATGCTAGTCTTACAACTGACGGCATTAGGACGAGCCAGTTTACGGAAGAGGAACGAATGGCACTGAAAAACCGACTCATTGAAAAGTTTCCGGATGTGGTTCCTGAGGATATCATAAGATCTGTTAAACAGTTCGATGACAGGAAGGTTCGTGGTTGCATTCTTTATTGTGCATCAGAAAGTGATTCTTTATGGAGTTTAACGAGCGTTTATGATTTCTTGATAGTTTTGATTAATACAAATCACGAGTTTTACAACCGAATTATGGCACCACTACGAGCCAGTGGTTTTGAAACTGCACTATCGTCGATTGAATTGTTTCTTAGCAGTCTTGCTTGGGAGGAAAAAGAGCACTTTCGTTCAACCGATGATCGAAAGAATGTAATTGAGCAGTTTAGAAGCTATGTCGGCTTACATCTAAATCGGTACTTGGCTGAGAACGAAATTGAAATTCATGAGAGCGATTTTATTACAGGCGGTTCTGATGTTGAAACTAATGTTGCAGATACAAAGACTTAAATATGTCCCAGCTTGTTTGGTCGCCGGTTTACAAGATTTTAGAAGATCGTATTCAGAGTAGTGATAATATTATCCTTATTCTTGTTCCGTTTGCAAAATTAGCAGCACTTCAGAAGCTTCACTGGTTAAATTCTAAAAAGGTCAGAATAAAAGTTGTTTGTCGGTGGCGACCTGAAGATATAGTTGCCGGTGTATCCGATCTAGAAATCTACCCGTTTTTAAAACAGTCCGATTGTGAACTCTACATAAACTCGACTATTCACCTTAAACTCTACGTTTTTGCGTCAAATACTGCTTTTAATACTTCTGGCAATATGACATTGCGCGGTCTTGGCTATAGCGACAGCGCCAATATTGAGGTAGGCAACATGGTTTCCCTCACCACTTCTGATTGGACCAAGATTTATGACGTCATTAACTCAAGCCGGTTAGTAACGGACGATATTTATCAGCGTTTTAAAGAATACTCTGCTCAGCATCCCCCTGTTTCCCGGCCACTACCCCCTATCGACCTGATGCCAGCTCCGAAGACATATACCATATCATCTCTGCCTGCTACCGAATCCCCCAGAAAACTAGCTGATTTCTATTTCAGTAACCAGCAGCAGAAAGGTTCCTTAGAGGATATAAGACGTGCCGCTCATGATCTCGCAATCTTTTCTATTCCCCCTGGATTATCTAATAGCGAGTTTGATAAACGCTTAGGAGATACTTTCAGCAAAACACCTTTTGTAGCCGATTTTATAGCCTTCCTTAAGAATGAGCGGAGCCTCCGTTTCGGAGTTGTGAACGATTGGATTCATAATAAATGTGAGGATGTCCCTCTTCCTTATCGATGGGAGCTCAAAGAGAACACGCGAATTTTTTATGATTGGTTGGTGCATTACCACCGGGACATTTCATGGGACCGTCCAAACTATTCCCAGGTCATTTATTGGAAAAAAGGCTCCCAAGCCTAAACGCCCTCAATGGCAAAAATGTTTCCAGAGGTATTTCCTGGATCAATCGATCAAGGCGATCCCGAGTTCGTTGTTTTCCAATCATTGCGGTCCCTTCCCGATGAATATGTTGTTTTTTATTCGAAACGTATTATGGGGAATACCTTTTCTAAGGCAGAAACGGAAATAGATTTTCTCATATCAAACCAAAAAGATATTGTTATTTGTCTTGAGGTCAAAGGTGGTCTGATCTCTTATGACGGCGTCAAAGATAGCTGGTTTCAGAATGGGAAACCCATGGAGAGGTCTCCAGATCGGCAGGCCACTGCCGCCGCACATTCCTTGATTCGGGCACTTTCCCACGAACTCAAGAATGTAAACACCGGATGGGCTCTATGTTTCCCACAATGCACCCTTTCCTCGACGGTCGGGGCTACAGGCTTACCGATCAGCCGTATTTTTGACGAAAACAGACTACTTCGTATTACTGAAGAGCTTCATGCTTTTGAGGACGAGCTACGAGCCACTTTTTGCAAGAAAGGGATGGCCCCTTTAGAGTGCCAAAAGTTCATTGCTCACCTAACTAGAAGTATCGGTTTTGTTCAAATCCTTGGCGTCCGCATAGCACGCGAGGCCAACCAGTTATTGCAAGTGACTCAAGAGCAATGCGAGGTTTTGGAAGATCTCGACGTCAACCCTCGCATGGTCATCCACGGCTCTGCCGGAACGGGTAAAACTATCCTAGCCCAGGAGTTCTCTAAACGTCTCTCCATGAATGGTTTATCTGTACTGCTGCTTTTTTACAATAAAGGTATCGCATCCAAGGTTAGGCGGGCATTCGATAAGGAATCCGGAATTTCGGTTGGTACCTTTTTGAGTTTCGCCAAGCGATTAGTCGAAGAGCACGACCCGACCTGGTGGGATAACCAAATAAAAAAGGACGATGATTTCTGGCACCTCACCCTACCTTCGAAGCTTCTAGATATCCCCGCGACTAGAACACCTGCATACGATGCTATTATAATTGATGAAGGACAGGACTTTAAGCCTGAATGGCTAGAGTATTTACAGACCCTCCTGAAACCGGGAGGACACACGCGCTTTTGCGTATTCCTGGATGAACATCAGGATATATTTGGCCACTGGAAATCTTTCCCTTCCCGTATTCCACCAGCCAGAAAGGTTCTCACCAAGAACTGCCGGAACACCAAAAGCATCGTAACGTTTATTAGCGATTCATATCCAACTCCTATGGTTAGCTTCGAAAGGTCCCCTGCCGGAACTCCTGTTGTGATTCGCACTTCGCGTAATGACACCGAGGAGCAGACTCAGCTTATTAGGGACATTAAGCATCTCGTAAATGAAGAAAACGTATTACCGGGCTCAATTGTAATCTTACTAAACTCGACCAAGGATGAGTCTTCCCTATCTAGCACAAAGTCGATTGCCGGCTTTCCCCTTGAAAGTACTTATGGTCGGTACGACCCAAAGTCCAGGTGCGTATATTACTCCACAATAGAGATCTTTAAGGGTCTTGAGTCTGATGTCGTTATGCTTCTTCTTGGGAATGACTTAAAAGATTCGGAGATTCCTAATATTTTCTACGTGCAAGGCTCCCGTGCAAAGCATGCATTATACATCTTCAGACAAGATGCCTTAAAAGATGCTTGCTAGGATATTCGTAGAACAAAATGCTTTTGAGAGACCGGTTTCATTTCACTTAATATAGGCACCTGACCTTTCTCGTTTTTAGGCACCTTGCATTCGCAGAAATAGAAATGATATCCATCGGGCTTTGTTATTACTCGGATGTATACAGGCACAATAGGCATGTAAGCCGGGACTTTTGAGCTAATAGCTAATACGGGATAGAGAAGTTTATGCTTAGCCAGGGAGTCATGGTTAGTCCCTGCTTTACACTCAACAACAAATACAGTCTCTTTGCCGTCCCTTTTGGCCGTAAAAAGGCTATCAATTTCTACCTGCCCTTTTGAGTGTGACCAAACTAGGCTTATATCTTTACGCGGCTTAAATTCGAAAGAAAAGGTACTTTGACCAGTGGCAGAAGCTAGCGGAAGCGCCTGATCCTCAATGCCCAAGGCATATGCCATAAGGCCGGAGGCAAGCGCTAGGTTTACCAAAGACGTTTCTGTAAACGCCGGGAGAAGAGTAAAAGGGAAAAGCTGCTTTGAAGATACTGAGGGAATAAACAGTTCAGGCAGGGTTTCCTTAAATAGATGCTCATCAATTAAGAAATAATCTTCCCAGCCATTAAGACATTGAACTATTCCGAAGTGTGTGTGCTTTTCCCCTGAAGGAATCCCCAATCTCAAAACCATGCAGTTTTGCTTCTTTAATGATTTATGAAGGCTGGAAAGGGCATCAATTGAGATATATTGTGCCGTGCGTGCGTTTTTGAGTTTCTCCTTTTTACAGTAGTCATGGAAGGATTGCGGGCCCCAATAATTACTCTTTGCATCGCCCATTTCCTTTAAAGCGGCATCGAACATATGTAATTGCCCCTAATCTATTTTAGACGACTGACACCCTCTATTACTTTTTTAGACACTTCATTTATTTCTTTTTCTGTGTTCTTGTGGGACAAACTAAAGCGTACTACCTCTTTAGCTTTGGCGTTCGATTGCGTCATGGCTTGAATGACATAAGAAGGGGCTAAGGCTTGAGCCAAACACGCTGAACCTGAAGAGACGCATATCCCCTGGCTATCAAGATAAGCGACCATCGAATCAGCGTCTATTCCTGCAAACCCTATGTTTGTTGTGTTCGGCAACCGTTCACTATTTTGCCCATAGATCTCCAGGCTAGGTATTTCCTCTTTAATTCGCGATTCAAGAGCGTCTCGTAGCCTGGAAACCGACTCATTTCTTTTACCAAGTTGAGCTTGAGCAACTTCTGCCGCTTTCCCAAAACCTATAATCGCGGGAACATTTTCGGTCCCACCGCGTCGGCCATTCTCTTGCCGGCCACCGATGACCATAGCTTCAAAAGGCGTTCCTTTTTTGATAAAGAGTGCCCCAATTCCTTTTGGCCCATACATCTTATGCGCGCTTATCGTGAGGTAGTTTATCTCAAGTTCTGAGAGATCGACTTTAACCTTCCCGACGGCCTGTGCTGCATCGCAATGAAGCAATACTCTCCTGTCCTTGCATAATTCGGCGATTTCCCCCATTGGATTGATGACTCCAGTTTCGTTATTTGCCCACATGATAGTTACTACTGCTGTATCTTTGGTAATTGCCCGAGTGAGTTCATCTATATTAACGGTACCGCTCATACCTACTTTTAGATAGGTGACTTTGTAGCCTCTTTGTTCAGCGCTTTTGCAGTAATTTAAAACGGCTGAATGCTCTATCGAAGATGTTACAATATGTCTTTTACCGGGGCTTGCTTTTAGAGCAGCGTCTATTCCTGAATTATTACTCTCCGTTGCACTAGATGTAAAAAGCACCTCGTTTGGCTCAGCTCCTATAAGGCTGGCTACCTGCACGCGAGCGTCTTCAACTCGACTCTTTACCTGCGCACCAAATCGATAAGAACTCGATGGATTTCCCCAGCTTGTGAGGAAGTAAGGATGCATAGCTTCCCAGGCCTCGGGCAAAAGGGGCGTTGTTGAATTATTGTCCAGGTAGATCATCTCACTCATGCACGGATAACTTATACTGTCGGATGTTGCCTTTTACTCAAGCAACCCGACTAGGTTCTATTTAAAATCCCTTATTCGTTTTCAAGGCTCATCCCACTGGTGTCATTCATCCGGATTCCCACGGGGTTACGCTCGGTCACACTTGCAACCTTTAGGTGCTCATAAAACTCTTGCGGTAGTCCATGGTCCTCCCCGCCTTTTCGGATCACCTCGCAATACTTCTCAGAAGGACTGTGGTACAGGTACTTGCGCCTTTTCTCATCCGTCACCTCTGCCTGGTAGGTTAGGCACGGCTGCTTTACCCCTTTTTTATCCACCACCTCCACCTGTAGCCGGTTGTAAAAGTTCTTTTTAGGATCTCGATCCTTTTTATACCCCTCATAATGATCAATCTTATCCAGTTGCTCCTCAGTTAACTCATAGATAGCCCCCCATACCTTCGACCCAGCTTCAGGCACAATGTCGGCCACCCCACCCTTCCAGGTTTTCGAAAGGATCGTGAATCCCAGCCGATGGTTGTCCAAACAGGCCGCACTAATCACCTTCGGCTTCCCTCCAATCCGCATCTGCATCTGCTCCAAGAATAAATTCGAGCCATAGGCGAAGTATAAATTATTTTTACTCAAAGCTTGGTCCCTTCAATTTCTTTCGATACTGGTTCCCCTCCTCGTCCTGAGAATGCAAAACCATCATCGCATCATCAGGCCACACATGATGCTCCTTGGCAACTTCCAGCATCAGAAACGCCCGTGTAAGCATAGCCCTTAAGAGAGGCTTGGCATCCTCAGGCTCTTGTTGGTCCACCGCCAGGTGCTCCAGCGCCGCCTGCGCCAGTAGCTCGTAAAACCCATACTTATTCCCAGCATCCAGCCAGCCGTCGAACAGGTCCCGC
>Ga0247831_1005942_pt1 | contig 14814 bp, 25 predicted proteins | sample LaCruzMarch2015__9_FD_192406 | JGI IMG/M metagenome (GOLD analysis project Ga0247831, IMG submission 192406) | Freshwater microbial communities from meromictic Lake La Cruz, Castile-La Mancha, Spain - LaCruzMarch2015_1m | ecosystem: Environmental > Aquatic > Freshwater > Lake | place: Spain...
AACTTCTCCGGTCTGCGCGCCAGTCATGGTGTCTCGATCTCGCACCGCAGCCACGGTTCGACCGGTCAGCGCCAGGACCCCGGCAAGGTGTTCAAGGGCAAGAAGATGGCCGGCCATCTCGGCGACGAACGCGTCACGACGCAGAACCTCGTCGTCGTCAAGACCGACATCGAGCGCGGCCTCGTGATGATCCGCGGCGCGGTGCCGGGCAACAAGGGCTCGTGGGTGATGATCCGCGACGCCGCCAAGCGTCCGCGTCACAAAGATGCGCCGATGCCTGGCGCTGTGAAGTCCGCCGGCGGCGCCGCCGCGGCCGCGAAGGAGTGAAGAGCGTCATGCAGACGACCGTGACGACGCTCGATGCCGGCCAAGCCGGGACGATCGAGCTCAGCGACAAGATCTTCGGGCTCGAACCGCGCCAGGATCTGCTGCACCGTATGGTGCGCTACCAGCTCCTGAAGCGTATGGCCGGCACGCATCATGCCCAGGACCGTTCAGAGGTCAACGTCACCGGCAAGAAGTCGGTGAAGCAGAAGGGCTCCGGCGGCGCCCGCCATGGCGACAAGTCGGTGCCGCAATATCGCGGCGGCGGCAAGGCGTTCGGCCCGAAGCCGCGCAGCCATGCCGTCGACATGCCGAAGAAGGTGCGCCAGCTGGCGCTCCGCCATGCGCTGTCGGCGAAGGCCAAGGCCGGCGAGATCGTCGTGCTCGACAAGGCGTCGTCGGGCGAGGGCAAGACCAAGGCACTGCGGCTGGCGTTCGAGAAGCTCGATCTCGCCAACGCGCTGATCATCGACGGTAGCGAACTCGAGGCCACGTTCGCGCGTGCGGCTCGCAACATTCCCAACATCGACGTGCTGCCGATCGAAGGCATCAACGTCTACGACATCCTTCGTCGTCGCAAGCTGGTGCTGACCCGCGCTGCCGTCGCCGCCCTCGAGGCGCGCTTCGCCGACGTCAAGGTCAAGGCTGCAGACGGCGCATCGAACGGGGCTGCGGCATGACCAAGATCTCCAGTTACGACGTGCTGATCGCGCCGCTCATCTCCGAGAAATCGACGATGGCGTCCGAGCACAATCAGGTTGTGTTCCGTGTGCGTCGCGACGCTACCAAGCCGGCCATCAAGATGGCGGTCGAGACCCTCTTCAACGTCAAGGTGAAGGCGGTCAACACCAACATCCGCAAGGGCAAGCTCAAGGTGTTCAAGGGCATCCGTGCGCTGCAGTCCGACACCAAGAAGGCGATCGTCACGCTCGAGGCGGGTCACTCGATCGACGTCACGACGGGCCTCTAACGGCAGGACAGGGTTGAAGTCATGGCACTGAAGACATTCCGACCGACCACGCCGAGCCTCCGCCATCTCGTGATGGTGGACCGCTCCCTGCTGTGGAAGGGCCGGCCAGAGAAGATCCTGGTCGAGGGCAAGGCCAAGACCGGTGGTCGCAACTCCAACGGGCGGATCACCACGCGCCACATCGGCGGCGGTCACAAGCAGCGCTACCGGTTGGTCGACTTCCGCCGTCGCAAGTTCGACGTGGCGGCGACGGTCGAGCGGCTCGAGTACGACCCGAACCGTACGGCTTACATAGCGCTGATCACCTACGCGGACGGCGAGAAAAGCTACATCCTCGCGCCGCAGCGTCTTGCGGTGGGCGATACCGTCGTGTCCGGCGAAAAGGTCGACGTGAAGCCGGGCAATGCCATGCCACTCGCCTCGATCCCGGTCGGCACGATCATCCACAACGTCGAGCTGAAGCCCGGCAAGGGCGGTCAGATCGCGCGCTCGGCGGGCGCTTATGTCCAGTTGGTCGGCCGCGATGCCGGCTGGGCGGTGATCAAGCTCGGCTCCGGCGAGACCCGCAAGGTGCGCCAAGAGTGCATGGGCTCGATCGGCGCCGTCTCGAACCCCGAGCACAACAACGAAGTCACCGGCAAGGCTGGCCGTACGCGCTGGAAGGGTACTCGCCCGACCGTGCGCTCGATCGCCATGAACCCGGTCGACCATCCGAACGGCGGCCGTACCAACGGCGGCAAGCACTGGGCGACGCCCTGGGGCAAGCCGACCAAGGGCTACAAGACGCGCTCGAACAAGTCGACCGACAAGTTCATCATCCGTAGCCGCCACAAGAGCAAGTAAGCCGCTCGCGGCCGAGAAGGAGAACATACGTGTCACGCTCAGTCTGGAAGGGTCCGTTCATCGACGGCTACCTGCTCAAGAAGGCAGAGAAGGTGCGTTCGTCGGGGCGCAGCGAGGTCATCAAGATCTGGAGCCGCCGGTCGACCATTCTGCCGCAGTTCGTCGGTCTGACGTTCGGCGTCCACAACGGCCAGAAGCACGTCCCCGTCAACGTCAACGAGGACATGATCGGTCACAAGTTCGGCGAGTTCGCACCAACCCGTACGTTCCACGGGCATGGCGCGGACAAGAAGTCGAAGCGCTAGGTCGGAGGACGAGATGGGCAAGCCGAGAAGAGAGCGCACCCTGCCTGAGAACGAGGCACAGGCGGTCGCGCGCAATCTGCGCGTCAGCCCGCAGAAGCTCAATCTTGTGGCCGGACTGATCCGCGGCAAGAAGATCGCACAGGCACTCGCCGACCTCGAGTTCTCGAGCAAGCGGATCGCCGGTGACGTACGCAAGTGCGTAATGAGCGCGGTCGCCAACGCAGAGAACAACCACGGCCTCGATCCCGACGACTTGGTGGTCGCCGAGGCCTATGTGGGCAAGAACCTCGTGATGAAGCGTTTCCACGCCCGTGGCCGTGGCCGCTCCGGCGCGATCATGAAGCCGTTCTCGCAGATCACCGTGGTGGTCCGTGAGGTGCAGCCTGCCGCCGAGAAGGAGGCCTGATCATGGGTCAGAAGGTCAATCCCGTCGGCCTGCGCGTCGGCATCAACCGCACCTGGGACAGCCGGTGGTTCGCCGATCGTGGCGAATATTCCAAGCTGTTCAAGGAGGATCGCACGATCCGCGCTCACATCATGAAGATGCGCCGTCAGGCCGGCATCTCCAAGGTGGTCATCGAGCGTCCGCATAAGAAGTGCCGCGTCACCGTGCACACGGCACGGCCGGGCGTGCTGATCGGCAAGAAGGGCGCGGACATCGAAAAGATGCGCGGCGAACTCGCCAAGCTGACGGCGAGCGAAGTGCATCTCAACGTCGTCGAGATCAGGAAGCCCGAGATCGACGCCGTGCTGGTCGCCGACGGTATCGCCCAGCAGCTCGAGCGCCGCGTCGCGTTCCGTCGCGCCATGAAGCGCTCGGTGCAGTCGGCCCTCCGTCTCGGTGCGCTCGGCATTCGTATCAACGTCGCCGGCCGTCTCGGCGGCGCAGAGATCGCGCGCACGGAGTGGTACCGCGAAGGTCGCGTGCCGCTGCACACGCTGCGCGCCGACATCGATTTCGGCTACGGCGTCGCGCAGACCGCGTACGGCGTGATCGGCGTGAAGGTGTGGATCTTCAAGGGCGAGATCATGGAACATGATCCGATGGCCTCGGAGAAGCGCGCCAACGACCTGCAGGAAGGCGCCGGCGGCGGCCGTCGTGGTGACCGTGATCGCGGCGATCGTGGCGACCGACGTGATCGCGACCGCTGATAAAGGACTTCGGAGTTTCGAGCCATGATGCAACCAAAGCGCACCAAGTTCCGCAAAGCCTTCAAGGGCCGTATCCACGGTACCGCGAAGGGCGGCACGACGCTGAATTTCGGCTCGCACGGCCTCAAGGCCGTAGAGCCCGAGCGGCTGACCGCGCGCCAGATCGAGGCGGCCCGTCGTGCCATCACGCGTCACATGAAGCGCGCCGGTCGCGTGTGGATCCGCATTTTCCCGGACCTGCCGGTGACCTCGAAGCCGGCCGAAGTCCGCATGGGCTCCGGCAAGGGCTCGCCCGAGTACTGGGCCGCGCGCGTCCATCCGGGCCGCATCATGTTCGAACTCGATGGCGTGTCGGACCAGGTCGCGCGTGAAGCGCTGACGCTCGGCGCGGCCAAGCTGCCGATCCGGACGCGTATCGTGACGCGTCTCGTCTGACGCCGAGCCGTAGAATTGAAGAGAAGAGCCGAGGATCGGTTGCCATGAAGGCCAAGGACGTCAGAGCCAAGACCATCGACCAGCTCGACGACGAACTCGTCAAGCTGAAGAAGGAGCAGTTCAACCTGCGCTTCCAGGCCGCCTCCGGGCAGCTCGAGAACACGGCGCGGGTGCGCGAGGTCCGTCGCGACGTCGCACGTGTGAAGACGATCGCCCGCCAGAAGCGGGCGGGCGCCGCCAAGGCCTGATCGCCGCCAGCGGCACGAGGAGAGACGAATGCCTAAGCGTATCCTGGTCGGCACGGTGGTGTCCGACACGAACAACAAGACGGTGGTGGTCGAGGTGGAGCGCCGCTTCACGCACCCGCTGCTGAAGAAGACCGTGCGCCGTACGAAGAAGTACCATGCGCACGACGAGGCGAACACGTTCAAGGTCGGTGACAAGGTGCGCATCGAAGAGAGCGCGCCCATCTCGAAGAACAAGCGGTGGGTCGTGCTCAAGGACGATGCGGCAGCGGCCGGTTGAGCTGTCGTCGTCTGGCATGACTGCTGCGGCAACGCTGCATAACCTCTTACCGGCGGCTACGCCGGCAACTGATCCGCGGCGGTAACGCCGTAACTTCAATGGCGGCGGTAACGCCGTAGTGGCGAGACGGGGGTCCGCAACGGCACGTACCATCATGGTACGCGCCCAGGACCCAGCAAAAGGACTGGTCGTATGATCCAGATGGAGACCAATCTCGACGTCGCCGACAACTCGGGCGCCCGGCGCGTCCAGTGCATCAAGGTGCTCGGCGGCTCGAAGCGGAAGTATGCCACGATAGGCGATACCATCGTGGTCGCCGTGCAGGAGGCGATCCCGCGCGGCCGCGTCAAGAAGGGCGCCGTGATGAAGGCCGTCGTGGTGCGCACAGCCAAGGGCGTGCGTCGTCCAGACGGCTCGATCATCCGCTTCGACTCGAACGCCGCCGTACTGATCAACAACCAGGGCGAGCCGGTCGGCACGCGTATCTTCGGACCGGTGACGCGCGAGCTACGCGGCCGCAATCACATGAAGATCGTCTCGCTTGCGCCGGAGGTGCTGTAATGGCGCTGAAGTTCAAGAAGGGCGACCGGGTGATCGTGATCACCGGCCGCGACAAGGGCAAGCAGGGCGAGATCGTCGCCATGATGCCGAAGGACAATCGCGCGCTGGTGCGCGGCGTCAATATCGTGCGTCGCCACACCAAGCAGTCGGCGCAGCAGGAAGGTGGCATCGTGTCCAAGGAAGGACCGATCGACCTGTCCAACCTCGCGCACGAGGATCCGAAAGACGGCAAGGCGACGCGCGTCGGCTTCAAGCTGCTCGATGACGGCAAGAAGGTGCGTTTCGCCAAGCGCTCCGGTGAACTGATCCCGGAAAGGAAGTAAGCCATGGCTGACAACAAGAAGGGCGCCCCCAAGGCTGCCGCCGCCGGCAAGGGCGGACCGAAGGGCCCGCCGGGCAAGGAAGCTCGTGAGAAGCGGGCCGCCAAGGTGACGTCCGACGAGCGCCGCTCGTTCGCGCGGCCCGAGGGCTACAAGCCACGCATGAAGTCGCTCTATGAGAGCAAGGTGCGCGGCGAGCTCACCGAGAAGTTCAAGTACGACAACGTGATGCAGGTCCCCCGCCTCACCAAGATCGTGCTCAACATGGGCGTCGGCGAGGCCGTCAACGACCGCAAGAAGGTCGACGCGGCAGCGGGCGATCTCGCACTGATTTCCGGCCAGCGTCCGGTGATCACCCGAGCCCGCAAGTCGATCGCCACATACAAGGTGCGCGACGGCATGGCGCTCGGCGCGAAGGTCACGCTGCGTGGCGACCGCATGTACGAATTCCTCGACCGTCTGGTCACCATCGCGCTGCCGCGCGTGAAGGACTTCCGCGGGCTCAACGCTAAAAGCTTCGACGGTCGCGGCAACTACGCCATGGGTCTCAAGGAGCACATCGTGTTCCCGGAGATCGACTACGACAAGGTCGACCAGATCTGGGGCATGGACGTGATCGTCTGCACGACCGCCCGCACCGACGATGAGGCGCGCGAACTTCTACGCTCCTTCAACTTCCCGTTCCGTACGTGAGCGACCTCGGCAACGCCAATTCCGGCAGCCGCCGAAAGGCCTCAGGAGACTGATAGCAGATGGCTAAGACCAGCTCGATCGAGAAGAATGAACATCGCCGGCAGCTCGTCGCCCTGAAGGCTGCGAAGCGCAAGCGGCTGAAAGAGGTCATCAAGAATCGCGCGAAGCCGATGGAAGAGCGGTTCGCGGCACAGCTGAAGCTGGCCGAGATGCCGCGCAATTCCTCGAAGACACGCATCCGCAACCGGTGCGAGATCACCGGCCGGCCGCGCGCATTCTATCGCAAGCTCAAAGTGTGCCGTAACCAGCTGCGCGAGCTCGCCTCGCAGGGGCTGGTGCCGGGCATGGTCAAGTCGAGCTGGTAAGGAGGTCCGTCGATGCCAATGAACGACCCGCTCGGCGATATGCTGACGCGCATCCGTAACGCCCTGATGCGGCGCCAGTCGAAGCTCGTGACGCCGGCTTCGAGCCTGCGTGCTCACGTGCTCGACGTGCTGATCGACGAGGGCTACATCCGCGGCTATACCCGCGTCGAGAAGGCCGGCCAGGCCGTGCTCGAGATCGAACTGAAGTACGCAAACGGCCAGCCGGCGATCCGCGAGATCACCCGCGTGTCGACACCGGGCCGGCGCGTCTACTCGCCGGTGAAGGATCTGCCGAACGTGGCGAACGGCCTCGGCGTCGCCATCCTGTCGACGCCGAAGGGTGTGCTCGCCGACTGGCGGGCGCGCGAGGAAAACGTCGGCGGCGAGATTCTCTGCAACGTATTCTGACGGGTAGCAACGGGACGCGACGTGCAGGCTCGGCCTGTGCGCTCGCTCCGGACGCAGGACCCCGAACTGGCCAACGAGCTGGAAGGTTTTGACCATGTCGCGCATCGGCAAGAAGCCCGTTCCGATCCCGTCCGGCGTGACGGCGAAGATCGAAGGGCAGCAAATCAAGGTAAAGGGTCCGAAAGGCGAACTCGCCTTCCTGGCGCCTGAAGAGATCACGCTCGAGCAGCAGGGTGCCGCGATCGCCGTGACGCCGCGCGACGAGAGCAAACGGGCCCGCTCGATGTGGGGCATGTCGCGCACGCGCGTCGCCAACCTGTTCACCGGCGTCACGGAAGGATACACGCAGACGCTGGAGATCCAGGGCGTCGGCTTCCGCGCGGCGATGAAGGGCAAAGACGCGCTGCAGCTCTCGGTGGGCTTCAGCCACGAGGTCGTGCATCAGGTGCCGAAGGGCGTCGAAGTGAAGGTTGCGGGCGCCAAGAGCGAGGTGGTCATCATCTCGGGCATCGACAAACAGCTCGTTGGCCAGGTCGCTGCCGACGTACGCGGCTACAAGCCGCCCGAGCCCTACCAGGGCAAGGGTATCCGCTACAAAGGCGAATATATCTTCCGCAAGGAAGGCAAGAAGAAGTAAGGACGGCCGATATGGGTGCGCTGACAAGTTTCCAACGTCGCCGGGCACGTGTGCGCCGGCAGCTGAAGAAGGTAGCGACAGGCCGGCCACGGCTGACCGTCCACCGCTCTTCGAAGCATATCTATGCGCAGATCATCGACGACGTGAAGGGCGCGACAATTGCCGCCGCCTCGAGCCTCGAGAAGGATCTGCGTACGGGCCTCAAGACCGGCGCCGACCGCGCTGCGGCGGAGGCCGTCGGCAAGCTGGTCGCCGAACGGGCGGTCAAGGCCGGCATCAAGGACGTCGTGTTCGATCGCGGCGGCTATCTGTATCATGGGCGCGTGAAAGCGCTCGGCGATGCTGCCCGTGAGGGCGGTCTCAAGTTCTGATGAAAGGACTGCGCAGTGGCTCGTTCCCCTGACAGAGAGCGTGGTGGTGGTCGCGGTCGCGAACGTGATCGCGAGGAGAGCGAGTTCACCGAGAAACTCGTCAACATCAATCGCGTCTCGAAGACCGTGAAGGGCGGCAAGCGCTTCGGCTTCGCCGCGCTGATCGTCGTCGGCGACCTCAAAGGCCGCGTCGGCTTCGGCCACGGCAAGGCCCGAGAAGTGCCCGAGGCGATCCGCAAGGCGACCGAGCAGGCGCGCCGCGGCCTCGTGCGGGTGCCGTTGCGCGAGGGCCGCACCTTGCATCACGACGGCGAGGGCCGGCATGGCTCGGGCAAGGTCGTCGTGCGCTCGGCTCCGGCCGGCACCGGCATCATCGCGGGCGGCGCCATGCGCGCCGTGTTCGAGATGCTCGGCGTGCAGGACGTGGTCGCCAAGTCGCTCGGCTCGACCAACCCTTACAACGTCGTGCGCGCTACGTTCGACGCTCTGAAGGAGCAGGAGAATCCGCGTGGCGTCGCTGCCCGGCGTGGCAAGAAGTACAGCGAGATCGTGGCACGCCGCCGCGACGGCTCGTCGGAAGCGGAGGCAGCCGCGGCTGCCACTTCGGGCGCCGACGCCTGAGCGGCGACGCTCACGGCTTCGCCCTAGATATGAGGTCAGCCGCGCCCGGATCCACGAGGTTCCGGGCGCCGGCATCGAAGGCAGGTAGGACGAGATGGCAGACGCTTCGAAGAAGCCCGCAGGTTCGGGCAAGACCGTGAAGGTCATGCAGTATGCGAGCCCGCAGCGGCGCGAGGCGCGTCAGCGCGGCACGCTGATCGGCCTCGGGCTGAACAAGGTCAACCGCACGCGCGAGCTGGTCGACACGCCGGAGGTGCGCGGCATGATCGCCAGCATCCCCCACCTCGTGCGCGTCATCGACTGACGCGGAAACGCAATTTCGAACTCGGGAGTAGAGCCACCATGCGGCTCAATGACATCAAAGAGAACCCGGGCGCCACCAAGCGTCGCGTCCGCATCGGGCGCGGCATCGGCTCCGGCGTTGGCAAGACCGGCGGTCGCGGTGGTAAGGGCCAGACAGCTCGCTCCGGCGTCGCCATCGGCGGCTTCGAGGGCGGCCAGATGCCGTTGCATCGCCGCCTGCCGAAGCGCGGCTTCAAGAGCCTGGACCGGCGCGAGTTCAACGAGATCAACGTCGGCGATATCGAGGCTGCGATCGAGGCGGGCCGCCTCGCGGCGGGCAAGTCGATCGACAATGTGATGCTGGTCGAGGCCGGCGTCCTGCGCCGCAAACTGGACGGTTTGCGCCTGCTCGGCAACGGCGAACTGAAGTCGAAGGTCGCGATCACCGTCGATCATGTCTCGGCGAGCGCCCGCGCGGCCGTCGAGAAGGCTGGCGGATCGGTCACCGTGATCGAGAAGAAGGTATTGGCCGCCGACGAAGCCAAGCGTGCCAAGACCGCTGCCAAGCGCGCCAAGACCGCCAAGCCGGGCAAGGGCGATTAAGCGGCGTTTCGCAACTTGACGCCGACTGAACGCGGCGTGACTGTCAAGCGGCCGGCGACCCGAGGCGGAGCGCCGGCCTCATGCATGACGGGAGGAGCGGCACTCGATGCAGGCTTCCCCCGCGAGATTGCGAAGCCCGGCATCGCGCCGCCTGCCGGTCGCCGCACGATAGGTCGGGAGAGAACCGCATGGCATCCGCAGCCGAGCAATTGGCCGCCAATCTCAACTTCAGCTCGTTCGCCAAGGCGGAGGACCTGAAGCGACGGCTGTGGTTCACGCTCGGCGCGCTGATCATCTACCGCCTCGGCACCTTCATCCCGATGCCCGGCATCGACCCCGTCGCGTTCGCTGCAACGTTCAAGCAGTCGTCGCAGGGCATCCTCGGCATGTTCAACATGTTCTCGGGCGGCGCCGTCGAGCGCATGGCGATTTTCGCCCTGAACATCATGCCGTACATCTCTGCCTCGATCATCATGCAGCTGCTGACCAGCGTCGACAAACGGCTGGAGGCGCTCAAGAAAGAGGGTGAGGCTGGCCGCAAGACGATCAACCAGTACACGCGCTACCTGACCGTGGTGCTCGCCGCCTTGCAGGCTTACGGCATCGCCATCGGGCTCGAAGGCGCCCGCGCCGGCAACGCGTCCGTGGTGATCGATCCGGGCTGGTTCTTCCGCGTTTCGACCGTCATCACGCTGGTCGGCGGCACCGTATTCCTGATGTGGCTCGGCGAGCAGATCACCGCGCGCGGCGTCGGTAACGGCATCTCGCTGATCATCTTCGCCGGCATCGTCGCAGCACTGCCGGCAGCTCTCGTGCAGTTGTTCGAGTTGAATCGTCAGGGCCAGCTGCACACGCTGATGCTGCTTGCTCTGCTCGCCGTGATGATCGCGGCGATCGTAGTCATCGTGTTCTTCGAACGCGCGCAACGACGATTGCTGGTGCAGTATCCAAAGCGCCAGGTCGGCAACCGGATGTTCCAGGGCGACAGCTCGCATCTGCCGCTGAAGCTCAACACCGCCGGCGTCATCCCGCCGATCTTCGCCTCGTCGCTGCTGTTGCTGCCGATCACCGCCGCCCAGTTCATGACGGCGCCGGGCGCGCAGGCGCCCGAGTGGCTGCGCACGGTGACCGCAGCCCTCGGCTACGGCCAGCCTTTGCACATGGCATTCTACGTCGCGCTGATCATTTTCTTCTGCTTCTTCTACACAGCCGTCGTGTTCAACCCGCAGGAGACCGCGGACAATCTCAGGAAGTACGGCGGCTTCCTGCCGGGCCGTCGCCCCGGTGCCCAGACCGCCGAGTATATCGACTATGTGCTGACGCGCATTACCGTGGTCGGCGCGATATACATCGCGGGCGTCTGCTTGCTGCCGGAGATCATGATCGCCTACGCGGGCGTTCCTCAGAGCTTCGGGGCCGTGCTCGGCGGAACTTCGCTGCTGATCGCGGTCAGCGTCACGATGGATACCGTCGCGCAGGTGCAGAGCCATCTCCTCGCACATCAGTACGAGGGGCTGATCAAGAAGGCGAAGCTCAGGGGCGGAACGGGTAAGCGCTGATGAATCTCATTCTCTTGGGCCCGCCGGGAGCGGGCAAGGGCACGCAGGCGGCGCGCATCGTCGCCAAGCATGGAGTTGTGCAACTATCGACCGGCGACATGCTGCGCGCAGCCGTCGCCGCCGGTTCCGAAGTCGGCCGGAAGGCCAAGGCGGTCATGGAAGCAGGCGGCCTAGTCTCTGACGAAATCGTGATCGGCATCATTTCAGACCGCATCGATCAGCCTGACTGCGCCAAGGGCTTCATTCTCGACGGCTTCCCGCGCACGCTCGCCCAGGCCGAGGCGCTCGACGGACTGCTCGCCACCAAGAAGCTGAAGCTCGATGCGGTTATCGAATTGACGGTCGACGAGAGCATTCTGGTGTCGCGCATGGAAAACCGCGTCCGCGAAACGCTCGCCGCTGGCGGCCAGGTGCGCAAGGACGACACGCCCGAGACTTTCCGAAAGCGCCTCGGGGAATACAAGGCGCAGACGGCGGTAGTGGCACCGTTTTACGCGCGCACCGGCCGGTTGCAGCAGGTGGACGGGATGGCGGCGGTCGACGACGTCACACGTGCCATCGAGACGATCCTTGCGGAAGCCTGACGACGGCCGTGAACGGGGGCTCCTAATAAGGTTGGCGACATCCGGGCGCATGCACGCAGCGCTTGACATGTTGCCACTTGACGACGCGACGCAGGACGACTAACAAGTCGCACTTCATCATAGGTCGCTCGGCACGCGCTCGGGTTCCACCCGGCGCGTCGTTTGTGCGACCGTCCCGCAAGGGCCGGCCTCCACCGGACGCGGGATTATTCTCAAACGCCGGTGGTGTGCCCGTCGAGGGCCGATCCGCCGGCCCACATGGAGAGACACGTGGCCCGTATAGCAGGCGTCAATATTCCTACGCAGAAGCGCGTGATCATCGCGCTCCAATATATCCACGGCATCGGGCCGAAGTTCGCCGAGGCGATCTGCGAGAAGGTCGGCATTCCGGCGGAGCGCCGCGTAAACGAGCTGTCGGACGCGCAGGTGCTTCAGATCCGCGAGGCGATCGATCGCGACTACGTCGTGGAGGGCGACCTTCGGCGCGAGGTGGCGATGAACATCAAGCGCCTGATGGACCTCGCCTGCTACCGCGGACTGCGCCACCGCAAGAGCCTACCAGTGCGCGGCCAGCGCACCCACACCAATGCCCGCACCCGTAAGGGCAAGGCTGTACCGATCGCCGGCAAGAAGAAGGCGACCCGCTAATCCGAAGGTCGGCGGTGGGGCGAGAGCCCTGTCGCCGACATCCTGTCCTGCCGGCGTCGTCCGACGCTACGGTTTTAACGCGGCGTTCAACGCCTTCGAAGCTCCCGCGAGAGACATAGAATCCCATGGCCAAAGAGCAGCAGCGCGGCAAAATTCGTCGTCGCGAGAAGAAGAACATCACGTCTGGCGTCGCTCACGTCAACGCGTCGTTCAATAACACCATGATCACGATCACAGATGCCCAGGGCAACACCATTTCGTGGTCGTCGTCGGGCACGATGGGCTTCAAGGGCTCGCGCAAGTCTACCCCCTATGCCGCCCAGATGGCCGCTGAAGATGCAGGCCGGAAGGCGACCGAGCACGGCATGAAAGTGCTCGAGGTCGAAGTGACCGGTCCGGGCTCGGGCCGTGAGTCGGCACTGCGCGCCTTGCAGGCCGCCGGCTTCCAGATCACCACCATCCGCGACGTCACGCCGATCCCGCACAATGGCTGCCGTCCGCGCAAGCGCCGCCGCGTCTGAGGCGCATCCGGGGCGCAGCGGCCGGCTTCGGCCCGCGCCCCAACTGTTCGTCCGTCGTCGACGGGCGCCATTTCGAAGCCTTGGCCGCCGCCTCCCCCTGGGGCGGCTCGCCCCGTTCACAATGAGGCTCATCGTGGCAACCACACTGATCATGCAGAAGAACTGGCAGGACCTGATCAAGCCGCAAAAGCTGATGGTCCAGCCGGGCCGCACCAGCGACAGCGTCGCGACAGTGATCGCCGAGCCGCTCGAGCGCGGCTTCGGCATGACGCTCGGCAACGCGATCCGCCGCGTGCTGCTGTCGTCGCTGCAGGGCGCTGCCGTCAAGACCGTGCAGATCGACAGCGTGCTGCACGAGTTCTCGTCGATCTCGGGCGTGCGCGAGGATGTGACCGATATCATCCTCAATCTCAAGGAGGTCGCGCTCAGGATCCACAGCGAGGGTCCAAAGCGCATGGTCCTCAAGAAAGAGGGCCCGGGTCCGGCCAAGGCCGGCGACATCGAGACCTCGTCCGACGTCGAGATCCTGAACCCCGACCACGTGATCTGCCATCTCGACCAGGGCGCTTCAGTGCGCATGGAACTGACCGCCGACATCGGCAAGGGCTACGTCGCCGCCGAGCACAACCGCCCGGATGATGCGCCGATCGGCCTGATCCCGATCGACAGCCTCTACAGCCCGGTCAAGAAGGTCTCCTATCGCATCGAGAACACCCGCGAGGGCCAGGTTCTCGACTACGACAAGCTGACCATGACGGTCGAGACGGACGGCTCGATCCGCGCCGAAGACGCCGTGGCGCTCGCAGCCCGCATCCTGCAGGACCAGCTCGCCGTGTTCATCAACTTCGAGGAGCCCAAGAAGGCTGTCGAAGAGCGGACGCATCCCGAGCTGTCGTTCAACGCCGCGCTGCTCAAGAAGGTGGACGAACTCGAGCTTTCCGTGCGTTCGGCCAACTGCTTGAAGAACGACAATATCGTCTACATCGGCGACCTCATCCAGAAGTCGGAAGCGGAAATGCTGCGCACGCCGAACTTCGGGCGCAAGTCGTTGAACGAGATCAAGGAAGTGCTGGCCACCATGGGCCTGCATCTCGGTATGGAAGTGCCGAACTGGCCGCCGGACAATATCGAGGAACTGGCGAAGCGCTTCGAAGACCAGTACTAGGTTTCGGGTTATAGGGGACAGGTTACAGGCAAAGACTGCTATTCCCTGTAACCTGTTCTCTGTCCCCTATTCCGAGGCGAGGCCATAGAACCTCCCCGGTAAATAACCACAGCGAAACAGGACACTCACTCCCATGATGCACGGTAAACTCGGGCGGCGCTTCGGCCGTTCCTCCGGCCACCGCCAGGCGATGTTCTCGAACATGGCGGCAGCCCTCATCAAGCACGAGCAGATCGTCACCACGCTGCACAAGGCGAAAGACCTGAAGCGCGTGATCGACAAGTACATCACGCTCGCCAAGCGCGGCGACCTGAACTCGCGCCGCCTCGCCGCCGCCCGTCTGCGCGACGATGCGATGGTCAAGAAGCTGTTCGATACACTTGGACCGCGGTACAAGTCGCGCAACGGCGGTTACGCGCGCGTGCTGAAGGCAGGCTTCCGCTTCGGTGACAACGCGCCGCGCGCCGTCATCGAGCTGGTCGACCGCGACGTGAAGGCCAAGGGCGCCGAGGACAAGGCGCGCGTCGCTGCCGAGCGCGAGGCCGACGGCCAGCAGGCCAACTGAGCCGGTCTGCACGAGCTTCCAAATGATCCAAGGCCCCGCCGGCAGCAGCCGTGCGGGGCTTTGTTGCGTGTGATCGGAATGACGTGATGAACCAGCAGTGGTGGTAAGGCGTTTTCTGACAGTGATCGGTAGGTGAGCGACGGCGAGTTGAGCAGTCGGGAGGTGAGTCATGACCGAGCGTCGCCGAACAGACGAAGTCGTCGATCACGGCAAAGATGACGACGGCGCCCCCGTGCTCGTCACCGGCGCCTCGGGCTTCATCGCCAAGCACTGCATCAAGGCGCTTCTTGGCGCGGGCCACGTGGTGCGCGGAACGGTGCGCAGCCGCGCGCGCACCGGCGACAGCGTGCATGCAGC
>Ga0247831_1005946_pt1 | contig 14807 bp, 25 predicted proteins | sample LaCruzMarch2015__9_FD_192406 | JGI IMG/M metagenome (GOLD analysis project Ga0247831, IMG submission 192406) | Freshwater microbial communities from meromictic Lake La Cruz, Castile-La Mancha, Spain - LaCruzMarch2015_1m | ecosystem: Environmental > Aquatic > Freshwater > Lake | place: Spain...
TTAATTCAGTAATTGAACCAAACCAAATAAAAGCAGAATCACCTAAACCAAATTTGAACACAACACAAACGGACGGTATTATCATTCATAATATTCCTGAAACAGTAAAAGTTCGAAAGCATACGGTAGATGTAAAAGCCTTACAAGAATGCTTGAAACAGCACAAGAACACAACTATAAAAAACATATCAAACCTAGTTGGTGTTCCATTAACAGAAGCGGAACATTGGTTTAGAACCGATACATATTTTGCTATTCCCAATCCCGATTTATGGGATAAAATTAAAGAGGTATTGTCAATACAGACCACAGAATTTGATGCTTCCATAAAAGAATTTGTTGAACAAGACGGTGTGTTCGAAAAGTCAAATAGAGTTTATGACGAAAACGGAATAGCCCCCACCATGACTTCTACAAATGCAGACGAAAGAATCTTAACAAGACCCTTGAATAATCAACCAACTGAAAATTTGGATGCCGATTCTCAACAAGGTATTATTATGATTGAGCATAGAGGTCATTTGAATAAAGAACCAAAAGTTATCACAACCGAAATTGTTCCTTGTTTACGTGCCGAAAGTCACGGTCACGAAACAAAAATCTGCGTCCCTGTGACTATTCCTGATGAACAACTACATCAAAATTTAGGCTCTGATTCTCAACAAGGGGCGTGGTTAGATTTTACTAATCCAGTAGTTGAATATCAATTAACAGGTGGCAAGTGGGATAAGAATCACGAGCAATCTGGTCGTATTTATCATAAAAATGGCGTAGCCCCAACAATACACACGATGGGAGGAGGAAACCAACACCCAAAAATTACCAACTTAAATGATAGTAAAGAAAGTAACGGTAAACAACCATATCAAAAAAATAGAATTTATGATGCAGATGGTTTATGCCCAAATCTTAATGCAGGACAAGTAACTTGGGGAGGAAATATAGTAACACTTCCAAATGATTATAGAATAAGACGATTAACCCCTCGCGAGTGTTTTAGATTGATGGATTTCCCAGATACTTTCACTTGGATATGTTCGGATAGCCAAGCGTATAAACAAGCAGGAAACTCTATTGTAGTTGGTGTTTTAGCAAAATTGATTCAAAGATTAAAATTGAATCAAAAATAGAACACCTAATAAAACCATACCCAAAACGAGAAACAGAATCAGCATGGAACAAGAATCAAAAACCTCAATTGCAGCATTCCTAAAAACAAAAATCTGCCCAAGCAAGTACCAGACAAAATTGAACGGAACGGAATACTATCTAGTGAGCGTAAATTTAATGAATAGCACCCTCGAAACAGTGCCAAAATGGAAGCTAATAACCTAGAGGAAACACTAATCCACTTTCAACTATTCCTTCATCAAAACGAGCTTATTAATAACTACGATTGGGATTTTGAAGCGATAGCAAAAAAATTCCTGAAAGCCAAACAAATAACCAAAATTAAACAGAATTAAGCTCAAAACTTTTTTTAATAAAATTTTTGTTTTAATAGAAGTTATGTTATATATTTGTGCAACAAAACTTAAAAATGAATAAATATGAAAGCAGAAGAGTTTTTTACTGATGAAGCCCTAGAGCAGGGAGCATCCGAGTATTCAAATATCTGGGAAACACAAATTGAAAAAAACGTGTCGTTTGTCTCCTTTATAAATGGTGGCAAGTTTCAAGAAAAAAAAATGTATAGTGAGGAAGAAACTTTGCAACTACTTATTTTACTACTTATATGGAATAAAGAAATAAAAAAAGTGGAGGATGTAAAAATTTGGTTTGAAAAATTTAAAAAGAAATAGTATGAAAAGCAAAGAAACCCTTGAAAAGTCAGCAGAATTATTTGCTAAAAAAAGAGCAGAATTAGACCCTATATATTCTATTGGGCTTTATTATGGGTATATTGAAGGTGCTGAACGGCAATCTGAAAAAATGTATAGTAAGGAAGATTTGACACAAGCATTTAAAGATGGTGAAAACAATATGAAATATTCTGAAATGGACGGTTGGTTTCGTAAATTAACGGAACAACAATGGTTTCAACAATTTAAAAAGAAATGATTCCACCTAAAGAACAAGCAATTTCAATCATAAATAAATTTGCATCACTAGACTATGGAGAATTTGTAAATGATGTTTTTAAGGACAGGCACATTGAATATGCGCTGATTTCTATAAATGAAACCATAAAGCAATGCTCCCAATACAGAGATTTAGACCAGAGCAAATCATTTGACTACTGGCAACAAGTACGTCAAGAAGCAATTAGACTGAAAAAAAATTAAACTATTCTAAGTATTTTTGTAAAACAAAATAAATTCATGCGCAAATACTTTAATAAGGAGATAGGAGCTAGGGTAATCGTAAACAAGGTTGTCCTTGACATAAACTTTACTGATAAAGTTAAAACCTTGAGAAATGTTGGTGGAACTATTGTTGACAAAACAGGCTTAAAATACTATTATTACACTTGCCTACACGACTTTAAAACAATTACTAAAGTAATAGTTCACAATGTTGAAAACCTATGCCGTGCCGTGAAACTTGATGACAATATAACAGACATTGAGGGCAATAACATTATTCTAGTAAAAACGCAGGATTTGAAGTTTCTTGACTACATCGAAACAGAATCAGAAAAAATAATTTAATTACTGAAAAATAAGTATTAAATTTACCCGAACAAGATACTATGAAAAAGTTTTTATTAAGCATAACCAAAGAAGAATGGCTAATTTTTATAGCCGTTGGTGTTGTGGCTTATGCCATCGCAAGTAGCGGAAAATCAAAAACTAAAAAAGCATTAGCGAATGTTGACAAAGCAAAAAACTACGTTATTGGAGATTCACAGTCACCCTATATTGATTGGGGTTCTGAAAAGGTTACTCGAATTGGAGACACAGGAGGGGAAGCGAATTTATGGTTAGGCGGCAAAGACCTAAAATGGTTGAAAAAAGCACTAGAAAAATATAGCGTATCACCTGACGTAAATTCAATCACGATTAACATTGGAACAAACGGTGGGTTTAATCAAAATGATGACTTAGCAGGACTTGTTACCCTAGTGAAAGAGAAGTTCCCAAACGCACAACTTTTGGCGGTTCAAGGTTCGTGGGGATGGGGTGGTAACGCTAAAATAACCGAACAGCAAGTTCGAAACTACTACAATAAGTTTAAGGACTTGGACGTACAAGTTATTGAGCCTCCTATCGGAGCAATTGAACCACATGGAAATAAACCAATATATAAAACTATCGGAGCAAGTTTAGACAAGGCAATCCGACAATAAAAATATTTTTTTTAAGAAATTCTTTAAAGAATGTATCTAATTAAAAATAATTTGTATATTTGTGCAACAAAACTAATAAGTATGAATAAGCAGGTGAAAAGAAAACCAATAAAAGCTAGGCTTATAAAGGGTTATAACCCAAGAGCCAAATCCGTAAACTTTATCCGAGAAAGCGTTCTAGTAGAACAAGAGTTAATGCCCTACCACGAGTACGAAATACGCTGGTATAATCAAACAACAGTATAATTTCAGTTATGAAGAAATTTGAAATAGGTTATTGCGAAATGAAAGCAGAAGAAAAATTAACTAAAGGAGTTCAATTATGGCAGGATGCTATGTTTCCGTTGGTTTCGGAAAGTTTAGAAAAAAACGAACCGCTTGATATGGGGAGAATTATGTCAAGGGCTTTTACCCAAGACGTAGCAGATGCTTTTACCAAAGTGGAGCTTATTCGATTGCTTGATACAACACCAACGGAATTAAAGCAGTACAGAGAGCTTTTTATAAAAATAATTTCAGAACTAGCTTATAGATATGCCCAACACCCAAATGCAAAAGTAGAACTAAAAGATGGTCGCGTTGACCCTGCCGTTAGGCAATATTTAAGTTTTCAAGAAACAAGCGTACTAGGGGAAGTTCTCCAACACCTATTGGAAAATTCTCGTTACGAAACGGCTTGTTTCGTTCGGGACGAAATCAATTTTCGAAAAAATAAAAAATAAATAAATTCAGTATTATCATGGAAATTATCGAACAGTTGTCCTACATTGAGGGCGGAACAGAGAATTGTAAAGATTTAATATCAAAATCAAACAGAATCCTCAAAGAATTACCTAGAGAAAAAGTATTAAAAATGCGCAGGGGTATGGAACAAGATTTTGTGGACGTAGTTCACGAAGGAAAGCGCATGAGCGAAGATTGGGAAGATACAAAAACCATTTTTGCTGAAACATTCTACGAAATGATTAACAAGTATCTATTCGATAAGATGGACGACCAAAAATCATACTTTGTCAACCAACAAGCGTTTATAAGTCAAACTATGGGTCGCTCCCAAGCAGGGCTTAAAGATGTTATTTATTGGCTAGTAAACAATTTTCTGCTGAAAGAAGAAGGTACAGTTCCAATTTCCGAAGTGCCTAGAATAGAAGGACACCCCCTAAAATTAGCTGAAAAACAAGATTCCAAGTCAGACGAAAAAATAGTAAAAGTTGTCATAGATACGGATGGAGATTCAATAGTAACCTACGAATCAGGGCGTAAAGCTATCGTTCCAAAATCACAAGGAACACCCCAAGTAAATGTTGCCCCTACCGCCCCTCAATTTGCAACAACGGATGCAGTAGTGGAACAAAACCCAATAATGGGAGTGATACACAACCACAAACCCAACCCAACGCTTCATGGAAATGAAGCAATTGTTTCGTCACACGAAAGCGATACAATAAACCAAACAAGTAATTCTCAAAACCCAATAAGTATGTTAAAAAGAACACAGGAGCAAGTGTCTCCAACAGTCCCACTAGCGGACACAGAAAAAAGATTGTTAACCAACGGTGAACGATTTATCGGAGTAGGTTTCAATCCAAGCGGAAATGAAAACGTAGATGGCGTAAAAACCAGCTTTTCTGAAATGGCTGAATACCTTTTAGAAATGGAGCAAACAGATGAGTTTAGAACGGACGAATTGTTAAAAACACTACACGCCCATGCTAAAAATGCTATCTTAACAGCATCAATGTCTATGGTTCGAGTAATCACTTACAAACGCTAAGAATATGAATCCAATATTTGTCGCCAAAGTAAAGTACACAAAACAGGTTGAAAACGGAAGTATCAAGCGTGTAAATGAATCATATTTAATTGAAGCAATGACTTTCGGACACGCAGAAGAGCGTATTTTTGAACAGTTAAACCACATTAAAGGAGAAGTTTTTTTAGATGACTTGAAACGAATTGATTTTAGTGATGCCTATTTTGGTTACGTTTCAGGCGAAGAAGTTCCACTTTTTGTTACGGCAAAAATCGCAATTGTAACCTATGATTCGGAAGCAGAAAAGGATGTTAGTCAACCTTACAAGTTCCTTATTCGCGTTCGCTATTTTTCTGAAGCAGAAGGCTACCTTTCTGAAATGATTGATGCAATTGGGCTAGATATTTCAAAAGTTGAAACCCAAGCAATAACCACAACTAGATTTGTTGACTATTTCCCAATGGGTGAAGCCGAAAAAACAGAAAAGGACTTAGAAGTAAAAGTTAAAATAACCGCTCCTGATGGAACAACATTTGAAACTGATATGGACGGCTTAACAAATGGCTTGAACAACAGTATTAAAAATCGCGTAGAATCTTTAACAGATAGTGAGGATTGAAACAGCTAAAATAGAACTAAGGGTAGGCGCAAAAGTCAAAATGAACGAACTTTTTAACGAAGTTGTGGGTGTTGTTTTAGCGTTTTCAAATTGTCAAAACACTTCCGAACCAATTGTACAATTACGCCTATCCGATGGTTTTATAGAGTGGTTTTATGCCAAACATATCAAACAAATTTTATCAGTATGAAAGAATCAAAAACACCCGAACCAAACGAAATTGAACAGGGAATAGGAATCTCCTTTTTAGACCATAGCCACATAAAAGCAGACGAACTAAAATTTTATGCTTCGCAGTCAAAAGGGAGCATGACCATTGAAACAGACGAGTTCAGCGCAGTAAACCCACATACAGCCGAACCTGAAACAATTACATTGAAAGTACAATATTCCCTAAAAGGCAAAACGCTAGTAAAGGAATCACTTTATGCCTACCTAAAATCATTTAGAAACGTAGGCATGAACCAAGACGAAGTTACCCTCACTATATATGAGGACATAAAAAAAACCATTGGACACAACCAAGTTACGGTTACAACCTTCATTCAAGGAAATGGTGGTTTAGGAATTACTTGCATCGAATCCGCTACTAAGGGTTTATCAGCAGGTTACTAAAAACAATTTAAAATATTAGGGGTGTATTCCTGCACCCCTACCTCAAAAAAAAGTCAATATGAAAACTATGTTGAGTGCCATAACTTTGCTGGTTCTTGAGCGAATTTTCACCCAAGAATCCCAAGCTAAATTAGGCGCATCAACACAAATGCTTTATATAAATTGCCTTACAAATAGATTTAAGAAGCTCGAATGCCTTGAGGTAAATAGTCAGCAGTTTGAGATGTTAGAATCAGAATTTCCAAACTATAATTTTTGGTATTCCAAGCTAATGGAATTACACCAAGCAGGGCTTATTAACATTGCAGGAAAGTCAATCATTTTTAAGAATGTTTGGGTCAACCACATAGATAAGTCAGTATATGATAAAAACGACCAACCGTTTGGATTTGACATAAAAACAGCGAAAGATTTTGAGCGAACACTAATCAATAACCAAGCAATCATTGATTTGTGCGTACTGAAACACAACAGTACCCCAAAACTAACCAATCAGCTTATAGAAGTATTCCTGTTTGAGCAAAACGCCCTTGAAACAAAATACTTGAACGAGGGGGCTTTAAAAAAGCATTTTTTAAATTGGTTTCCAAAGAATATAGAACGAACCAGAGAGATACGGGTAGCATCCCAAACTAAATTATTGGGAGATGACTAAAGTAAAACCAAAAACAACCCTAAAACCACCAAAAGGAGGGTACGAACCACCCCAAGATACCACACTAGAAGAAATAGTGTTGGGGTCAATTATCATTGACAAATATGCAATAGATAAAGTGGTTTCGGACTTTAGCACAGGGCTTTTCTTTAACGACCACCATAGACTAATCGCTGAAACAATATTAAAATTATACAGCGAGAACACAAGCGTAGATTTACTTACAGTAGTCCAAAGCCTAAAAAAAGACGGAGTACTAGAGCAAGTTGGAGGCTATACCTATGTCAGTCTGCTAACATCCAAAGTTGGGTCAACAGCAAACCTAGAAACCCACCTAAAGCTATTACAGGAATATGCCCTAAAAAGAAACTTGATTGAAGTTTCAACCGAAATTACAAGGCGGTGTTTCATGGAGGACGAAGATGTATTTGATGTTTTTGCCGAAGCGCAAAGTAACCTTGACCTTTCCATAAAAGCCGTTATAAATTACAAGGTAGAACGTGTTTCAACTATTCACGATGAGCTGATTAAAGAGAGCATCCGAGTATTGGATTCAAAAGAAAATTCAGGCGTTCCAACTGGTTTAAAAAGATTAGATAATGTAACGAACGGCTTTCAAAAATCCGACTTGATTATCCTAGCAGGACGACCAAGTATGGGTAAAACAGCAGTAGCACTAAGCATAGTAGTTTATCCGTGCATCATAAAACAGATTCCCATAGCGGTATTCTCCCTTGAAATGTCTAGTTCGCAGTTAGTGGGCAGGTTACAGGCAAACTTATCAGAGGTGAACGTATCAAAAATTGTAAAAAAACAACTTACAATTGACGAAATAGACCTAATAAGCCGTAAAGCAAAAGGACTTTCTTCTGCACCCCTATTCATAGATGATACCGCGAACCTATCAGTATTGGACTTGAAAGGAAAATGCCGAAAGCTAGTAAAGGAGCAAGGGGTACAGCTAGTTATTATTGATTATTTACAGTTAATGCGAAGTGGCGTAAAAACCCAAAGCAGGGAGCAGGAAATTGCCGAAATATCAAGGGGCTTGAAAATCATTGCTAAAGAATTAAATATTCCAATTATAGCACTATCACAGTTAAGTAGGGCAGTAGAGCAACGGGGAGGAGATAAACGCCCTAACTTATCCGATTTACGGGAATCAGGACAAATTGAGCAAGATGCCGATATGGTTATGTTTTGTTACCGTCCCGAATATTATGGATTTACTGAAACAATGATTGGCGACAGAGAATTTGATGCAAAAGGCTTGTTTATGCTAATTGTGGCAAAGCATAGAAACGGTGAACTTGGGGAAATTCCATTACAATTTATTGGCGACCTAGCAAAAATTACCAACTTAAATGATGGATTCTCGAATAAAAGTAATACATTTGTGCAACAAAATTCCGAATCATCAGCGATACAGGACTTTTCTAGGGATATGAATAGCCAAAACGATAGTAAAAACGATACAGATTTTGATTCAGGGAAAGTAAAAGATACACCATTTTAAGTACAGGATATGACAAAACAGGTAGAACAAAAGATTTACATAGGAAACAACATCGACCTTTTTGATTAAGAATAAATTATGGAAAACGAAACAACAAAAAAAGCGAATGTAAAACGAGTAACTATCCTAAAGCCAAAGAAAGCTAAGGAGAAGCTACACAGCCACAAGATACGCCAAATCCTAGAGGAAATAGGAATGAACCATGCGGAACTTGCTGATGTTGCCCTTGACGGAAACAGAGGGTATCTGTCAAGAATTATTAACGGACACAGAAGATGCCTCTCCCTGCCAATAGCAATTAAGATTGCACGAGCGTTAGGACGACCCGTAGAAGAAGTATTTATCTATAAATTCAAGGACAATGAGCCAAGCGATGAAGCCGAAACGGAGGAGGATTAAGACAAGTAAAATTGTTTATACAACCTCTTCTTATAAAAATACAAAAAAAGATTTGGTAGATTAAAAGTTATGTTATATATTTGTGCAACAAAACTCTAATAATGAGTAAAACACTCGAATTTTTTAAAGGGATTTACCTGTACATGGAGTACATTAACGGGGAAGTTCAAAAATGTCGAAATGCAGGTTACATTGGTTATTAACTAAATTAAAACGAATCAGTATGCAAAATTCAAAAAAAGAAATAGGCTTTACGCCTAAACAACAGCTCCCACAAATAGATGGTGCAAAAATTTGGTTTATTGAAAAGACAAATAATTATATGCGATACGAAGGTTTATGGGTTGAAGCCGAACAAATGTTTTTTATTGGTTTTGAACAAAAAGGCTACTTTCGATTCAAGCACGAAATAACCAAGTGGGGATACCTAAATAACGAAGATAATGGACGAGAACAAAGTCTGGAAAAGCCGTGAAAAGCGAAAACGAATTAAAATAACAATTGAACTTGATTTGGACAAGCTAGAAGATATGGAATTATGCTTAAAATATGCTCGGAGACAGCTTTCAGAAGGTTTACCTTACGTGGAGTACGTTATTGGAATAAACACGTATTACAAGGCAAGTTTAGATTTTGTTAATGGGGCTGATTTTCGAGAGGAAGTAATAAACGGCAAAACATATAGAGTAATAAATAAAACAACAACAATATGGCGAGAATAAAATTTATAGTGTCTATATTAGCAACAGTAGTGATAATGATTATAGGCATAACAATAATAGGCATAGCACAGCTTGTAAAAATTATAGGTCTGTTAGTAGCTAAAATCATTCGAATAATTGGTCTTTCAGTTATTCTGCAATGGGACAGGGTTTACGATGAGTTGTTGTGCCACGATATTCGAGAAGAAATACAAGATTTTATAACTATATAAAAAAGGAATTATTATGTCAGAAAAGAAACACGCATTTTCAACTGAATCAATGAACGAAAATTCAAAAGATAAAAAGAAAATAAAGTTCAAAAAAAGAGTAAAACTTCTAGTGAAGAAATACCCCAACGACCTAGAATTTGGTAAAGCGGTTCGCTCCTTATTAAAGAAGGTAAACGAATCAGAAAGCGAAACGAAACCAAAAAAAGATAAGTTGCCCAAAGTGGATAACAAGGAGGAAAATCATAAAAAATCAAAAAAATGAAAAAGTTAATTTTAACAGGATTCGCATTTATGTCTTTAATGACAGCAAAAGCACAATGGACGTATCAGAAAATAGATAATGGTTTTGATGAGCCGTACAAGATAGCGTACACAGAGCCAAGTGACGGTGTTTACCTAAAGTTAGAACTTGTACGAGAGGAGGTGGTTTTATATATTTCGGGAGGTTACTATTGTGACGAAAAACCAAGCGTAGATGTTGTTTTTGTTGTGGACGGTGTAAATAAAAAATACAATTTTACGGCTATTAAATCTCAAAACAGTAAAACGCTTTACTTCACGTTTAACTTCTTAGCTGAAAGTTCGGTGGAGGACTTTAAAAACGCAAAATCAGTTAAAATAAGAGTGAACGAAAGCTATTGCACAACCGAACAGTATGTTTTCGATATGGGACATAGTAAATCAGCACTTGAATTTATTTCTAAGCCATGAGACAAGTTTTTAAAAGCCCCTTGACATGGATGGTAGTAACCGCCATGATAGTGATTCTGGTAATAGCACTAAACCCAAGATAGTGGAAGAAAAAGTAAATTCAGCTCAAGATTTTTTTGAGCTGAAATACGGTATAACCTTGACCGAAGAAGCTATGCCAATTACGTCAAAATTCCTGCTAAAAGTAATGGAAGAATACGCTCAAATTAAAGTAGAACAAGTCAATCCAATAAACGCTGTTTCGTACACGTTTACAGGCAGGGATTATAACGATGCTGTGGCAATACTAGAGGCAAAAGAATTACACGAAGCAGGTAGGGTATTTGATGCTAAAAAACGACTTCTTCAGTCAGGATGGTCGCTCGGAGACGCTAGTAGGTATTGCATAAAACACTTTGGGGAATAGCACTATGTCCTTTAAGAAATAACGTTTTGTGTATAAGCAGTGGCACTTGTACACACTTTCAAATTAGCACTAACTTTATGTGCCATTGCTTATACACGGTGTTATAACCAGTGCGGTTTATTAACGAGGAACTTAAATCGAAGTAAAAATTAAAAAGAAAAATAGATATGGGAATTTTTGACAAAAACAAATTTGATAGTGTGAAAACCGATTGGAGTACACATTGGGACTTTTTTAAGCCATTGAACAATGAGTTTAACTTTACAGTAGATGCTGCTGCTGATGCAGAAAATTGTAAGGTGGATAGACATTGGGATGAACAAACTGATGGACTAAAACAAAATTGGAATAACGAAGTAGTTTGGTGCAACCCACCTTTCGGAAGAAATGTACCTGAATGGCTTAAAAAAGGACAGGAAGCAGCTAAAAATGGTGGAACGAGTGTATTTTTAATACCAGCACGAACTAATACCATTTGGTTTCATAAAATTTGTTTAGCTGCTGACGAAGTTAGATTTGTAAAAGGCAGACCAAAGTTTTATAACTATGCTAATGAGGATAAGAAAGCAACACACGGACTACCAGTACCATTGTGTTTAGTAATTTACAAACCTAACTCAAATGGATGTAAAATAGGAACTTATGATTGGCGAAAATAGTGCGTTGGAATTTTTCTTTTTAATTCATCAAATTACGGAGAATGTTCAATCGAAGCACTTTCGTAGCATTGGTTATAACGTATCGGGGCTATAAGAAGGAGGCGATTTAAACCACAAAACTATGATAGAAGCACTACACTTGATTAAAGCAATAAAGTTGATTAGAAGCACTGAACCGCCTCTTTTTTATAGCCCTTGTTATACGCTGTTTGTTTTAATTTTTTGTGCGGTGGGAAATCATTTAATCATTATTTTTTATGAAGTATAAAACGATAGTGGCAGACCCAGCTTGGAAGTATGGAGTATGGGGAAAGGCAAGTAAACCAAACTATGAAGGACACATTCCTAAAGAAAGCGATTTGCCTTACGAGTATATGACAGTTGAAGAAATAAAAGCATTGCCCGTAAGTACCCTTGCTGATGAAAACTGCGAGCTTTATTTGTGGACTACACAAAAATACTTGCCTGATGCTTTTGAAGTGCTGAAAGCGTGGGGGTTCAAATACTGCCAAACATTAACTTGGTGCAAGAAGCCAATGGGAAAAGGACAGGGAGGCGTTTACTGCCCGACAACAGAATTTCTATTGCTTGGTAGAAAAGGCAAGATGCCAAAGGTTGAAAGGGTTGATACAACTTGGTGGCAGATTGCAAGGGCTTGGAAAACTCACAGCCGAAAGCCAGAGTTCTTTCAGGACTTAATAGAAACTGTAAGCGATGCACCACGATTAGAAATGTTTGCAAGGCGGGAAAGAAAAGGGTGGGATGTTTGGGGTAATGAAGTTGAGAACAGTATTTCATTTAATCATTCAATCATTTGAGGGGTGGAAAAAAAATTAAAACAAATTGCGTATAACGGCTACGTGTATATTTCAGGTTTGCTTGTACGAACCTTGAATTATGCACAAACGCTGATGCAAACTTGAATATACACGTTGTTAGTAACAGTAGCATACGACAATGTTAATTTGAAACGCTACGCTTTTTATTTTAAATTTTTAAGGATGGATTTTTTATGAATATTTTGAGTTTATTTGACGGTATAAGTTGTGGACAAATTGCATTAGAACGTGCTAATATTAAAATTGATAAATATTACGCAAGTGAGATTGATGCAAATGCAATTAAGGTTACTAAACACAACTATCCAAACACTATACACATTGGGAGTGTGAACGATATTGATTTTAACAACTACCAAGATATTGATATTTTAATTGGTGGTAGCCCTTGCCAAGATTTATCACGTTGTAATTTAGAGAATAGGGGATTAGAAGGAGAACGCTCTAAATTGTTTTTTAAATACATAGAAGCATTGAAAATTACCAAGCCAAAATATTATGTATTTGAAAATGTTGGAAGTATGACTAATGAGAATATGGAAACCATAAGTGAACATTTTGGACATAAACCAATTTGCATAAACTCTAATTTAGTTTCGCCACAAAGTAGAGAAAGGTATTATTGGACGAATATACCAAACGTAATAGCACCAATAGATAAAAATATTTTGGTTAAAGATATAATTGACAAGACTGTACCTGAAAAATATTACCTTAAAATGGATTATGCTTACGTGCCAAAGGAAACAAAACATAATTCAAAAAGCGGCTTGCAATTTGTTTGCGGTATTATTAGCAAGAAAAAGTGGCTTGATGATGGAAAAGGAAATTCACGTAATTTTTCACAAGGGAATAGAGTTTATTCGATAAATGGAAAATCGTGTACTATAAATGCAAATGCTGGTGGACTTGGTGGTAAAAGCGGATTATATTATTTGGAAGACGGAAATGAATTTAGCAACAGCAACATAAGAAGATTAACACCATTGGAAACAGAACGATTACAAACAATACCTGACAACTATACTGATATGATAAATGAAACAAATAGATACAAATGTATTGGTAATGGTTGGACGGTAGATGTAATTGCACATATTCTTTCTTTTATAAATGGTTTTGAAAAAACCAAAGAGCGTGGGCAAAAAATTTAAAATAAAAAATTATTATGCACGAACCTTGCTACGAAGAAAGGCTATTGTTACTAACGATGGGTATAAGACCAGTAGCGGATTTTGAAACACTTAATTATCAAATTATGACAGACTTAAATACAAGCATCGAAGCCCCGAATACCACCGAAACCGCTATTGGTTTTATACCGTGTTATCGGCTGCCTTTTCTTTCTCTTTATCAGATAGATGTATTGGAAGGACTAAAGAACATACCAGATAAAAGCCAAGATTTAATAATTGCAGACCCGCCATATTACAAAGCAATAAATGAAAGTTGGGATAAGCAATGGAAAACCGAAATAGAATATTTAGATTGGTGCAAACTTTGGTTTAATGAATGTGTAAGAGTTTTAAAAGATACTGGTAGTTTTTATTGCTATGGAAACTTTGATATTTTGAGCAAACAAAAAGTATTGATATTTGATAAACAATTAAATTTTAGACAAAACATAACGCTTGACAAAGGATTGAAAAGCATTGCAGGAAGAACAAGCGATAAATTAAGAATGTTTCCAACTGCAAGTGAATATTTGCTTTTATATGTAAATCAAAATATCTCATTCCAAAACAACGAAGTGGTTAATGAAATATACAAACCTATAAGAGAATATTTGCAACAGGAAAAAGCAAAAGCAAAGAAAGATGGTTTTGTTAGCGATGGATTTAGACAACTTATGGGGTTAAAAATTGGTGCAGGTGGATTAAGATATTTTGGAAACACAGCTTGGATTTTTCCTAAAAAAGAACACTACGAAGCGTTCCAAAAAACAGGACATTTTCAAAAGCCATACGAAGAACTACTTGCTGAATATGAAAGCATAAGATATACATTTAACTTACCAACAGGAACTACCGATGTATGGGATTTTACACCTGACAAAGTAAGATACGGACACCCAACACAAAAACCACAAGACATTTGCCAAAGGATTATTAAAGCAAGTAGCAACGAAAACGACAATGTCTTAATTCCTTTTGCTGGAAGTGGTTCTGAAATGGTTGGATGTAAAGAACTGAAACGAAACTGTATTGCTTTTGAAATTGAAAGTAAATACATAGACATTATAAAGCAACGCACGAATGATGCAGGTACGCTCTTTTAAGGTTGCCGATAACGATGGGTATAAGACCAGTAGCGGATTTTGAAACACTAAATTATCAAATTATGAATGGCTTAAATACAAGTACCGAAGCCCCGAACACCACCGAAACCGCTATTGGTTTTATACCGTGTTAT
>Ga0247831_1005949_pt1 | contig 14802 bp, 15 predicted proteins | sample LaCruzMarch2015__9_FD_192406 | JGI IMG/M metagenome (GOLD analysis project Ga0247831, IMG submission 192406) | Freshwater microbial communities from meromictic Lake La Cruz, Castile-La Mancha, Spain - LaCruzMarch2015_1m | ecosystem: Environmental > Aquatic > Freshwater > Lake | place: Spain...
CCGAAAAAATTACACGAAAAATAATATTTATTCGATTTTTATCATTTTGGTGTGTAATTTTTATAAAAAATAGTATAATTGCAACAAAACTGACCGACAAATGAGATTAATAATCAACCTAGCCCTCGTAGCCCTCGTAGCGGTACTTATTTATGCCCTTTATGACAGCATTCGTGAACCTATTGCTTTCAAGGATGTAAAGGAAACGAGAGAGCAAATTGTGCAAGAAAAATTGACCAGAATTAGAGTTGCCCAGGAAGCATACCGCGATATTACCGGTGTATTCGCTCCATCATTCGATACCTTGGCAATGGTACTTAACACAGGCAATTTTACCATTATCAACGTTAATGGTGATCCCGATGATCCAAATTTCACGGGAGAAGTTACTTATGAGACTATTCTTCGCCCGGCTAAAGATTCTATGCTTAACAAATTAGGTATTTCCGATTTTGCCTCTTTAGCATTAGTTCCTTTTGGTAACGGCGCAAAATTTGAAATGGAAGCCCTGGAAATTGAATATCAAGGTACTAAAGTACCTGTTGTGCAAGTAGGAACTCCTTATGCAACCTTCATGGGTGATTTTGCTTCTTTAAAATTCTCTAAGTACGATCAAAAGTATGATCCAGCCAATCCAATAAAATTTGGAAATCTGAACTCTCCAAATCTTGCTGGAAACTGGTAATATATGGTTGAATATGTTTACCCTAATTGGGAAAAAGAATATTCTCACAATGTAAAACTGTCCATTCTGTTAGGAGTGGACAGTTTTAGTTTAAGTATAGTTAATTTTAAAAATGTTATTCTCGCTTATCATCAATATGATTGGTCTTCAGAGAATAATACTTTGGAAGATGTCATACATCTGTCTAATGAAATTAAAAATGATGCTCTCTTCAATGCAGCACATCATTCTTTTTCCTATCAGGTGATTCCATCCGTTTTTTCTTTTCTTCCAACCCGATTATTCAATAAGGATAATCTAAATATTTACCTGGAACATCTTTCCCCTAAAGAAGGGAATGCCATAGCTCGTTTTGGTATGTTACCCGAGTTGGACCTCGCAGTTATATATAGGTTAAATTTTTTTCAGGATAATCTGTCCCGCCTCCTTTATCCAGTAAATCTTCCCGCTCCGGGTTTTAATAAAATATTACCTTTTTTAAGGGATCAGGAATTATATGATACCCATATATTCTGCAGAATTTCAAAGAAAAGTTTGTTGATTTTTGTATTTAGGGATAATTTTTTTCAATTTGCCAATCAATTCTATTGTAATCAATTAACTGATTTTCAATATTATATCATGTTAGTTTGTGCACAATTTCAATTGAACCCTACCCTTGAAACGATTTACATCTGGGGTGAATGTGATGACGAAAACGAAGTAGTCATTAAACTTAAAACTATATTTAGTCGGGTGAAATTATTAAATGCTCAGCTGGTTATTTCATCTGATGCCAAGACCCGAATAGTCTCTGAATCAAAAGTGTTAGACCACTTAATCTAAGGGTCATAGCAGAAAACATTTCATTTTATGCGTATTATCTCAGGTAAATTTAAAGGCCGACGATTTAGTCCGCCGGCGGATAAATGGCCAACCAGACCAACAACAGATATTGCTAAGGAAGGACTATTCAATATGTTGGGAAATTTACTCGATTATGAAGAGACCAAATTTTTAGATCTTTTTGGTGGAACAGGAAGTCATAGCTATGAATTTATTTCAAGAGGATGTACTTCTGTGACTTATGTGGATAAATTTTCTCCATGCGTGCAATTTGTTAAAGGAATGGCTAAACAACTGGATATTGAAACGTATATTCGCATTGAACGAGATGATATATTCAGATTTATACCTCGGTGTACAGAAAAATTTAGTTATATTTTTGCGGGTCCACCCTACGCACTGCCTACTTTAGATGATATTCCGGACTTAATATTCAAATACCCGATTTTATTGGAAGATGGGTTCTTTGTTTTGGAGCATAACCCTAATCATAAGTTCAAAGATCATCCCCGTTTTTGGCAAATGAGGAATTATGGGGAAACCCAATTTAGTTTTTTTAGATGAAATAAGGGAAAATTTGGCTACTTTTGTCCAAATCATCATTGTTTTCTACCTGAGTCTATGAAAAATGCCGCCTCGCTGATACAGCACCATCTTACCTTAGCCGTAAAAGAACTTTATGGGTTGGATATTTCTGACAGCTTACTACCTATAACGCCAACAAGGAAAGAGTTTCAGGGAGATTTTACCGTCGTTACTTTTCCCTTAACTAAATTAGCAAAGAAGAAACCAGAAATTATAGGAGAAGAATTGGGTCAGATATTAGCAAGAGATTTTTCCGAATTAGATTCTTTTAATGTTATTCAAGGTTTTTTAAATCTTTCCTTAATACCCGCCTTTTGGAATTCCTTCGTCTTAAGTCTTCAGGATAATCCCTCCTTTGGGGAGCTTCCTGCAAATGGTGAAAAGGTTTTGGTGGAATTTTCTTCCCCAAATACAAACAAGCCACTTCACTTAGGTCATATTCGAAATATTTTAATCGGCTGGTCTGTTTCTGAAATTTTAAAGGCTGCTGGTTTCGACGTTTTTAATGTCCAGATTATTAATGACAGAGGTATTGCGATATGCAAAAGCATGTTAGCAAGAAAAATATGGGGTGCCGGTAAAACACCTCAAAATACTGGTATTAAAGGTGATTTTTTTGTAGGTAGTTACTACGTTCTATTTGAACAGAAGTTTCAAGAAGAATACGCTGCCTGGCAACTTACCACAGAGGCCAGAGAAGTATTCGAAAGTAAGAAAAAGGAAGATCAATCAGAGCTTGCCTTTTTTAAGTCGTATAAAGATTTATATTTTAACGCCTACAGTGAATTGGGTAAACAAGCTGCTGAAATGTTGAGGAATTGGGAAGCCGGTGAGGAAGAAACCATCGCTACCTGGTCTCAGATGAATCAATGGGTTTATGCCGGTTTTGATCATACCTATCAGTTACTGGGGGTTCATTTCGATAAATTGTACTATGAATCAGAAACTTATCTGTTAGGAAAAGATATCGTTCAAGCGGGAATTGAAAAATCATTCTTCTATAAAGAAGCTGATGGTTCTGTCTGGATTGATCTGACGGATGTTAAACTCGATAAAAAGGTAGTCCTCAGAAAAGACGGTACCTCCGTGTATATTACCCAGGATTTAGGTACCGCAGAGCTGAGATATGACGATTTCAAAGCCAATAAAATGATTTATGTTGTTGCGGATGAACAAAATTATCATTTTCAAGTGCTTTTCGAAATAGCTAAAAAATTGAAAGTACCTTATGCTGAGGGCCTTCATCATTTGTCTTATGGAATGGTCGATTTACCTACAGGCAAAATGAAGTCGAGAGAAGGTACAGTGGTTGATGCAGATGATTTAATTGCCGAAGTCGTTCTCGAAGCCAGAAAAAATTCGGAAGAACGAGGTGTGTTGGCTGATTTAACCGACGCTGAGCGTTCAGAAATTATCAGGAAAATTGGTCTCGCCGCACTTAAGTATTTTATTATTAAAGTGCAACCGCAAAAAAGAATGACTTTTGATCCAAAAGAATCGGTGGATATGCAAGGGCAAACTGGTCCATATATTCAAAATGCTTTTGTTAGAATACAATCTGTTTTGCGCAAAGCAGGCGATTTTGATGCGACTATAGCAGGTAATTATCTTGAATTTGTATTGGAGGAAAGAGAAATTATTCAGCAATTGTACCAATATCCTAATGTTATTGAGGAATCAGCTTTACAATATGATCCTTCAGCTATCGCAAATTTTGCTTATGCCTTAGCAAAAAATTATCATCGGTTTTATCATGAACATTCTATTCTCAAAGCAGATGACCTGGCAGTGAGGAGTTTTAGATTATGTATGAGTAAAGCAGTAGGCAGTGTTTTAAACCACAGTATGAATCTTTTAGGTATAGAAATGCCTGATAAGATGTGATTTATATATAAGTTAAGAAATTACTATGTCGCAAATTGAGGAAAAAGAAGAAAAATCATTACATTTTATCGAGCAGATAATTCTTGATGATTTAGCAGATGGAAAAAATAAGGGGCGATTGCAAACTCGTTTTCCCCCGGAGCCAAATGGATATTTACATATAGGGCATGCTAAAGCTATTGTAGTTAATTTTGGTCTTGCTGCGCAATATGGCGGTGATTGTAATCTTAGATTTGATGACACAAATCCGGTAACGGAGGATACGCTTTTTGTTGATAAAATAAGAGAGGATGTTTCCTGGCTGGGGTATCAATGGGCAAAAGAATGTTATGCATCTGATTATTTTGAAACATTATATGCTTTTGCGCATGACTTGATAGATAAAGGCCTGGCTTATGTTGATGATTCCTCGTCAGAGGAAATTGGCGTAATGAAGGGAAATCCTGTCACTCCTGGTAAAAACAGTCCATTTAGAGAAAGACCCATTGCTGAAAATAAAGCTTTATTTACGGCTATGAAAGATGGTTCTTTTAAGGACGGAGAAAAAGTACTGAGGGCGAAGATTGATATGTCCTCACCAAATATGCACTTTAGAGATCCTATCATTTATCGTATTAAACATGCTCATCATCATAGGACAGCTGATAAATGGTGTATTTATCCTATGTATGACTTTGCTCACGGGCAAAGTGATGCCATAGAAAATGTAACTCATTCCCTCTGTAGTTTAGAATTCAGGCATCATAGAGACCTTTACGATTGGTTTATTCAACAGTTAGGTATATTTCCTTCCCGTCAAATTGAATTTGCAAGAATGAATGTAGCTTACATGATTACCAGTAAGCGTAAACTAGTCAGATTGATTCAGGAGAACCTAGTTTCTGGTTGGGATGACCCGAGGATGTCAACGATTTCAGGCATGCGCAGAAGGGGATATCCAGCCAAAGCGATTGTTGCTTTTTGTGATCGTGCCGGGGTGGCGAAAAGAGATAATTTAATATCTATTGAGTTACTTGAATTTTCGGTTAGAGAGGTTTTAAATAAAACGGCGCTAAGGGCTATGGTCGTTCTCGATCCTGTAAAAGTGACACTTAGCAATTTTCCTGAAAATCAAGTGGATTGGTTACCAATGGAAAATAATCCTGAAGATCCGGAGGGAGGTACAAGATTGGTTCCTTTTTCAAATCATTTGTACATTGAAAGGGATGATTTTTCAGAAAATCCTCCTCCAAAGTATTTTAGACTGGCTCCCGGGCAGTTGGTTCGATTAAAAGGTGCATATATTATAAAATGTGACGACGTCATTAAGAATAAAGAAACGGGTGAAGTTATAGAAATTGTTTGTTCCTATTTTCCGGAAAGCAAATCGGGACAAGATACATCTGGATTAAAAGTAAAAGGTACCCTCCATTGGGTTGAAGCCTCTCATGCGGTAACGGCCGAAATACGCGATTACGAAAGGTTGTTTACTGTTCCTGAACCTACGGCAGAGGAAGATATTGATTTTTTACATTTTGTGAATACGGAATCCTTAAAAATTAATACTTCTGCTAAGGTAGAGCCTTCTTTATTAAATGCCAATTCAGGCCAGACGTATCAATTTTTAAGACAAGGTTATTATTGTAAAGACAAAGATAGTACGGGGGATGTTCCTGTATTTAACAGGACGGTAGGATTAAAAGATTCTTTTGTAACGAAATGATTTCGATATGAGTGACGTTGGTCCTGGAAAATTAATCATGGATAAGGAGTTATTCTCTCTTACCATAGAACGTTTGGCACAAACGCTGATGGAGGAGTTTGAGCCTTTTGAAAATGTTTGTTTTGTTGCTATCCAACCCAGAGGCGTAGTACTTGCCAAACGTTTAGTTCAACGAATTTCCATTGAGCCTGGCATGAATCCACCTCTTTTAGGCGTGTTGGATATTACTTTTTACAGGGACGATTTCAGGAGGAGGGATAAGCCGCTGGAAGCAAATTATACCGATATGCCTTTTCTCATTGAGGGTAAAAAAGTCATTTTGGTCGATGATGTATTGTACACTGGTAGAACAACTCAAGCCGCTTTGACCGCGTTAAATCACTTTGGAAGACCTTCCGAGGTAACCCTGCTGGTCATGGTAAATCGACGATTTAACAGACACCTTCCCATACAAAGTACCTTTACGGGCATTCAGGTAGATGCCTTGGATAAAGCTTACGTTAGTGTGGAATGGGAGGAGGAAACAGGGGAAGATAAAATCATATTATTTGCTGATAAACAAGAAATTAAGCATTAACAATGCCAATAGATAAAGAAGCGCAGCTGTCAACAAAAAGCCTGCTTGGTATCAAGGATTTGACTAAGCAAGACTTGAGGTTGATTTTTCAAACCACGGAGCAATTTAAGGAAGTCCTTAACAGACCTATTAAAAAAGTACCCTCTTTAAGAGATTTGACTATTGCCAATTTATTTTTTGAGAATTCTACCAGAACCAGAATTTCTTTTGAATTGGCAGAAAAAAGATTGTCTGCCGATGTGGTAAATTTTTCCGCAGCATCATCCAGTTTAAAAAAAGGGGAAACCCTGTTAGATACCGTTAATAATATCCTGTCAATGAAAGTGGATATGGTGGTCATGAGACATCCCGCGCCCGGTGCCTGTGTTTTTTTGGCTAATCATATCAATGTACCAATTATTAATGCAGGCGATGGAACACATGAACATCCAACACAGGCGCTACTCGACGCATTTTCCATACAAGAAAGATTAGGCGATCTGGCGGGTAAAAAAATCGCAATTATTGGTGATATTTTGCACTCCAGAGTCGCCTTAAGTAATATTTTATGTTTAAAAAAATTGGGTGCAGAAGTTGAAGTTTGTGGTCCACCTACCTTGATTCCAAACTATATTTCCTCTCTAGGCGTCAGTGTAAGTTATTCCTTAGAGAATACCCTGAAATGGTGCGACGCTGCTAATATCCTTAGAATTCAATTGGAAAGACAAAGTACAAGATATTTTCCCAGTCTTAGAGAGTATGCTACCTATTATGGAGTAAATAAACAGGTTTTAAGTAAAGTCAATAAGGAATTGATTATTCTTCATCCCGGTCCCATTAACCGAGGCGTAGAAATTACATCAGAAGTAGCAGATTCACCCAATGCTATCATACTTGATCAGGTTGAAAATGGGGTAGCTGTTAGAATGGCCGTTTTATATCTCTTAGCCTCAAAAGGATGATCATTTTAATACCTAAATGGATTTTATTTCGTTAAACAATATGAATCTTTAAAAACAGTTCACTCATGTTACGTAATTCATTGTTTTTAATCCTTATTTCTTTAGCACCTTTTTTTGCCCAGGCACAAAAATCAAATGGTTATGAGATAAGTATTCAGATTAACGGTTTTAGTGAGAAGGAGATTTATATGGCCTATCATTTGGGGGAGAAACAGTACATTAAAGATACTTTGAGGCAACAATCTAATGGTTCTTTCCTATTTAAGGGGGATACACCCCTCGAATCAGGCATCTATTTGGTTGTTTTACCTCCAGACAATAATTATTTCCAGTTAATCATAGAAAAGGGGGATCAATTCTTTTCTGTGGTTACAGAGGCTAAAGATCCATCGAAAAATATACAGATAAAAGGTTCTGTGGAGAATAAGCTGTTTTATGGCTACATGAATTTTTTAGCTGAGAAGAGGCCACAATCAGAGGCTTTGAATAATCAATTAAAAGAGGAAAAGGATTCCATTAAAATAAAAGAAATAGAAGAAGCGATCGATAAAATTGATGAAGAGGTAGAGCAGTTTCAATCGTCCTTCGTTGTAAACAATGCCAGTACTTTCACAGGCGCTATCATAAAGGCAAATACACCCATTAAATTACCTGATTTTTCGGGTACCGAAGAGGAACAGCAAAGAGAAGCATTTTACTATAACAGAGATCATTATTTTGATAATCTGGACCTTGGGGATGCTCGTTTCTTAAGAACTCCTTTTCTTTTTGAAAGGGTCAATACTTATGTTGGAAAGCTGCAGGTTCAAGTGCCTGATTCGTTAATTAAGGCCATTGATTATGTCTTGGAAAAAACCAGAAATGCCCAGGAATCATTCCGTTATTTTGCCGTACATTATTTAAATGAATATGCCAATTCAAAGTTCGTAGGGATGGATGCCGTTTATGTCCATTTGGCAGAAAAGTATTACGGCAGCGGTCAAGCTCCTTGGGTCGATTCAACGCAATTAGCTAAAATTGTTGAAAATGCCGTTGCGCTGAAACCTATTTTAATAGGTAAATTGGCTCCAAATATTAAGATGCAACTTAGAGATGGTTCTCCTATTACCCTTCATGATGTAAAATCGCCTTATACCTTACTTTATTTTTGGCGTTATGACTGTGGACATTGTAAAGAATCAATGCCCGATTTAAAGGCTTTCTATGAAGAATATAAAAATAAAGGTGTTAAAATATTTGCCGTTTGTGTGAAATTTAATGACGAAATTGGAGATTGCTGGAAGTATGTTGACGAAAATAAGCTCGATGGTTGGATTCATACGGTTGATCCTTATCTGAAATCGAAATTTTACTCTCTATACAATGTAAAAACTACGCCTCAGATTTTTATCCTGGACAAGAATAAGAAAATAATCAGCAAAGGTATTGGTGCGCCTCAATTAAAAGAGGTTATGGAAAAAATCATAGAATTTGACAAAAAAGCACCAACAGAATAATTCAAATGAGAGAACTATTTATTCTGAGACATGCGGAGGCGGTAAGTGCGAAATATAATACAGCTGATTTAGACAGACAACTTAGTAATGATGGTGTCTTAGAAGCCAGGCAGTTGGGTAAAAAATGTTATGAATCGCATTTATTACCCTCTGTAATTTATAGTAGCTCGGCAAGAAGAGCACTTACCACCGCTATAATTTTTGCTGAGGAAACTAATTTTCCGCAAGATAAAATAGTCGTTCTTCCAAAACTGTACGATCTCTATCCAGATCAATTAATGGACATTATTTTAGAAACTTCAGATGATTTTTCCAAGGTAATGGTCGTTGGACACAATCCCGTTCTTACCGTTTTTTTGAACATTTATACCATAGAAGGAATAGTCAATTTACCTACGGGTACTTTAGTTCAGGTAGAATATCCCAACAATGAAACCTGGCAATCAATTAAGGAGGCGAAAGGAAATATTAAGGCAATATGGAAACCACAATGGTAAAAACAATTTTTTTATTTGTTCTTTTTATCGTACTTTTAATAGGGTGTGAAAAAAAAGCTAAACCTTACGATTTTTCAGAAAAGGAAATTAAAACAATTCTTGCTGATATTCATACTTCAGAGGCTGCTTTACAATCCGTTTTTGGTAGTAGAAAAGATAGTTTAAGACAAGTTTACATGAATGATATTTATAAAATACATCACACAGATTCTTTAACAATAGTTCGTTTACTTAACAAATTAAGGGAAGATCCAGAGAAAATAGAAATTATTTATCAAAGGCTATTAGAAGAAATGTCCTCCATTCCTGATTAGTTTCTTTAAAATTAACATTTAATTAATATCGATAATTCATTATAAATATTTGATAAAGTTAGATTTACGCATGATTTACACGAGACAATAAAATGAATATGGTTAAAATCTTAATTGTTGATGATGAGCCAGATATTTTAGAATTTCTGAGGTACAATCTTGAAAAAGAACAGTTTGTCGTCTTTTCTGCTGGAGATGGGATCACGGGTTTCCAAATAGCAAAGAAAGAAATGCCAGATCTCATTATTTTAGATATTATGATGCCTAAAATGGATGGTGTCGAGTTGTGTAGGTTAATAAGATCTGATGACAATCTTAAAAATACCTTGATTACCTTTCTGACCGCACGGGAAGAGGAATATTCTCAAATTGCAGCACTGGATGTTGGTGGTGATGATTACATCACAAAGCCGATTCGGCCAAGGGTCCTGATAAGTAGAATTAAAGCTTTATTGCGTCGTAAACACACAGGTTCAGCTGAACTGGAAGAAGAAACATGGCTTGAATTTGGAGATTTAAGAATTGATAAGGAAAAGGTGATGATTATCAAAAATGGCGAGCAAATAGATTTAGCTCGTAAAGAGCTGGAATTATTAATGCTACTCGTGTCAAAACCGGGTAAAGTTTTCTCCAGAGAAGAAATTTTTAATAAAATATGGGGAAATGACGTCATCGTAGGTACCAGAACTATTGATGTGCATATCAGAAAATTAAGAGAAAAAATTGGCGATGATTTTATTAAAACGATAAAAGGTATAGGATATAAATTTGACTTTTAATGCTTAAAAATCCAACGCCACACCAAATATCTATCAGGTCATCTTTGCTAACCTCCCTGACGGTTATTCTTCTTGTTTTTTCTTATTTTCAATGGTTTTCTATTTCTCTTAAACCTTTGTATTATCTCTATTTTGTAACTATAGTTTTTATCATTAATTATTTTATTTTTAAGCATTATCTCAGCGTATATGTTCAACGAAAAATAAAATTAATTTATAAAACGATCAGAGTTGAAAAATTACAGCCTGTAGAGAAAAAGAAACAAATAAATACCTTCAGAAATGTTTTGGAAGAGGTTGAAACAGAGGTAGCTGCCTGGGTTGAAGAGCAGAAACAGGAAATGGAGAAACAGAAGATTTGGGCAGAGTATAGAAGAAATTTTATGGGTGACGTGTCACATGAACTTAAAACACCTATTTTTAATATTCAGGGATATATAGAAACTTTGCTCGACGGCGCTGTGGATGAACCTCATATCAACAGGCATTTTTTACAAAAGGCTTCAAAAAATGTAGATCGTTTGCAAACTATAATTAATGATTTGGAAACCATCTCAAGACTGGAATCGGGTGATTCTATGCTTGAATTACGCACTTTTGATATTAAAAAATTGGTAGAAGAAGTTTTTGAGGAGCTCGAAATTAAAGCAGCAGCCAGAAACGTATCACTGATTTTCAAAGAAGGCGCTCAGCAGGGTTTTAAAGTTAAAGCAGATAGAGAAAAAGTACATCAGGTTCTTATCAATCTAGTGCACAACGCTATCAAGTATGGTAAAAATAATGGCTATATAAAGTTGTCATTCTATGACATGGAAAGGCAAATTTTAATTGAAGTGGCTGACAACGGTGCGGGTATTTCTAAGGAACATCTTCCCCATTTGTTTGATCGTTTTTATCGGGTGGAAAAAAGCCGGTCCAGGAATGCCGGCGGAACGGGGCTAGGCCTCGCTATTGTCAAACACATTATTGAAGCACATCAGCAAACAATACATGTTAGAAGTTCTGTAGAAATGGGGTCAACCTTTGGATTTACATTAGAGAAGGCTTAAATTCTTTATTTAAAAAAGGTTTGCCTATCTTTGCGCCCGAAAAAGAAGAACTTACCCATCATATATGATTAATTTATCTAATATTTATGTTCAGTACGGAGACAGAATTCTGCTGAACAAAATCAATCTTGTTATTGGAGAAAAGGATAAAATAGGTCTTGTCGGTCGTAATGGTGCCGGAAAATCTACCCTTCTCAAGATTATCGCCGGGGAATTATCGCCACATGAAGGTAATATTGCGCGCCCCTCTACAAGTACCTTAGGGTATTTACACCAGGATATGGAAATTCCACTGGGTAAAACCGTTCTTGAAGAGACGCTTACTGCTTTTGAAGAGGTGAGAGATCTGGAAATGAGATTAGCAAAAATCAACGAGGAAATGGCTCATAGGACGGACTATGAATCTGATTCTTACTATAAATTGCTGGAGGACTTTTCTTATGTTAATGATAGATTCCATTATTTGGGTGGTGATTCTATGCAGGCTGATGCGGAGAGAGTTCTTAAGGGCTTAGGCTTCAAACCTTCGGACATGTCCCGTTTGACTGACGAATTTAGTGGCGGATGGAAAATGAGGGTGGAATTAGCGAAAATGCTGTTGAAAAGACCCGATTATTTATTGCTCGATGAACCTACCAATCACCTGGATATTGAATCAATTATTTGGTTAGAAAATTTTTTAGTTGGTAATTCTGGCGCCCTTATTCTTATTTCTCACGATAGAGAGTTTCTGAATAAAGTGACCAGCAGAACGGTTGAAGTAGAACTTGGTACCTTACAAGATTATAAAGCCTCCTATAGCGATTATGTTGTGTTGCGTGAGGATAGAAGAGATAAATTAAAGTCGGCTTTTGATAACCAACAAAGGGTTATTGCAGATAAGGAAAAAACCATTTCCCGCTTTATGGCTAAGTCCTCTAAAACGAAAATGGCGCAATCAATGCAAAAGCAATTGAATAAAATTGAGCGTATTGAACTTGACGAGACAGACGTTTCAGTAATGAATATTCGATTCCCAACAGCTCCCCGGTCGGGGCAGGTGGCTCTCGATGTAGTCAATTTAAGTAAATCTTACGGAACTTTAAACATTCTGGATGATATCCATTTCAGAATGGATAGGGGAGAAAGAATATCTTTTGTGGGTCAGAATGGTCAGGGTAAAACGACCTTGGCCAAGATTATAGTGAATGAATTAACTTATTCCAGCGGGGAACTGGTATTGGGTCATAATGTAAAAATTGGTTACTATGCTCAAAATCAGGCCGAGAATATGTCGGGTTCAAAAACGGTTCTTGAAACCATGGAGGATTCCTCACCACCAGAAATGCGAACCAAAATAAGGTCTATTTTGGGTGCATTTCTTTTTTCAGGTTCCGATGCTGAGAAAAAAGTATCCGTTCTTTCCGGTGGGGAAAGAGCTCGCCTCGCCCTGGCTTGTTTACTACTGAATCCTTTCAATTTACTTGTCCTGGATGAACCTACCAATCACCTGGATATGTTGTCAAAAGATGTTTTGAAAAAAGCACTGTTGGAATATGACGGTACCTTGATAGTTGTCTCCCACGATAGGGAGTTTTTACAGGGTCTTACTGAAAAAACACTGGAATTCAGAGATAGAAAACTGTTTGAATATCTGGGAGATGTAAATTTCTTTTTAGAAAAGAGAGATTTGCAGAATATGAGGGAAGTTGAAAAAATAAATGTCCCGGTGGTTGAAAAAATTCAAACGCCAGTCGTTTCCAATGAAGAGAAAAAAAGACTTCAAAAAAATGTGCAACAATCCGAAAGGAAAATTCAGGAATTTGAGAAGGAAATAGCTAAAATGGAAAATGAAATGGCTTCTCCAGGTTATTTTGATCGCCCGGATATCAGCAAGCTGACAGATAAATACCATACGGTGAAAAAGCAGTTGGAAAATACCTTGGAACTTTGGGAAACAGCTGTGTCTGAAATTGAGGCGGCAGGGGTTTCTTTTGATTAATCCTGCTTCTTTTACCCTTTTTTTATGGCTACTCCATACTTTTTTATATGTTTTATCGTTTTTTTGACAAATAAACCGCTATGATAACTCGAATTTTCGCCTTTCTATTTTTTGTAATTTCGTTTTCTTCTTTTGCTCAAACCTCTACTATTACGCTAAAGATTGACAGTAAAGAAGCATCCTCAGGGGAGGTAGTCTGTTTAAATATTTCTGGTTCAAATTTTAGACGTATTCTATCCACTCAATATTCAATTCAATGGGATCCCGCCGTGTTGTCCTATTCAGGGCTTACTAATTTTAAATTACCTTATATGACTAAAGAAAATTTTGGTATTCAAGCGGTGAGTAAAGGTATTTTGACATGTATGTGGATTGATAATTCCTTAAAAGGCGTAAATCTGGTAGATGATTCTTCTTTGTATCAAGTCTGTTTCAAGGTAATTGGTAAATCGGGTGGCGTTTCAAGTATCAAATTCACACAAAAACCTACCCCGTTTGAGTCAGTTAATCTTGAGGAAAAGCTGGTCACCATACAGCCAGTATCTGGTAATATAAAGGTTAAATAAAGCGTTGAGGCTCAAAAATATTATTCTTGAAGGGGTACGATGAAGCCCTGAATACCATATTTTTCTTTTAAGTTTTCTTTGTAACTACTGGCTTTTTCTCTGGTTGAAAAAGGTCCCAATAAAAGCTTGTGGAGTATCAATCCATTGATACCTTCTTTCGATTGAACCATAATCTGTTTAAACCATGCGTTGTGTAACTTTGAAACTTCATTCCATAGCACAGAAACATTTTGAAATGAGCCTACTTGAATGGCAAAGCCTTTTTCAGGCAGCCTGTTCAATTGAATTTGATATAAGCCGGGTTTGAGAGATTCGCTCACAAGGGGCGAGACAATACTACTTTCTGTACCAGTGTTTTGTTGTGTTTTTGTGCCTTCAACAGGCGTAAGCCGTAGCTGCAATTCTTCTGTTTCCTTTGTTTCTGTTTTGGTACTTCCCGGCTGGTAAAACGGAATATCCGGTTTTTTTTCTGGTTTTTCAACCAAAGGTTCTGCAATTTCCTTTTTTGGTAAAATCGTTAATTGAACATTTACCTTTTCGTATTTCTTTAATCCAATTTTGGCTGCAGCTGCTTTTGATATAGCTAAGATTCTGTTTGGTATGAAGGGCCCTCTATCATTTATTTTAACTATTACAGACATACCGTTATCCAGTCTGGTTACATTAACCATAGTGCCGAAGGGTAAGGTATTATGTGCCGCTGTTAATTTGGACGGATCGTATAATTCACTGGAAGAAGTAACCCTACTCGCGTCAGATTCTTTATAATTAATGGCAAATCCTTTCTCCTGTCCCATAAGAATAGCTGTTCCTATGACTAAAAGTAAACCAGACAAGATTAATCTTTGTAAAATCATTTTAACTAATTTGAGCAGCTAAATCAAAAATAAATAATCGGAACATTTGAAATAAACCCATCAT